>Ga0326597_10007056_pt1 | contig 15320 bp, 11 predicted proteins | sample RVTome_12_FD_203789 | JGI IMG/M metagenome (GOLD analysis project Ga0326597, IMG submission 203789) | Soil microbial communities from uranium-contaminated site in the Upper Colorado River Basin, Wyoming, United States - RVT100D185 | ecosystem: Environmental > Terrestrial > Soil > Contaminated >... | reverse complement strand
TTGCTGGTCAAGGTCAACCAGATCGGCACGCTGACCGAGACGCTGGACGCGGTGCGCATGGCCGACCGCGCGCGCTATACCTCGGTGATGAGCCACCGCTCGGGTGAAACCGAAGACGCCACCATCGCCGATCTGGCGGTGGCCACCAACTGCGGCCAGATCAAGACCGGCAGTCTGTCACGATCGGATCGGTTGGCGAAATACAACCAATTGATCCGCATCGAGGAAATGCTGGGCGAGACCGCCGAATACGCGGGCCGCGCTGTGCTGCGCGGCTGAGGGCGGGCTGAGGGGGCTTTCCGCCCCCTCTTGGCCTTGCGGCCAATTCACCCCCGAGGATATTTCGGCAAGCAAGAGGCGCGCGGAATTTTCAAGCGAATGACCGTCGCTAGGCGCGTCAGTCGCGGAAGTTTCGGCTGTCCTTGATTTGGTCCCAGGCCCAGACCACCTCTTGCAGGCGTTCTTCATCATCGCGGTTGCCGGCGTTCATGTCTGGATGAAGATCCTTGACCAGGCTTTTGTATTGTTTTCGGATTTCAGGTTTGGTCCAGGTGTCTCTGGCGTCGAGAATTTCCAGCGCGCGGCGTTCAGTGGGGGGCAGTTTGCGGCCAGCGTGCAGGCGGCCGGGGTTTTGCGTGGCATTGGCGCCGAGGATCTCCATGGGGTCGGCAACTCCGTGGCGGGCCCAGGCGCGGTCTTCTTCAGAGATCCGGCTGAAGGGTTTGGTGGGGCGTTCCCACACCGTGGCATTGTCGAGGAAGGCCTGGAATTCCTCTTCCGACTGGCCTTGGAAATAGTTCCAGTTCAGGTTGTATTCGCGCACGTGGTCCTTGCAGAACCAGAAGTAGTCGTCGAGCTTTTTCGGCGATTTCGGCGCACGATACTGGCCCGCCTCGGTGCAGCCCTGATGGTCGCATTGCCGGGTCGAGGTTTCGAACGCGCCAGACATGCCGCGCTTGCCCTTGGCGCGGCGCTTCTTGTCGGTGGCGGCGGAAATATCGAAACCGAAGGGGTCGTTTCTGCTCATGCGGTCCTCTGGCCCGGACTGTCGCGAGTCGGGCCACGAAGTTTAGGCCAATTCGCAGGCGGCGAAAGGGGCAAAAGCGCCGGCGCGCCGATGCCATGCCGCATTCTGCCTGCGCATATCAGGATTCGGGCGCCGCCGGACCGAGGCGGGGCGCGGCCCCCGCGGCGCTTTGCGCCGAAAGCCGCGGCGCGGTTCCGGCTGCGGCTTCGGTCAAAAACGCGGGCGGCAGGTCGGGGCGCGGTGTGGCAACGGGCGCGGGCTGGCTGGCCAAGGCGCGGCGAAACACCAGCAGCGTGTGGTAGCTGGTGGCGCGCCGCCCGGTCAGACCGGTGCGCTCTTCGCAGGGCAGCACGTCGGCGCGCAGATATTCCCAGCCTTCGGCGGCCATCCGGTTCAGTTCGACCGACAGCGTCTGCGCGAAGCGTTCGGCGGTGGTTTTCAGCGCGCGGTCGCGTTCGGCGCGCGCTGGCGCCGGGATCAGCTTGTATTCGTAATCTTGCATGTCGTCTCCCTGGCTTGCGCCGCCTAAAGCCCAAGCTTCTGCGCCACCAGCGCGTTCACCGTGGCCGGGTTGGCCTTGCCGCCGGTGGCTTTCAGCACCTGCCCGGTGAACCAGCCGGCAAGCTTGGGGTTCGCGCGCGCCTTTTCCACCTGCGCGGGGTTGGCGGCGATGATTTCATTGACCGCGGCCTCAATGGCGCCGCTGTCGGTGAGCTGCCTCATGCCGCGCGCGGCGGCGATTTCGGCCGGGTCGCCGCCTGTCGTCCAGACGATCTCGAACAGATCCTTGGCCATCTTGCCGGAGATTTCGCCCGAGCCGATCAGGTCAATCACGCCGCCCAGTTGCGCGGCGCTGACCGGGCTTTCGGCGATGCCCAGGCCCTGCTTGTTCAGCCGGCCGAACAACTCGTTGATCACCCAGTTCGCCGCCTGCTTGCCGTCACGCCCGGCGGCCACCACCTCGAAGAAGGCGGCATTCTCGGCCTCGGCGGTCAGCACGTCGGCGTCATATTCGCTCAGGCCCCAGTCGCGCACGAAGCGCGCCACCTTGGCGTCGGGCAATTCCGGCAGGCTGGCGGCAATATCATCGACCCAGGCCTGTTCAAGTTCCAGCGGCAGCAGATCGGGGCAGGGGAAATAGCGGTAATCATGCGCCTCTTCCTTGGAGCGCATGGAACGCGTTTCGCCTTTGTCGGGGTCGTAAAGCCGGGTTTCCTGCACCACCTTGCCGCCGTCTTCCAGCAGCGCGATCTGGCGGCGGGCCTCATACTCAATCGCTTGCTGGATGAAGCGCATCGAGTTCATGTTCTTGATTTCGCAGCGGGTTCCAAGGTGATCGAAGCTTTGGCTGGCCTGATAGCGTTCATAATCACCGGGGCGGCAGACCGAAATGTTCACATCGGCGCGCAGGTTGCCGTTTTGCATGTTGCCATCGCAGGTGCCCAGGTAGCGCAGGATCTGGCGCAGCTTGGCGACATAGGCGGCGGCCTCTTCCGGGCCGCGGATGTCGGGGCGGCTGACGATTTCCATCAGCGCGACACCGGTGCGGTTGAGATCGACGAAGGACATGTTGGGGTCCATGTCGTGGATGCTTTTGCCGGCGTCCTGTTCCAGGTGGATGCGTTCGACCCGCACCCGGCGCGCGATGCCGGGGCCCAGGTCAACGATAATCTCGCCCTCGCCGACGATCGGGTGGTAAAGCTGGCTGATCTGGTAGCCCTGCGGCAGGTCGGGGTAAAAGTAATTCTTGCGGTCGAAGGCCGAGGTCAGGTTGATCGCCGCATTCAGCCCCAGCCCGGTGCGCACCGCCTGTTCGACGCAGTATTCGTTGATCACCGGCAACATGCCGGGCATCGCGGCATCGACGAACGCGACGTTGGAATTGGGCTCGGCGCCGAACAGTGTCGAGGCGCCGGAAAACAGCTTGGCGTTCGAGGCCACCTGCGCGTGCACTTCCATGCCGATCACCAGTTCCCACGGGCCGGTGGCACCCTGGATGACTTTCGCTTCGGGGGCGCTGAAGGCGAGGTGGTCAAGCATGTGCGGGCCTTTGTTGGGGAACGCGCCGGGTTTAAGCCATCGGCGATTTCTGCGCAAGCGCGGCGCCGGGCGCCGTGGCGCCATGTTGCCGGTCGCGGCGTGGCATCGTGGTGCTGCATTTTCAGGCTTGGTCGGCAAGCTGCAGGGTTCCTTGCCGGGCCTGCGCAAGGGGGCTACGGGCGTCGCGATTTCCCGCATCCGCCTGCTTTTGTGGCAAAAGGTGATTCGAATGCGGGCCGGCTGCGGGCTGCGCGCGGGCGGCCGTCTGGGCTGCTAGCGATAACATTGCTGCCTCACGGCGCCATCTCGAAGACGTGACCGGCGGGTGGGGGGCCACGCTTTGGCCCCGCCAGTAGCAGCTTTGATTAGAATTATTCAGGATACATCATGTGATACCGCATTTGGCGCTGTGGCCCGCCTTCGGGCCTGCCTGGCGGGCGCCGCCGATCCCCCTTGCGGCTTCTGGACGGCACGTTCTAAAATGCGACACTATGTCGCAGACCGTGCGCCGATCGAGGCCGGCACCGACAGGATCGCCGCCCAAGGCGCGACACAGACCCGACTTTTTCGTAGGGAGGGCTTTTGTGGCAACCGCTATTCGAGCTGTCAGATCCGCGCAGTCCCGCAGCGCGACGGTTGCGTTGCGCCGCGCGCTGCCATGGCTGGGCGCCGCGGCGCTGAGCATGCTGCCGGTGCAGGCGGGCCTGGGCCAGCAGGTCGCGCAACGGGCGGTGCTGGCCGCCGAAGCGCCGGAAGCTGCCGCGGAAGCCGCGGAACCGGCGCCGGAAATCGGTGCCTGGTATACCGACGCGCAGGCCGACCGCGGCCAGCGCAACTACCCGACCACCTGCGGCGGCTGCCATGGCACCAACATGATCGAGCTTTTCTCGCTTTACGAAGACGCCGGGCGCTATTTCCGCTTTGTCACCGGCTCGATGCCCGCCGACGACCCCGGCAGCCTGCCGATCGGGGATTATCTCGACATCATGGCCTATCTGATGCGCGAGATCGGCTTTCCCGCGGGCCAGGATGAATTGAAGGGCGACCGCACGTTGCTTGCCCGGATCAAGCCGAAGGCCTCGCGCGATATTCTCGGCTACGCGCCTTATGACGAACAATATGACCCCGGCTATGAGTCGCCGATAGGCAGGCAGCCATGACAGGGTTTTTCGCCCCTCGGTTCGCAACCGGCAGCCGCGCAACAGCGCCGGGCGGTCGCGCAACCTGGAACAAATGGTCACTGTACCGGGCCATCGCGCCGGTAAGGAGGTGCCGCAGCAGATGAAGTGACGTGCCGCAGGCAGCAGCGGTGGCGATCTGGCCGGGAGAGCCGCGTCGCGCACCGTGTCAGCCTGGCGCGCAAGACACCGGATGCCGGGGCGCAAGCACCCCGCATTCAGCGCAGCGAAACCGGCAGGGCCGGTTTGCCGATGCGCAGCAAATGCCGGGCCCGCGGGCCAATGGCCACGCAGCCCGGCGCATAGGGAGAAGGGGAAATGTCCACGAAAAACGGATCTGGTAAATACGGATCTGGCGGCAAGGACCAATCCGGCCTGAGCCGCCGCGATTTCTTCAAGGCAGGCGCTGCCGCCGGGGTTGGTGCGGCGGCGCTTGGCGCCCCGGCGGTTGTCAGGGCGCAGGGCGCTGTTTCGCCGACCGACGGCATCACCTGGGATTACGAGGTCGATGTTCTGGTTCTGGGCGGCGGTTGCATGGGTCTGCCCTCGGCGATCCGGGCGCGCGACCTGGGCAACGATGTGATGCTGATCGATCAGAACTTCGATCTGGGCGGCAAGATGCTGCATTCGGGTTCGCAAACCTCGCTTGGTGGCGGCGACCCGCTGCAACTGCGTGACCTTGCGGGTGAAAGCGACCCGGAAGGCTTCATCACGGTGCCACCGCTGCACACGGCGGAAGAACTGACCGAAGACCCCGACCATCTGTTCCGCGACATGACCGACTGGTCGATCGTGGACAACGCGGGCCAGGCGCCCTATCGCTACAACGAGCGCGAATTGCACCGGGCATGGGCGGATAACTGCTTTGCCACGCGCAACTTCCTGCTGGAGAACTACGTTCGCTACAGCCGCATCAGCGGCACCCACGGCAACGGCGGCATGACACGGGCACGGCGCGCCTCGGCGTTCCTGATGCTGGGCGACAAGACCGACATCAAGGCCGGAACCGTGACGCAGGAAGACGCCGGTATCCGTAACACCAGCAACAGCCACTTTGCGCCGCGCGTCATGGGCGACGCAAGCTCGGTGGTGGGGCCGGGTGCGGTGAACAACGGCGCCGCAATGGCGCGCGGGCTTGAATTTTCGGCGCGCGAAAAGGGCGTCAAGATCATGCTCAACCGCCATATGGACGAGATCTATCGTGAAGGCCAGTTCAGCGGCCGCGTCGTCGGCGTGCAGGCAAGCTATACGCCACGCATCCCGCCCGGTTCCAGCGAGCCGCTGCAAAGCTACTATCAGCAAGGCAACATCGACGAAACGCGCGAAACGATCTACATCCGCGCCCGCAAGGCGGTGATCGTTGCAACGGGTGGCCATGTCGGCAACCCGCAGTTCCGCTCGATGTTCTATCCGGCGATGCGCGAACCGGCCTGGGGGCCAAGCGCGGCGGCGCTGATCGGCGAACATGCGGCGGATGCCAGCGGCATCATCGCCGGCATGCGGGTCGGGGCCAACCTTGCAGGGATGCAGCAAAACCTGTCTTACGGCGCCACTGCGCATGTGCGCCCGCGTCTGGCCACGCGGGATGCCTATACCGACATGTATCCCGGCCATCCGACCTTCCCGTTCCGCGGCTCGACCGGGTTTGCGGCGAATGCCAATACCTTCGAGCACTTCATCGCGGTCAACCAGGTCGGCAAGCGGTTCTTCAACGACATGGACCTGATGCGCGGCAATGCCGCCGGCACGCAATTCCCGGGCGGCACCAACGTGCCGGTGCGGGGAACCGAAATTGTGCAGGCCGACTGGCGCAACTCCAGCCGCGACCATATCCGGGGCATGTACAACCGCTATGCGGGCCTCGATGCGGCGCTGCAGATCAACGAAGGATCCCAGCCGCCCGACTTCCTGCCCGGCCCGCTTTGGGCGATCTTTGACGAGGGTGCAGTGGAACGGGCTGAACTGACGCTGACCTTCCCCTGGGTGGCCGACAACGGCTATTTCTTCAGCGCCGACACGCTGGAGGAGCTGCAAAGCATGATCAACACCGGCCACAAGTATCAGCGGGTGCCGATGACGCATCTGGCCGAGACGGTCGCGCGCTGGAACGGCTTTGTGGACGCGGGCGAAGATGCCGATTTCGGGCGCGGCCCGGATGCGCCGATGCACAAGATCGAACAGCCCAAGTTCTACGCCGCGGCGATCGTCATCGTCTGGCATGACAGCTACGGCGGGCTGCGCATCAACGGCAAGTGCCAGGTGGTCGATATGGAAGGTCAGCCGATCCCCGGCCTTTACGCGGGGGCCGAGGCCAGCGGCGGCGGCAACCAGCACGGGCTGGGCCGCGGAGTGGTGCATGCCTATATCGCAGGCACCAACGCCAACGAAGAACCGGTTTCGTGACCGCAGATGACCACGGCGGGCGGGGGTTTCGGCCCCCGCCCGCCCTTGCACCCGACTGAACGAGTGTCTGGGCCATGAGCACGCAATCTGAAAATCTTGACACCAGCTTCGAGATGCTGGTGGACGTAAGCCCCGCCGAGGTTGCGGCGGGGGGCAAATTGGCGCTGCGTTGCGCGGTGCGGTTTGACCCCGCGCGCGATCTGCGCGGCAGCAGCGTCGATGTTTACGACGATGCCGGCGGGCCGGTCGGAAAACTGACCTTCACCGCGCGCGACGGCGCCATCTGCACCACCGACACGCTGGCGATCACGGCACCCGCGACGCTTGGCCAACATGACTGGCGCGCGGTGCTGACGGGGCAGAAGGCAGGGCCGGACGCGGAATTTTCGCAGCGTTTCACGTTTGACGTGGTGCCGCACAAGACCGGACTTCTGGTCTGGGGCGCCCCGGCGGCGATCGCGGTGGGCAGCGAGTTCAGCGTCAAGCTGGGGCTGAAATGCACGGCCGGCTGTTCGATGGCCGGTCGCAAGGTGGAAATAGTCGACGCGCAGGGCAAGCTGGTGGCCAGCGCGCGCATGCGCCGCGCCACGTTGCCCGGCAGCTCCGGTCTGCATCAGGCGGAGGTGACGTTGCGGGCCCCCGCGGAAATATCGCGGCAGGTCTGGGAAGCGCGCTTCAAGGGCGACCGCCGCGCGCTGCCGCACACGCCGGGGGCCGCGAACTTCGGGCTGAACTTCGTGGCGGCACCCGAACACCGCGTCACCGTGGCGGTGCTGGATGCCGCCACCAGGGCGCCGATCCGCGGGGCCAGCGTGGTGATGCATCCGTTTCGCGCCACCACGGGCGACGACGGCATTGCCACGCTGACGGTCTGCGCCGGCGATTACGCGATCAAGGTTTCGGCGGCCCGGCACGACCCGGTCAGCCTGACCGCGACAATCGCGCAAGACCATGCCGCCACCGCCGAGCTGTCACCCGAGCAAGAGGAAGACCCGGACGCGATGTATTACTGAACGCCCGGACCGATCGGGGAGATGGATTTGCCACGCCTGCCGCCATTTTCAGCCCTGGCGCGCCCACTCGCTCTGGCCGCGTTGCTGGTGCTTGGGGCCGCCACGGGCGGGGCACAAACAGGCGATGGCGCCGCGCGCGGCAGTGCCGCCACCGCGTGGTTCACCGCGGCGCAGGCCGATGCCGGCCAGCGCGCCTTCAACACGCATTGCGCGGCCTGCCACGGCAGCTCGATGCTGGACATCTTCCGCGGCTATGCCACGGTCGAGCGGTATTACAACTTCATCTCCGGCTCGATGCCCAGGCACTTGCCCGGCAGCCTGCCGGAAACGGATTATCTGAGCGTCGTCGCCTACCTGCTGCGCACCAGCGGTTTCGCGGCGGGTGAACGGGAACTGACCGCCGAGCGGGCGCAGTTGCGCCGGATCGTCCCGGCCGACGGGCTGGCGCACTAGGCAAGGCGCGCTGGAAGAAGGCGGGGTCGCGCGGCAAGGAAAGGACAGAACGATGGCACAGTTGCATGGACCCGCCGCACGATCCGCGCTGCCTGCCGCGCCGGGCCTTTGTCTGCTGGCGCTGGCACTTGCCGGCGCTGCGTTGCAGGCCCAGACCGCGCCGCCCGCAGCGCCATTCACCGCGGCGCAGGCGGCGCGTGGCGAGCGGGTGTTCCTGACCAGCTGTGCCGGCTGCCACGGTGTTTCGATGTTCGACATTTTCGCGGGCTATCGCAACGCCTACGATTTCCACTCGGTCGTTTCGCTGACCATGCCTTGGGAAGACGAAGCGCAGCTGACCGATCAGGACTATATCGACATCGTCGCCTTCATGCTGCGCGAAACCGGATTCGCCGCGGGCGATGCCGAACTGCACCCCGACCGGCGGCTTCTGGAACAGATCGTGCCGTCGCGCGGCGGCGGGCAATAGCGGGCGCCACGGCGCCGGAAAGGGGGCGACATGCTGACACGTCGCGGGTTGCTGGCCGGGGCCGGGGCGCTGGGGCTGATCGGGCGGGCCGGGTCGGGTCGCGGGGCGGGGGTCGCGGTGCCGCTGCCGATCCCCGCGCTGATCGACGCGCGCGACCATGGCGGGCGGCTGTCGCTGGTGGCGGCGCCCGGTCGGCACCGCTTTGCCCCCGGCCTGCCGGAAGTGGCCAGCTACGGCTATTCGGCCGCCTATCTGGGGCCGGTGCTTCGGTTGCACCGGGGCGACGAAGTGCAGATGACGGTTGAAAACCGGCTGGAGATGGTGACGGCGGCGCATTGGCACGGGCTGCTGGTGCCCGCCATGTATGACGGCGGCCCGCATCAGGCGATCGCCCCCGGCGCCAGCTGGCAGCCGCGGCTTGCGGTCGATCAGCCCGAGGCCACCGCCTGGTATCACGCGCATCCGCATGGCGATACCGGGCGGCAGGTCTATCTGGGGCTGGCCGGGATGATGATCATCGAAGACGGCAGCGGCGCCGGGCTTGGGCTGCCGCATGACTACGGCGTCAACGACCTGCCGCTGATCCTGCAGGACCGGCTGTTCACCGCGGCGGGCGAGCTGGAGTTTCGCAATTTTGCGCGCGAGCGCATTCTTGGCACCCGCGGCGACACGCTGGTGGTGAACGGCGCGATCAGCCCCACCGCGGTGGTGCCGGCCGCACTGGTGCGGCTGCGGCTGCTGAACGGCGCCAACGCGCGCAATTTCCACCTCAGCTTCGACGACGGCCGCGGCTTTCACGTCATCGCGTCGGATGGCGGCTATCTGGCCGCACCGGTGCCGATGACGTCGCTGACGATTTCACCCGGCGAGCGGTTCGAGATTGTCGTCGATTTTTCCGATGCTCGCGGCTCGGTGCTGGCAACGCTTGGCGACCCGGTCGCCGGCGAGGCCGGATCGGGCGGTCTGGGGGTGCTGACTGGGCGCGGGCCGACCGGCATTCCCACCAACGGGCCGGGGCCTTTGGTCGCTTTCGAGGTTGATCCGGCGATCGCCGCGCCGCCGGCGCGCCTGCCGCCGGTGCTGGTGCCGCTGGCCGCACCCGACCCGGGCCGCGCGGTGCTGCGCCGCACCGTCACGCTTGACATGTGGCCGGGCCTGGGCGGGCGCGCTGGCAGGGCGGGCGGCGGCGCCGGCCTGCCCGGCGGCGGACAGGGCGCGCGCGGCAGCGGCCCGGCGATGGGCATGAACGGCAAACGCTTCGACATGGGCCGCATCGATTTCGCGCCCAAGCTGGGCAGCACCGAGATCTGGGAGGTGTCGCCGGTGCTGATGCCGCATCCGTTCCATGTGCACGGCACGCTGTTTCGCGTGCTGACCATCGACGGCGCGCCGCCGCCCGCGCATCTTGCCGCCGCCAAGGATACGGTTCTGCTGGGCCAGCCGGCCGAACTGCTGCTGACCTTCACGCAACCGGCGACCGAAAAGCACCCGTTCATGCTGCATTGCCATATACTTGACCATGAAGATGCCGGGCTGATGGGGCAATACATGACAAGCTGACAGGCGGGGCGGGCGCGGGTTGATACCGACCAGCGCGCTGTTGTGCCGCCAGCTGCATTAGAAACATTGAAACCTGCAGTTGATTGCTTCAAAGATGTGTTGCGGCTTCCAGGAATTGATTATCCGTCGCACCAAGTGCTGTAACCTCACGAAAGAGCGCAAGGCACGGGGCGACCGGAAAAAGGGGATACTGCATGTGCAACCAGATTTCGGCCAAGTCCGACGGGCAGGCAGCGGCTGCCACGCTGGTGCAATCCTTGTCGGGCGATATTCTCGCCACACTGATCGCGACGCCCGATTGCGGGCTTGAGGCGGCGATTACGGCCAGTGTTGCGGCGATCGGCAGCTGGCTTGATCTGGCGGCGGCGATGCTGGTGCGCGCGCCCGAAGGCGACGAGCCGGCCGTCTGCCACGGCTGGCACGCCCCCGCGGCGCCGGCTGAGGCGGCCACGATGGCGCCGCTACTGCGCGCCGCGCTGCGCCGCCATGCCGTGCCGCTGCGCCGGGGCGCGCCGGTGCTTGATGCCGCCGGCCTGCTGGCGCTGCTGCCGTTGCGCAGCGCAGGGCCGCTGGACGCGGTGCTGGTTCTGGTTATGCCAGCGGCAAACAGCCTGGCCCCGGCCGATCTGGCGCCGTTGCAGCCGCTTGCCGACGCGCTGGCAGCAGCGCTGCGCCGGCAGGATCTGCACGCCCAGGTGCTGCAAGGCGCAGCCGAAGACGCCCGCACCCTCATCCGCCTGCAAGCGGTGGTCGATCTGCTGCCGGATGTTGTGGTCGAAGTCGATTCCGACGGCAGGTTCACCTATGTTCAGGTTGCCAATTCCGACTATCTGGTGGCGCCGCGCGAACAAGTGCTCGGCAGGTTGCTGGAAGAGGTTCTGCCCGCCGAGATCGCCGCGAACAGCCGCAAGCTGATGCGTGCGCTGGATGGCGGCATCAAGCCCAATCGCGTGAAATACCAGATCGATCTGCCCACCGGGCGGCACGACTTTGAACTGGTCGCATCGCTGCGCCGTGCCGTCAGCGCCGAGGACCGCAAGGGCTATCTGTTCATCAGCCAGGATGTCACCGACAAGACCGAGATGGAGCGCGCCCTGTCGCGGCTGAGCGACGTGGCGCGGCGCACCTCGAACGTGGTCACCATAACCGATGCCAAGCAGCGTATCGAATGGGTGAATGATGCCTACACGCGGCGCACCGGCTATACGCTGGATGAGGTGCGCGGCAAGAAGCCCGGCCCGCTGGTGCAATACGAAAAGACCGACCAGGCCACGGTGGCCAAGGTCCGCGCCGCCTTGCGCGAAGGCAAGACGGCGCGTGCCGAAATTCAGAACCGCTCGAAACACGGCGAAGAATACTGGCTCGATCTGAACATCGAGCCGCTGCGCGACGATAACGGCGTGCTGACCGGGTTCATGGCGGTGCAGACCGACATCACCGAGCGCAAGCAGTATGAGGAAGAACTTGCGGCAACGGCCAAGGCCGCCGAGGCGCTGCACCATCAACTGATCGGCGCCATCGAATCGCTTGATGAAGCCTTCGTGCTTTATGACGCCGACGACCGGATGGTGGTTTGCAACCAGCGCTTCAAGGATTTCTATCCGAGAACCGCCCCGCTGCTGGTGCCCGGCGCCCGTTTCGAAGACCTGATTCGCAACGAACTTGCCCATGGGCAGCGCCCCGAGGCGATCGGGCGCGAGGAAGACTGGCTTGCCGAGCGCCTGGCCGGGCGCAGGTCCGGCGGCCTGGCCTGGGTGCAACCCTTGCCCGATGGGCGGATTTTGCGCGTCACCGAGTGCCGCACGCCGCGCGGCGAAATCATCTCGGTGCACAGCGACATCACCGGGCTGAAGCTGGCGGAACAGCGGCTGTTGAACGTTATCGAAGGCGCCCGGGTGGGGATCTGGGAATGGACGCTGGAAAGCGGCGAAAACAAGATCAACAACCGCTGGGCCGAAATGCTGGGCTACCGGCACGACGAACTTGACCCGATGACGATCGAGAAGTTCCGCGAACTTTTGCACCCCGACGATGCGGTCGCCAACGAAAAGCCGATGATAGATATTCTGTCGGGAAGGGCCGACCGCTTCGAGCAGGAATCCCGCATGCGCCACAAGGATGGCCACTGGGTCTGGATTCTGTCGCGCGGATCGATCGTGCGTCGCGACAGCGATGGCCACCCCGAGGTCATGGCCGGCACGCATTCCGACATCACCAAATTGAAGATCACCGAAGAGCGGCTGCGCAACGTGATCGACGGGGCGCAGGTCGGCACCTGGGAATGGGCGCTGGAAAGCGGCGAATATCTGGTCAATCTGCGCTGGCTCGACATGTTGGGGTTCACCCGCGCCGAACTTGGGCAGGTCACGGTGCGAACCTTCCGCACGCTGGTGCACCCGGACGATCTGCCAGAATTCGACCTGCAACTGGAACGCGTGTTCGCGCTTGAAACCAGCTTGCTGGAACAGGAATTCCGCATGCGCCACAAGAAGGGGCATTGGGTTTCCATCATGTCGCGCGGCAGCGTCACGCGCTACAACATCGAGGGCGAGCCGGTGGTGCTGGCCGGCGTGCATTCCGACATCACCGGGTTGAAACTGGCCGAACAGCGGCTGCTGAACGTGATCGAAGGGTCGCAGGTAGGCACCTGGGAATGGGATATCACCGTCAACCGCCAATGGGTCAACACCCGTTGGGCCGAAATGCTGGGCCACACGACCAGGTCGCTTGGCCCGATCAACTACCAGAAATGGCAAAAGCTGGTGCATCCCGACGATCTGGCCGCGGCGATGGCGCAGGTCGATATCTGCCTGAAATCGGATGTCGATGCCTATCAGGCCGAATACCGGCTGCGCCACCGCGACGGGCACTGGGTCTGGGTTGCCGACCGCGGCAGGGTCATTCGCCGCGGCGACGACGGCAGCGCCGAGTTCATGGCCGGGGTGCAGATCGACATCAGCGCGCAGAAAGCGCGCGAAGAGGCCGAGATTGCCGCCCGGGTGGCGCTGGAACAGGCGATGGCCGAACGCGACGCCGCGGAACAGCGGTTCATTGATATCGCCGAGGTCAGCGAGGGCTGGTTCTGGGAACAGGATGCCGATCTGCGCTTTACCTATCTGTCGAGCACGCATTTTTTCGAGAACGTCGGCGAGGCGGGCGAAACGTTCATCGGCAAGACCCGCGAAGAATGGGTCAAGCACGATCCCGACGTGCTGAACAGTGCCGATTTCAAGGGCCTTGCCGCGCGGTGTGCCGCGCGCATGCCGTTCCGCAATTTCGTCTATCGCGCCCCCACCCGCCCGGATCAGGATGAACGCTGGCTGCAGATCAGCGGCACCCCGGTGTTCGACGAGGACGGCATCTTCAAAGGCTATCGGGGCGTTGGCTCGGATGTCACGCAGCTGTCGCAGGCCAAGGCCCAGGCCGAGGCGGCGAACAAGGCCAAGACCACCTTCCTGGCCAATATGAGCCACGAGATTCGCACCCCGCTGAACGGCGTGCTGGGCATGGCGGAACTGCTGGAATCGGTGCTGCTCGACCACGAGCACAAGCGCATGATCAGCACCATCCGCGAATCCGGCGAAACGCTGTTGAACATTCTCAACGACATTCTCGACATGTCGAAGATCGAGGCGGGCAAGCTGAGCCTGGAACAGATGCCGTTCCGCCCGACCGAGCTGGCCGAGCGCGTCGAAGACCTGCACAGCCTGCGCGCGCAGGAAAAGGGGCTGAGCTTCGAGGTTCTGACCAGCCCGGGCGCCGAGCACTGGCGGCTTGGCGATCCGCACCGGGTGCGCCAGATCCTGCACAACCTGATCAGCAACGCGATCAAGTTCACCGAACGCGGCGCGGTGACGATCAAGCTGGGCGGCAAGAAAGACGGGCCGCTGATCATCGAGGTGCGCGATACCGGCATCGGCATGACGCCCGAGCAGGTCGTCAGGCTGCATGAAGAATTCACCCAGGCCGACAGCTCGATCACCCGCCGCTATGGCGGCACCGGGCTGGGCATGGCAATCACGCTGAAGCTTGTCGAAATGATGGGTGGCACAATCGACGTTGAATCGACGCAGGGCGCGGGCACCATGGTCCAGGTGGTGCTGCCGCTGCCGATCAGCGCGCCGGTGGCCGGCAAGGCGGCGTCGAAACAGGTCTTCACCTCGCTCAAGGGGGTGCGGGTGCTGGCCGCCGACGACAACGCGATCAACCGCACGGTGCTGGAAGCGATGTTGCTGCGCAAGGGCGCCGAGGTGACCATGGTCGAAGACGGGCTGCAGGCGGTAACGGCCTGGGCGCCGCGGCAGTTCGACATCGTGTTGCTTGATATTTCCATGCCGGTGATGGACGGGCTGACCGCGCTGCAGGAAATTCGATCCCGCGAGGCCAAGCTTGGCATGCCCGAAATGCCGATCGTTGCGGTGACGGCAAACGCCATGGCGCATCAGGTCGCGGAATATCTGATGAGCGGGTTTGACACCTGCATCGCCAAGCCGGTTGACATGACCGAACTGGCAAAGGCGATCAGAACCTTTGTGCGCAGCGACTGAGGCGCTGCGGCGGGCCCGGGTCAGGCGTCAATCGCCTCTTCGAGCGCGTCGAGAAGCGTTTCAAGCATCGGCGCGGCATCCTGCCAGATCGCCGCGGCAGCAACGCCCGCGGCTTGCCGGCGCATGATCGCGGTATCCAGCGCCGCCGCCAGATCGCCCGCCTGCGCAAAGCCAAGCGTCGCCGCGACGCCGGAGATTTTATGTGCCAGTGCCGCCACCTCGCGCAGCGCGGGCGCGTTGCCCGGCGCGGCCTCGATCAGCTTTTTCAGGCGCTCAAACTCCAGCACCCGCTGCACGATCAGGTCGCGAAACCGTGCCCGCACCGCGGCCAGCGGATCATCGGGGGGTGCGGCCCGGTCGCGGCCGCAGTCAGGCGCGTGCGCCGCCGCGGCCCTGGTCATACCGCCAGCAACTTCGCTTCGGGTTTGCGGATCACATGCGGCTGCGCCATCCGGATCGCCTGATCCAGAATCCGCGTCGGCCCGCTGAGCGAAAAGATCGAACCGCGCACCAGTTCGCCAACCCGGACCTCGGGCAGCGGCAGGCGGTCGGCCTCATAGATGTCCTGAAAATCGGTCAGAGCAAAGTTGATGAACCGTTCAAGCTCGTCCAGATCGGTTTCCAACGAGC
>Ga0326597_10007055_pt1 | contig 15321 bp, 12 predicted proteins | sample RVTome_12_FD_203789 | JGI IMG/M metagenome (GOLD analysis project Ga0326597, IMG submission 203789) | Soil microbial communities from uranium-contaminated site in the Upper Colorado River Basin, Wyoming, United States - RVT100D185 | ecosystem: Environmental > Terrestrial > Soil > Contaminated >... | reverse complement strand
TCGTCCTCTTCCAGACCCTGAAGAAGAACTGGGACGCGGACCACCGTCCGCTGGAGTGGGAAGACACCCAATACAAGCCGGACGATCTGTTCCGGAAGCGGCACCTGCGCAAGAAAGTCGAAGAGGCGGTGGCCCAGCTGCCGGAGCACCACCGGATCGTCTTCGTCCTTCGCGAGATGGAGGGCAAGACGTACGAGGAGATCGCCGACATCACCGGCTGCAACCTCGGCACGGTGAAGAGCCGGCTGAACCGGGCGCGCAACAACTTCGCGCAGATCATCGCACCGATGATCGACTGACGCGAAGGCCGCCACCGCGCACCCGAGTCCCTGCACGGCCCCGCCGGAGTTCGCTCCGGCGGGGCCGTCGTGCGTGGAACCCCTCATCCCGAGGGACAGTATCAAGCAACCAATGACATACTCGATCCGAATCTGAATCCTGAATCGAAGATCTCAGGACCCTATGACTTGCTCTGAATTCGTGGACCGCTCGTCGGACTATTTCGACGGCTCGGCCCCTGCTCGGGAAACCCGGCTCATGGAGGCCCATCTCCGTGGGTGCCTCTCGTGCCAACGCTACAAGGCCGTGTACGAGCAGGGCACGTCCCTGCTCCGTTCGCTGCCCGAGCCCGAGTTGGCCGAGGACTTCGAGCCGAGGCTTCGCCATCGCATCTTCCACCTGGACGACCGCCGGGCGCTCATCGACAACTCGGGCTCGGCGACGCCCGCCTTGACCGTGCTGGGGCTCGCCGTGCTTCTCACCGTGGTGGCGTGGTCCCCGCTCCTCCGCGAGGAGCCACCCATGGTGGAGCTGGCGCCCATCGTCGTCGACCAGGTTCGTCAGGCGCCGCCGCCATCGCGGCCGGCGCGGGCATCTTCGGCCGGTATCGTTTTCGGCTCGCTCGATCTGGGGCTCTGGGACAACGAACGGCTCTACGAGTACACCCACCTCTCCAAGCGGTACGCTCGGGATGGAGGCGTGCGGCGGGTCGGCTTTGAGCACGACTGAGCCCACGGGCGGCGCCTTCTATCTCCACGGCGACGACCAGTTCCGTAAGGAAGAGGAGCTTCGCCGGCTCATCGAGCGCCACGCCGACCCGGCCACGCGCGACTTCAACCTGGATCTCCTGAGGGGCAGTGAGATCGATGCCGAGACCCTGGCCTCCGTCCTGGCGACCCCGCCGATGATGGCCGAGTGGCGGGTGGTGGTGTTGCGGGAGGTCGAGGGACTCGCGGGCAGCAAGCACGCGCGTGACGCCCTCCTCGATGTGGTGAGGTCTCCACCGCCCGGGCTGGCGCTCCTCATGAGCTGCACCGTCCCGGACGGCTCGAAGGCGAAGCTCTACAAGGAGCTCGAGAAAGCGGCTCGCTCCGTCGGGTTCAGCGCCGTCTCGGAAGCCGACCTTCCGGGTTGGATCGTGAGCCGGGCTCGGGAATCACACGACATCGAGGTGGAGATCGCGGCCGCTCGGGCGCTCGGCGCCGCCATCGGGAGCGATCTCGGGTTCGTGGCGCGCGAGCTGGAGAAGCTCAGCGAGTTCGTGGGCGACCGCAGGAAGGTGACGGTCGCCGATGTCGAGGCGGTGGGCACGCGTATCCCCGCCCAGGATCGGTGGAAATGGCTCGACCTCGTCGGGGAGCGTCGTTTCGATCAGGCCCGGGCCACGCTCACGACCCTGTTCAGCCAGGGTGAGTCGGGAGTCGGGCTCGTCATCATGCTCGCCACGCACCTCCTCCGTATCGGGGTCGTGCTCGAATCGGGGCGGCAGGGTCTGGAGAACGCGCTGCCCCCGTACCAGCGTTGGTTGGCCAAGAACGTCGTGCCCCAGGCGCGCGGATGGACCGTGGAGGAGTTGGACCGCGCGGTGCTCGAGCTCAGAGAGGTGGACCGGATGCTGAAGACGAGCTCACACGGCGACGAGCACTTTCTGGAAAGCTGGCTTCTCGGCTTGCGCGTAAGGCAGGAGGCCGCGTGATCCGGGGTCGCCTGATCCGGGGTCTGGCGATGCGCGCGCGCGGGTCGGTGGTGGTCATGCTCGCCCTCGGGGCCGTGCTCGCCTGGACCGCGCCGCCCCTCACGGCTCAGAGCGGCCTGGAAGAAGTGGATCGCCTCGCGCGGGCGGGGAACGCCGCCGCGGCGCGGGCTACCTTGGTCGCGTGGTGGGACGCCGAGCGCGAGGCCGCGAGCCGGGAGGACCAGCAGCGCGCGCTCTGGCTCAGGGCGCGCCTGACCGTGGATCCCGAGGAGGCGATGCGGGACTATCAGCGGCTGGTGGTGCTTTACCCGGGTGGCATGTTCACCGACCAGGCGCTCTTCCGGATGGCGCAGGCCGCGCACGCGTTGGGAGACGGGCAACGGGCCCGGACCCACGTCGAAGCGCTGGTTCGCGATTATCCCGGGTCGCCCGTCCGGCGCTCGGCGGAGGCCTGGTTGGAGGCCGCCGGCGACCCGCCATCGCCGCCCACCGAGACCGCTGCCGCCCCCGACATGGGTCCAGCGACGAGCGAAGCCGCCGCGGCCGGGACGCCCGTCGCGTCCGGCGCCGTTCCGGACCGTTACTACGCCGTGCAGCTGGGCGCATTCGGTGAGGAGGAGCGGGCCATGAGCGTCGCGGCCGCCGGCCTCGAGGCCGGCTTCGACGTGCGCGTCGTCCGCGTCGAGGGGAGCCCCTTCCTGCATGTCCGGGTGGGTATGTTCCCGGACCGGCCGGAGGCGCTCGAGCTCTTCAACGACCTGGCGCGCGCGGGCGTGCAGGGCGCCCTCGTTCAGGACGACCGCGCCGAGGTGCCGGCCCCTCGCTGACGACCCGGTCGTAGCATGGAGCGACGACACACCGGCTAAGGCTCTTGTCCGGCCCACTACATGTCGGCGCCCAGGGCCCTGCCGACACGGTCAACTCAGTTATCCACCGCCCTTGCGGGCGACCCGGGAAGATGAAACGGGCTTCGGGGTTCCTACGGCACCTCGGGGTTTTCACATCAGCACGAACGCCAGTCCGGGACGCTCCATGCTGAGTTGACCGCATATAGCGCGGCTGATCCAGCACGGTGGCGCCGGCGATCGGGGACGGTGCTGAGTTGACCGCGCTATACGCGGTAAGTCCAGCACGAAGGAGAATACGATGCGGTTCGTGCTGAGTTTCCGGCCGTGAGCGCCGGCCGCGGAGGGGGCGGCCGTGGCGGGAGGTCGAGGCGGCAAGCGGATATCTCACGCTCCCCGCCGGTCGATCACACCCGCTCGAGCACCCGCTCCATCCGTTCCCGAACCTCCTCGGCCAACGGCCCGAGGTCCTCCCGTCCCGATACACCGAGCTGCTGCACGGGGTCGAGGATCGCGACCGTGCAGCGCCCCGCCTGGTCGTCGGTGTAGACCACGACGTTGCAGGGGAGGAGCAGCCCGATGTCCTCCTCCTGCGAGAGCGCCTGGTGCGCCAGACCCGGGTTGCATGCGCCCAGGATGCGGTACTCCCGGAAGTCCACGTCGAGCTTCTTCTTGAGCGTGCCGGCCACGTCGATTCTGGTCAGGATGCCGAATCCTTCGGTGGCTAACGCCTCCTCGACACGCACCTCGACGTCGTCGATCGCTCCGTCCACCTTCTTCTTGAATCCGTAGTCCAATGTGTCGCCCATATCGACTCACCCCCGAAGATTCGTAGGTTTCCCCGCATGTCTTCCTCTGGCGACACACCCCTGATGCAGCAATGGCGCGAGGCCAAGTCGCGCCACCGGGATGCGCTCGTCTTCTTCAGGGTAGGCGATTTCTTCGAGCTCTTCAATGAGGATGCCGAGGAGGGCGCACGCCTGCTCGGGCTCACCCTCACGTCCCGCAACAACGGCGCCGCCGCCCGCGTGCCTCTCGCCGGGGTCCCGGCCAAGGCCCTCGACGAGTACCTCTCCCGCCTGGTGCGGCTGGGCAAGCGGGTCGCCATCTGCGACCAGGTCGAGGACGCGTCCGAGGCGAAGGGGATCGTGCGGCGTGAGGTGACCGAGACGGTGACGCCGGGCACCGTTCTGTCGGACTCGCTCCTCTCCGAGCGACGCAACAACTTCCTGGCGGCGGTCGTGCGGCGACAGGATGGCGGATACGCGCTGGCGGCGCTCGACGTCTCCACGGGCGAGCTGACGGTCCGGGCGGTGCCGGCTGGCGAGCTCCGCGCCGAGCTCGGCCGCCTCGAGCCGTCGGAGCTGCTTCTGCCCCGCTCGCTCGATACCGAGCCGCTGCTGACTCGTGAGAGATCGGGGACCGGTGCGCCGCGCACCTACCGCGACGACTGGATGTTCGAGCTCGACGTGAGCTCGGACGCGCTCACGGAAGCCTATGGTGTGTCGTCGGTCGACGGGTTCGGCTTCCAGACCGGGGACGACGGGCTGATCCGGGCGGTGGGCGCGCTCGTGCAATATCTGCGGGAAATTCGTCCGGGGGGCATCACCCACCTGCGTCCGGTCCGCATCCAACGCACCGGATCGGTCATGCTGCTGGACGACATGACGCGCCGGAATCTCGAACTGACGGACCCCCTGCGAAGCGGCGAGGAGGGCGGCACGCTGCTCGACGTGCTGGACGAGACGGTGACCGCCATGGGTGGCCGTCTTCTGCGCAGGTGGGTGCTCGAGCCGCTCATCGTGGCGGAGGGCATCTGGTCCCGCCAGGACGCCGTGCGCGATCTGGTCGAGCAACGGGAGATGCGTCGGGGGCTCCGTATGGCGCTCGCGGGCGTGAGCGACCTCGAGCGCATCTCCGGAAAGCTGGGAACGCAGCGGGTGGCGCCGCGGGACCTGGCCGGTCTCAGACGCTCGCTCGACCGCCTGCCCGCCGTCAGGGACGCGCTGGCGGAGGCCGGAGCTGACCTGCTCGCCATGCTCACAGCCGACTTCGACGTCCTGGACGACGTGCGGGAGCTCCTGGAATCGGCCATCGCGGAGGAGCCGCCCGCCGCGCTCATCGACGGCGGCGTCATACGGCAGGGTTGGTCCGAGGAGCTGGACGAGCTGCGCACGGTCCGCGACGGCGCCCGTGACTTCATCGCCGGACTGCAGACTCGCGAGCGCGAGCGTACCGGGATCGGCTCGCTCAAGGTGGGCTTCAACAAGGTGTTCGGGTACTACCTCGAGGTCACCCGCTCGAACCTCGACAAGGTGCCCGACGACTACGTGCGCAAGCAGACCCTCTCCAACGGCGAGCGGTATTTCACGCCGGAGCTCAAGGAGTGGGAGGAGAAGGTCTTCGGAGCCGAGGACCGGATCGCGCAGATGGAGGCCTTGCTGTTCACGGGCGTGCGCGAGCGGGTGGCGGGCGCGGTGCCGCGCATCCAGGAAGCGGCCGCGCGGGTCGCCACCCTCGACGTGCTCGCCACCTTCGCGCACGTGGCGGTGCGCCGCGCCTACGTGCGCCCGGAGGTCCACACCGGCTTCGATCTCGACATTCGCGGGGGACGGCATCCCGTGGTCGAGACGATGATGCCGCGCGAGGAGTTCATCCCCAACGATCTCGTGCTGGGGGAGGGCGGCTGGATCGTGGTGCTCACCGGCCCCAACATGGCCGGAAAGAGCACGGTCCTCCGGCAGGTCGGGCTCATCCAGCTTCTCGCGCAGATGGGCGCCTTCGTGCCGGCCGATTCGGCCAGACTCCCGCTCGCCGACCGGGTCTTCACGCGCGTCGGGGCCTCGGACAACCTGGCCCGGGGGCAGTCGACGTTCATGGTCGAGATGAGCGAGACCGCGGCCATCGTGCACGGCGCCACCGCACGGAGCCTCGTGCTGCTCGACGAGATCGGGCGGGGGACCTCCACGTACGATGGGGTTTCCATCGCGTGGGCCGTGACCGAGCACATCCACGAGCGGATCGGGGCGAAGACGGTCTTCGCCACCCACTACCACGAGCTGACCCAGCTCGGAGATCTGCTTCCGGGCGTCAAGAACATGAACGTGGCGGTCCGTGAGGTCGGCTCGGAGATCGTTTTCCTGCGCCGCCTCATGGCAGGTGGTGCCGACCGGTCCTACGGGATCCAGGTCGCTCGCCTCGCCGGGCTCCCCGAGGAGATCGTCGGGCGTGCGCGGGAACTTCTCGCCGAGTTGGAGGGAACACATAGCGGAGGCGGGGAGGGGCTCGGGCGCCATGGGACGTACCGGCCCGAAGCCGGATCCGCGCCGGACCAACTTTCCATCTTCCAGGTCGAGCATCCGCTGGTCCGGCGCCTACGCGCGCTGGACCCGGACGCGCTTTCTCCCAAGGAAGCGCTCGACCTCCTTTACGAACTCGGCAACGCCGCAGTGGACAGGGACGACGAGTGACGCGAACCGGACGAAAGGGGATCTTCGGGTGGGCCGCCGCGCTGGCGATCAGCTCCGGGGTCCTCGCATGCGGGGGCGAGGGCGAGATCGAGCAGCCGACGCCGCTCTACGGGGACGTACCGATCGAATACCCGCTCCATCTGTGGGATCAGGACTTGGAGGGCGAGACGCTCCTGCGCGTGCGCGTCACGGATACGGGTGCCGTAGACAGCGTGGAGATCGTGCGGTCGTCCGGGCATGGCGATTTCGACGAGGCGGCCGTGGACGGCGCCAGGGAGCTCCGCTTTACGCCCGCACGGCAGGACGGCAAGCGCATCCGGGTATGGGCCCGGGTGCCGGTGCGCTTCTTCAAGAACCCGATGCCCGACACGCTCCGACTTCGGCGCTGAGCCGGGCGAAGCTGGCCCGGTCCGCCGTCGTTCCATACCATCCGGACGGGAGAGGCGCAGTTCGGCGCCCGCCTCCCGACCACGCCCCCCGAAGGAGCTCGAAGGCATGACCGCGCGGCATCTCCAGCCTTACGAAAGCATCCTGGACCTCATCGGTTGGACGCCTCTCGTGCGCCTCAAGGCGGTGACGGACGGCATTCGCACCCCCGTCTACGTGAAGTGCGAGTTCATGAATCCGGGCGGATCCGTCAAGGACCGCATCGGGCTCGCGATGATCGAGCAGGCGGAGGAGAACGGGACGCTCAAGCCGGGCGGGACCGTGGTCGAGGCGACCGGCGGCAATACCGGGCTCGCGCTCGCGATGGCGGCCTCGCTCAAGGGCTACCGCTGCATCTGCACCATGCCGGACAAGATGAGCAGCGAGAAGGTGAAGCTGCTGCGGGCGTTCGGGGCGGAGGTGGTCATCACGCCAACCGCGGTCGCGCCGGATCACCCTGACCACTATCTGCAGCGCGCCCGGGCCATCACGGCGGAGACCCCCGGGGCCGTCATGGCCGACCAGTTCTACAACCCGGCCAACCCGGACGCGCACTACCGCACCACGGGCCGCGAGATCTGGGAGCAGACCGAGGGTCGGGTGACGCACTTCGTGGCGTCCGCCGGCACGGGGGGCACCATCACCGGGGTCGGCCGCTACCTGAAGGAGAAGAACCCGAAGGTGCGCATCGTGGGCATCGACCCGGAAGGATCCATGATCGCGCCGTACTTCAACACCGGCGAGAAGATCGAGGGGCATCCCTACAAGGTGGAGGGGATCGGGAACGACAAGATCCCCGGGTCCCTGGATCTGGGCGTGGTGGACGAGTACCGCACCATGGGCGACGGCCCGTCGTTCCGGATGGCCCGCAGGTTGACCCGTGAAGAGGGAATGTTCGCGGGCGGCTCCGCCGGCTTGCTCGTCCAGGGGGCCATCGACGTGGCCCGGGAGCTCGACGACCCGGACGCCTACGTCGTCTCCATGGTCTGCGATTGGGGCGAGCGCTACCTGAGCAAGGTGTACGACGACGACTGGATGCGCGAGAACGGTTTCCTCCGGCGCCCGGTCCGCCCGAACGTGGGCGCCGTCCTGCGCGCCAAGGACGGCGGTGCCGGCCGCGTGATCACCGTGGAGCCGAACACGCCCATCCGGCTGGCCCTCTCGGCGATCAACGCGCACGACATCGGACAGCTCCCGGTCATGCGCAACGGAGACTGCGTGGGCTCGGTCACGGAGAGCATCCTCATGAGCGAGGTCATCTCGGATCCCACCATTCTGGACAAGCCGGCCGAGTCCATCATGGGACCACCCTTCCCTTCGGTGGACGTGCGCGCCGACTCCGAGGAAGTGCGCAACCTCCTCACGCGTGAGAACGCGGCCTGCCTCGTGCGTGACGAGGGGCAGGTCATGGGTATCATCACCCGATACGATCTCGTGAAGGCGCTCATCGGATGAAGGTCGCCGTGTTGATGGGGGGGACGTCGGACGAGCGGGAGGTGTCTCTCGCGTCTGGCGTCCAGGTCGCCGGGGCGCTCAGGGAGGCCGGTCACGACGTGATTGCGGTCGACACCGTGACGGGCATTCTCGCGCCCGACCGGGAGCGAGCCCTCCGTGACCAGGGCGTGCGGGCCCTCCCTCCATCGTCCGAGGAACTCGCCTGGATGGACGAGCGCGGTACCGTCGCTCTGACCCGCTCGCCGGAGCTGGAGGACGTGGACGTGTTCTTCTTGGCGCTACACGGCGGGAGCGGTGAAGACGGCACCATGCAGGCACTTCTCGAGGTGGCCGGCGTCACGTATACCGGGAGCGACCGGCTGGGCTGCTCGCTCGCGATGGACAAGGAAGTGACGAAGCGCCTGTTGAGGGATGCGGGAATCCCCACCCCGGAGTGGCGGGCCGTGCCGCTCGGCAGCGAGCCGCCTTCGGCGTCCGAGGTCGAGCAGGCGCTCGGGCTCCCGGTCATCGTGAAGGCGTCCGGAGGCGGGTCCTCGCTCCGGCTCGAGCTCGCACACGACCACGCCGAGCTCAAGGGCGCGATCGAGCGCAGTCGCGGCTGGAACGACGTCGTGCTCTTCGAGCGCTATCATCCGGGCCGGGAGCTCACGGTGGGCATCGTCGGCGATCGAGCTCTGCCGGTGGGAGAGATCGTGCCCCGCAACGAGATCTTCGATTACGAGTGCAAGTACCAGCCGGGCATGGCCGAGGAGATCTTCCCGGCCGACATTCCAGAGCGGTGGGTGACCCGCCTCCAGGAGCTCTCCTTGCGGGTGCATCGCGCCCTCCGCCTTCGCGACTACTCCAGGATCGACTTCATCGTGGATCCCGAGGGCGGCGCCTGGTGTCTCGAGGCGAACACGTTGCCCGGAATGACCGGGAACAGCCTCCTGCCCAAGGCCGCCCGGGCAGACGGGATGTCCTTCCCGCAGCTCTGCTCGACACTCGTGGAGCTCGCCGCGCGAAGGTCCCAAGCAGGTCGCTGAAGAAGGGGTAGTACCCCCCGCGCGACCCACGGCCTCCGCCCGTGGTGCCCGCTACGGCTATGCGTTCGTCGTTCCGCGACCCGCGCCACGGCACGGGTCCGGGGTGCTCCCCTTTTTCAGCGACCTGCATAGGGCGCCCACCGCAGGAACCTGACCCGGGGCAGGGGGTTGGATAGGCTCCCACTTCAACCGAGTCGGAACAGGAATGGCGCAAGCGTTCAGGAGCTTCGGAGCAGGGTTCATGCTCACCCCCATGGTGAAGCGTCTCCTGATTGCGAACGTGGTCGTCTTCGCGGTGACCTTGTTGGCCGGACAGGCCTTCATCTTCGAGTGGTTCGCCTTCCAGCCCACGCGCATCGTGCTCCGGCCGTGGGGCCCCATCACCTACATGTTCCTCCACGGCGACCTGATGCACCTCGCCGTGAACATGCTCGTCCTGTTCTTCTTCGGGCCTCCGCTGGAGAGCCGCTGGGGGGAACGCGAGTTTCTCCGCTTCTACGTCATCTGCGGGCTCGGCGGGGTCGCGCTCAGCTTCCTCTTCCTGCCCGCGTGGGTCGTCGGCGCGTCTGCGGCCGTGTACGGCGTGATGCTGGCGTTCGCGATGAACTGGCCGAACATTCCGATTTACGTCTGGGGCATCTTCCCGGTGAAGGCCAAGTACCTCGTGGGCTTCCTCTTCGTGGTGAGCCTGCTCAGTGCCGTCCAGAGCTCGAGCGACGGGGTCGCACACTTCGCACATCTCGGCGGACTCGCGGCGGGCTTCCTCTACTTGAAGGCCGATTGGCGCCTGAAGCGTCCCCTCCAGAGCATCCGGAAGGCGGCGGGGCCGTCCCGCAGGCTCGCCATCGTCCCGAGAGAGGAAGAGGAAGAGCCCTCTTCGCGACGACGTTCGCGGGGGGCGACCCAGGAGGACGTGCGGCTCTACGACCGGGTGGACGAGGTTCTGGACAAGATCTCCGCCGAGGGGATCGGCGCGCTCACCCGCGAGGAGCGCGAGCTTCTCGACGAGGTTTCGAGGCGCCACCGCACGAACTGACCGAGCGTGACGCATTCAAGACGTGGGTGCGTGTTGACAGGATATATGGTTATCGCTATATATCAATGTCATCTGACTGGAGGGTACATGAAATCGACTGGACGCGCGCTGCTCGACCATGCCGACGTTGATAACACGGCTCGTGTTCTGAAGTGCCTCGGTCATCCGCTCCGACTCCGGATTCTCGACCTTCTCGAGCATGCGGGCGAAGCCACCGTGACCGAGATCCACGAAACGCTGGGCATCGAGCAGGCCGTGGCGTCCCAGCATCTCACGACCATGCGGGACAAGGGTATCCTGGCGCATCGAAAGGAAGGCGTGAATGTCCTCTACAGAATCGGAGACGAGCGCGCGCTCAAGGTTCTCTCCTGCGTGCGGGAATCGGCGTGTTGAACGGCCTATTTCATCGGCCAAGGATATATGATTATATGAATAGATATATACACTGGGCGACGGGGGCCATTCTGATGCTCACGAGCATGTTCCCGAGCGCGGGGGCGGCGCAGGAGGGTCGGCACATCAGCCTGGAGGAAGCGGTGGCTGAAGCGCGAGCGAATCAAGCCGATGCCGCCATCGCGGAGGCCATCGCGGTCGGAGCCCGGCAGCAGGCACGGGCCGCGGGAGCGAGCCGGTGGCCGACCATCGGGCTCGAAGCGGGTCTGCTCACGTCCAACGATCCGGTCGCAGCGTTCGGGAATCGGCTCCGTCAGGGGCGATTCACCGAGGCCGACTTCGATCCCACACGGCTGAACGACCCTCGGGCCATCACCGATGTCGACGCGGCGGTCGTGCTCGGATGGACTCCGGTCGACTTCTCCCGGGACGCGGCCCTCGCCTCCGCTCGGGAGAGCGCCGCCGCGGCCGATCTCGGCGCCCGGTGGGCCCGGCGAGTCGCCGGGTACCAGGCGGAGGTCCGGTACGTGGAGGCCGCCGCGGCCGAGCTCCTGCTCGGGTCCACCGAGGCGGCACTGGCCGCCGCGGAAGCCAACGTCGACCGTGCCGAGCGCCACGCCGCCGAAGGCATGGTGACCGAGGCGGACGTCCTGCAGGCGCGGGCCGCCCTCGAAGACGCCAGGCTGGGTGACATCACGGCCCGCCAGGGTGTGGACGACGCGAGGGCGAGGCTCGCGCTCGCGCTCGGCTGGCCGGCGGAGGTCGTGCCGGTACCCGACACCGAGGCCCTCACCCGACCGGACGCGCGGTCCGCCGTCCCGTCCGAGTCGTCCCGAGCGGATCTCCTCGCCTCCGAGGCGCGGGTGCGCGCGGCGTCCTCCCAGGTGAGTCGGGCGGACCGCGCGCGGCTGCCGAAGCTCCAAGCCTTCGCCCGTCTCGAGGGGCACGCCGACGAGGGCTTTTCGGCACGCGGCGACAGTTGGTCGGTGGGGCTGCGCCTGAGTGTCCCCCTCTTCACCGGATTCGAGCTCGGCGCGCGGCGCCAGGCGGCTCGAGCCGAGCTCGACGTCGCCTCGCTCCAGCACGACCAGATGCTGAACCGGGCGCGGGCGGCTCTCGCCGAGGCACGCCGCGGCCTGGAGAGTCGGAGTTCGGCGGTGGTGGCGGCCGAGGCCGCCGCCCGGTCCGGGCTCGAGGCGGCCCGCCTGATGAGGCTGCGCTACGAGGAGGGGCTGGCAACGACGGCCGAGCTGCTCGCGGTCGAGTCCGCCGCGACCCGGCATGCCGCGACGGCCCTGCAGGCGCGCCTAAGTCACCGGATCGCCGCCGCGAGCCTCCTGTTATTGGACGACCCCACCCTGCATGCGCTTTCCAGCGAAGGAGTAGATCGATGAGGACCAAGCTGAGTCTCATGGCGCTCGTGCTCGGCGCCGCCGCCTGCGGTGGAGACGAGCCGGGACGGGTGGAAACGAGCGGGGCGGTCGTCGACGTGGTCGTGACCTCGCCCGGACGGGCGTCGGCGATGGCCACGTACGCAGCCGAGGTGACGTCCGAGCGGTCGGTGGACGTGGCCACACGGATGAGCGGCACGGTCCGCGAGGTGCACGTGGAGCTCGGAACGACGGTTCGGGCGGGCGATCGCTTGATCTCGCTCGACGCGGCGGACGTCGACGCACGGGTCGAGGCCGCCCGGGCGGCCTTCGCACTCGCGGAGAAGAACCACGGCCGTATCGACAGGCTGGCGGCGGCCGGAGCCGCATCGACCCAGGAGCTCGACCGGAGCTCCGCCGGGCTCGAGGCCGCTCGCTCGACGCTTGCCGAGGCCGAGGCTCAGGAGGCGTACGCGGTCGTCCGCGCTCCGTTCGACGGCGTGGTGACGGCGCGGCGGATCGACGCCGGGGACCTGGCCAACCCCGGCGTGCCGCTCCTTTCCATGGTCGATCCAGACACCATCAAGATCGTGGCGGATCTGCCGGGCCACCTGGTGGGGTCCCTCCAGCCGGGCGCCCAGGTCGAGATCGAGATCGTCGGGGGCGGCGGACCGGTCGCAGCGCGCGTGACCCGCGTCGTCCCGGCCCTCGTGAGCCAGGGCCGGACGTTCCGGGTGGAGGCTCGGCCCGAGCAGCCGCTCCCCGGGGCCTACCCGGGGGCGTACGCGAGGCTCGCTGTGGCATCCGGCGGCGCCGGCTCGAGCTGGATCCCCGAGGACGCGGTGGTGGAGCGCGGGCAGCTCAGGGGCGTCTTCGTGGTCGAAGGCGACACGCTCCGGTTGCGTTGGGTGCGCCTCGGCGCGCGACGGGCGGGGGCGGTGGAGCTTCTTGCGGGCCCCGGATTCGGCGACGAGCTGCGGATCGTGCGGCGGCCGGGGGTGGCGTTGGTCGATGGCCTTCCCGTGGGCACGGTTCGCGAGGAAGCGTGGATACTCGGAGCGGCCGCGGCCGTGGGGGGGACCCGATGAAGCAGAACGTGGCGGGACGCCTCGCGGGCGCGTTCATGGAATCCAAGCTGACGCCGCTGATCATGGCGGCCGCGCTCGGGGTGGGCGTCTGGACGCTGGCGACCATGGCCTCGGAGGAGGAGCCGCAGATCATCGTGCCCCTCGCCGACATCTATCTCCCGATGCCGGGCGCCTCGCCCACGGAAGTGGAGAACCGTGTGCTCATCCCGCTCGAGAACGTGCTGAGCGGCATCGACGGCGTGGAGTACGTCTACACGCACGCGCAGGCCGGGTTCGGGCTGGCGACGGTGCGCTACGAGGTGGGCCGGGACATGGAGGAGAGCCTCGTTCAGCTCCATAGCACGCTCATGAAGAACGCGGACCGGATGCCCCCCGAGCTCGGTCTGCCGCTCGTGAAGACGGTCACGATCGACGACGTGCCATTCTTCACGGCCACCCTGCACGGGGGCGCCGCCGGAGGCGCGGACCTACGCGCGATCGCCGACGAACTGCGCATCGCGCTCGAGGCCGTGCCGGAGGTGCGGGACGTCCATGTGACCGGGGGCCAGACCCGTGAGGTCCGGGTCGAGCTTGATCCCGAGCGTCTCGCCTTCTATGGCATCGGTCCCCTTCGAGTCGCGGAGCGCCTGCGCGCCGAGAACGCCGAGATGCAGGCGGGCACCTTCACGCGAGACGACGAGGTGGTGCGCGTCACCACGGGCACGTTCTTGAGGAGCGCATCCGACGTGGAGCGCGTGGTGTTGGACGTGCGTGACGGCTCCCTGGTCCAGGTCTCCGACGTCGCGCGCGTGGTGGACGGTCCGGCGGAGGTGACGACGTATACGATGCACGCGGAGGGCGGCGGATCCTGGGCGCCAATGGTCTCGGTGGCGGTATCCAAGCGGGCCGGCGCCGATGCCACCGCGTTGGGCCGGGCGCTGGAGCAGCGACTCGAGGAGGCGCACGGGCGCATCGTGCCGGCCGACGTCTCCATGGAGATCAGCAGGAACTACGGCGAAACCGCGCGGCACAAGGTCGTGACGCTCCAGGAGCACCTCGTCATGGCGGTCATCGCGGTCGGGCTCGTCATCCTGCTCACCATGGGATGGAGAAGCGCAGTGGTCGTCATGGTCGCCGTGCCGATCACCTTCGCGCTGACGCTGTTCGTCTATCAGCTGTTCGGCTACACGCTCAATCGGGTCACCCTGTTCGCGCTCATCTTCGTGACCGGCATCGTGATCGACGACTCGATCATCGTGGCCGAGAACATGGAGCGGCACTTCGCCATGCGGGACCGTCCGGCGAAGGCGGCCGCCCGGGCTGCCGTGGACGAGGTCGGCAACCCGACCATCCTCGCGACCCTGACCGTCATCGCCGCGGTGCTGCCCATGCTCTTCGTGGGTGGTCTCATGGGCCCCTACATGTGCCCCATGCCCATCGGGGCCACGGTGGCCATGCTGTTCAGCCTGGCCGTCGCGTTGATGATCACCCCCTGGCTCGCGTTCCGTCTGTTGAAGGGCGCACACGAAGAGGACGGCGAAGAGGAAGCCTACGCTCTGGAACGCACGCGGATCTACAAAATGTACGCGCGTGTGATGCGGCCCCTGCTCCGACGTCCCGCCGCGATGTGGGGCGCGCTCGGCGTCATCGGGCTGCTTCTGGTAGGCTCCGCCGGGATGTTCATGGGCGGGGCGGTGATCATGAAGATGCTTCCGTTCGACGACAAGAACGAAGTGCAGATCATTCTCGACCTTCCGGAGGGAACGCCGCTCGAGCGCACGCTGGCGCTCGCCCAGGACATCGGTCGTGTGGTCGGAGGCGTGCCCGAAGTGGCCGACGTGCAGCTGTATGCCGGCGTCGCGGCGCCGTTCAACTTCAACGGCATGATCCGGCACTACTACCTGCGGTCCGGAGAGAACGTGGCCGATCTGCAGGTGAATCTGGTCGACAAGTCGGAACGCTCCGCCCAGAGCCACGACGTGGCGAGAGTCCTCAGGCCGCTGGTCGACGACATCGTCCAGGCCTCGGGGACCGGGGCGAGTGCGAAGATCGTCGAGGTGCCGCCGGGACCCCCGGTGCTCTCGACATTGGTCGCGGAGATCTACGGCGACGACGCGGTGGAGCGGGAGCGCGTGGCGCTCGAGGTGATGCGCCGGTTCGAGGCGCACCCCGGCGTGGTCGACGTGGACTGGTCGCTCACGTCCCCGCAGCGGGAGGTGCGGCTGGAGGTGGACGCCGAGAAGGCGGCCCTCTCGGGCG
>Ga0326597_10007053_pt1 | contig 15322 bp, 13 predicted proteins | sample RVTome_12_FD_203789 | JGI IMG/M metagenome (GOLD analysis project Ga0326597, IMG submission 203789) | Soil microbial communities from uranium-contaminated site in the Upper Colorado River Basin, Wyoming, United States - RVT100D185 | ecosystem: Environmental > Terrestrial > Soil > Contaminated >... | reverse complement strand
TTGCACTAACGCCGCCCAGCGGCCGTCGCTTCCCGAACCTGCTCCGGCCCGGATTCCTGCGCAGAACTAGAAGAAGTCATCCATCTTGACCCAAGCACCTGTTGTTTGCAAGTTCGGCAGCGACTTTGGGTCATGTCAAGCAGCTTGCGCAAAAGGCCGGAGGGTGCTTTCCCCATTGTGGCTTGAATCGGTTGGGTTTACTAACATTTTGACGATCAAACAGGTAGCGTTCTTTTCCTAAGCCTCCTAAGAAGGTCCAGTAGCCCCACGGACCGGCCAGAAATAGTTGGAAAGCTCAGGCATAGTTTCCTTCTCCGAAGCAGGATCGCTGTTCCCAGAACAAGCGGCAACCTGTGTGAAATCTCACACATCTGGGTGATGTGGCACAGCCTGGAAGGCGAACCTAGACTCCATCTCACCTCCATCTAATGGCATCTACGGACGGGCAGCTACTGACAGGCGTGCCTAGACTCTGCTAGGGAACGGGGAACTCCGCAACAGAATCAGATCTGATCGAATTCCTACGGCAAAGTCAGTGGAACGGCAATTGCTGGATGCGACACGTAGGGTTGGCGGACAAAGCCAGTAATTCGCGTTGGGGTTGTGGCTTCCTGCCCAGGACATGGCGCTTGATAGGGCACTATGAGTCGCTGGCCATGGTTCTGGAATGCTGTAGGGGAGCAGTTCGATGAAGCCGGAAGGATGGGGTTGGCTCCTCAGCTTGCAGGGAGAAGCTGCCCTTGAAAGATATGACTGAGGACGAAAAACCAGACAGGAATGGGCAGCCACGGGTGCTGCCGACTCTGGACCACCGCAAGGACTATTGGGTTTCCGGACGGCTAGTCTATTTGCGCGACAAAGGAACCGCAGCTCCCTCTGATTCGCAGTTGCAAAGCGCCGCTGCGGAACACCTCAAACGCTCGCGAGACCCGGACCACAAGCTACTTGGATTTCCGGTTGTGCACGACTTGCACGCCTTCGGGCGCAAACCGGCACTCGAAGAGCCGCCGCGAATCCTGAACTTGGCGGAACTGGCCAGTCAGGCCGTCGACGGGCTGGACTATGCGGCGGTCATGAACGAAATGGCGGACCTGGGACCGGATGGCAGAATCGCGCTTTTTTACCGGGACGGCAAGCTGCTGCAGCACCAGGTCTTCGAAGAGCCGCGCATCTGCGAAGATATCGCGCGCGGCGCGGTCATTCACAATCTGGAAGTCAAGCCACAGGATGTCAGCGGCTGGCGCACGCACCAGTTTTCCATTGACTTCAAAGGATGCCTGGGCGAAGTCTGCGCGCGGTGCGTGCGGGTCTGCCCGGAAAATGCCATTCACCTGCGCGGCGACGGCGCTTCGAGCTTCTGTGAGATTGACCCCACGGCCTGCAAAGGCTGCTTCATCTGCTGGGTGGAGTGCTCCCGCAAAAGTGCCGATTGTATTCTGGTAGACGGAAAGGTGTTCGACTCGGAGATGCGCGCAGCTCATTTTGGAGAATAATCATGCGCCGTTCATTAGCAGGGAGTTCAGCAGCGGCTTGGGGCTTCCGCCTCTCGCGCGTGGATTGCTATCCCTATTACCCGATCACTCCATCGACAAGCTGTTCGGAGCAAATTGCCGCCTGGGTCGCTGACGGCGCGATGAACTCCGTGGTCATCAACGTGGAGTCGGAGCATAGCGCGGCCTCGGCGGTCATCGCCGCTTCGAAGAGCGTCCGCGCAGGAACGGCGACCTCTTCCAAGGGTCTGCTCTACATGGTGGAAGTGCTCGAAAACGCCAGCGGCAATTCGCTCCCGTTCACCATCTTCGTCGGCAATCGGGCCACCGGCGCGCCCATCAACATCTGGGGCGACAACTCCGATGCCTACGCAGTGCGCGATAGCGGCTACATCCAGATCTTCTCTGGCAACGCCCAGGAAACACTGGATGACATCATTCAGGCCTACCGCATCGGGGAAGATCTGGCGGTGCGGCAGCCGGCCTTCGTCAACCTGCGCGGATTTACCGGAACGCACACCTACGAGCCGGTGGAGATCCCCGGGCCGAAGCAAGTGGATTCCTTTTTGCCGGCGTTTATGCCCTTGGAGCCGATGTTTTCTCCGGCGCGTCCCGTGACCTTTGGGCCCATGCTCTCGGCCCCCTACTACCGCCGGCATAAACGAAACCAAAGCGAGTCGCTGCGCAATGCCCTGGAGATCACCGAGAAAGTTGGCAAAGAATTCGGAGAGAAGCTCGGTCGCAGTTACGACATCTACGAATGGTTCGGGGATCGTAACGCCAAGCTGGTGGTGATCATGCTCGGGGAAAGTTCCGGAGCCGCGCGCAGCGCGGTCTCCCACCTGCGGGGCTGCGAAGGAGTCCCCGGACTGGCGCTGCTGCGCATCCGGCTGTTCAATCCGTTCCCGGCCGAAGCGGTCGCCAAAGCCTTGTACCGCGCAGGCGCCGAAGCGGTGATCGTGCTCGACGAAGGACTCGCGCATGGCGACGTTTTTCCGCCGCTGGCATTGCGCGTCGCCAGCTCGATCCATGCGCATCTGGGCGCCGGCGCGCCGCGCCTGGTGAGCGTCATCGGCGGACTGGGCGGAAGCGAAATCCGGCCCGACCATTTCCAGACGCTATTCAACCTGGCGGACAATGTTGCCAAGGGCCGGCCCTATCGGCGAGAGCCATACTGGCTGGACATCGAGGAAGATCCCATCCTGCTCACCGACCCGAGCAAGGTGAAACCGCGTCTCTGGAAGCGCTACGGCGACATTTGGAAAGCGCAGCCGATCCTGCCGCAGTATCACCGGGCGCTGCCCACGACCAACTATGAGATTCGACTGTTCGGTCGCGCCGGACAGGGAGCCATCACTTCGGCAGTTTTCTTTACCGGCGCTGGGATCGAGAAGGGGCTGTGGGTTCTGACCAAACCCACCTTTGGCTCCGAGCGCCGCGGGGCGGTCGTTCATTGCGATACGCTGATCCAGACCAGTGGCGCCGAGCCGACCCGCAGCTTCGCCGGGCGGCAGGATATGGTATGCATTTACGATGACACCATCGTGCATTCGGCGCAGCATGCTCCGGCTGCCGCGCTGAAATCGGACGGGGTTGTGCTGGTGAATTCCAGCAAATACACCCCCAACCGGATCCGCGAGTTGCTGCAACTCAGCGCCGAGCAGGCCGTCTATGTGGTCCCTGCAAGCCGCATTGCGCGCGAGCTGCAACTCGGACCTTACTTCAATATGGCGATGCTGGGGGCCATGCACCGGGTCTGCCCGCTGGTGGATTTTGAGGATGCCATCGAGTATTACAAGGGCAACGTTCCTGCGCCGAAAGAGGCCAATCTGGAGGCCATCCGGCGCGGGTACGCCGAGACCACGGACCGCGAGCTGGAGACCGAATCGGCTCCGGTGGTGAATGAATTGGCGGAAGAGTTTTTCGAGTGGAGGCCCGAAGAAGAGTCCTTCGAGATGGCCACGCTGCGTTCGCTGGAGACTCCCAGGGGAAGCTGAGCAGGCCGCAGCGGATCGATGAGCCTTGCTGGTGAGCGCTACGAAAGGAGATGGCAATCATGTTCCGGGTGTTATTCAATAGCGAGATTGGCGTGACTCCGCACAGCTCGCTGCTGTCCGATCCGGTGCTCGATCCAGGCGACTATGGCTATGTGCCCACAACGGGGCTACTTTCCGGACACCAGGGCTGCAACGGCTGCGGCATGGTTTCAGGAACGAACCAGGTTCTCCGCGCGTTGAAGCTCACCGGGCGCTTCGTGGCCGCTTCCATTGGAACCGGATGCAATGAAGTAATCACGACGCAGAACACTTCCTGCTGGGGGGATGTTTCGGTGGATCACAATAATTTCCCGAACGCCGCCTCGACCTTGAGCGGAAATCGCGCCGCGTATGAATCTTTGGTGCGCAACGGAAAAATTCCAGCGGATTCGGTGGTCAATGTGGCCATTGCCGGCGACGGCGGCTCGTATGATATCGGTTTGCAGGCACTGCTGGCCTGGATCGCCCGCAACGAGGACGGAGTCTATGTTTGCCTCAACAATGAGGCCTACATGAACACAGGAATTCAAAGCTCGGGCGCGACTCCATTCGGGGCCAAGACGAGCACCACGCCCTACGGCAAGAAGGCGCTCGGAAATAGCCGCACGCCGCAGCATCTGCCCGATCTGGCGCTGGCCGCCGGCGCCCCGTATGTTGCCGTGGCCTCCCCTGTCCACCACCGCGACCTCATGATCAAAGTCCAGAAGGCGGCGCTGATCCAAGGGCCGTGTTTGGTGGAATCCTATTCGGTCTGCCCCCCGGGGTGGAACACGGAGAGCGACTTTTTCTACGAGATCACGGAGCTGGCGCTGGCGACCCGCGTGCTGGTGCTCTATGAAGCCGAGCTGCACCGGGAAGAGGGCTACGCTATTTACACCCTCAGCCATGTCCCGGATCGCTGGCTGCCGGTGGAGGAGTACCTCAAGACACAAGGGCGCTTCCACAAATTGCTGCGCCACCCGGAACTGGTCCAGCGAGTCCAGGCCATGGTAGACCGCCGCTGGGAGTTCTGGAGCGACGTCTTGAAGCACAACAGTCTTCCGGTGTATCGCGAGGAAGCCGGTGGCCAGCTTCGAGCCGCCGTGGCGAAAGAGGTATCCGCGTGAGTTGCAGCCCCCAGAACAATCTTGTACTGCGCATTGGAGGAGAATCCGGCGAGGGAGTCATCACTGTCGCCGAATCGGTCTGCCGCATCGCGGCGCGTATGGGCTTGTATTTGTCGGCCTACCGTACTTTCCCTGCCGAGATTAAGGGTGGAGCTTGCATGATGCAACTCCGCGTGAGTGAAAAGCCGATCCATCATCCCGGCGATCGCGCCGACATCCTGGTGGCGCTCAACGAAGAGGCCGTGCGCAACAACTTTGACGGTCTGCGCGAAGGCGGCACGCTGATCCACGAGGCGGGCCTCGAGGCGCCCATCCCGCAACGCACGGGCACGCGCTATCTTGCGGTGCCCTTTCAGGCGCTGGCACTGGAAACCATTGGGACACTGGCGAGCAAGAACATCGTGGTGCTGGGTGTGCTGGCCAGGATTCTCGGGCTGCCTCCCGACCAGATCGAAGCGCTGCTCGAAGAAAAATTCAAGAAGCGCGGCGCGGTCATCCTCGAGAACAATCGAAAGGCCCTGGAAGCGGGATTGCGCTACGCTGCCGAGCATTTCCAGAGTGGCGATGAGCACCGCCTATCGCCCACTCCGCAAACGGGCAAGCTTCTGATGACCGGAAACGAAGCCGCCGCGCTGGGCTCGTTGGCGGCCGGAGTGGATTGCTTCTTCGGCTACCCCATCACTCCGTCGTCCGAGATCATGGAGTATCTGGCTCGCAACCTCCCGCGAGCCGGAGGCAGGTTCCTGCAGACGGAAGACGAGATTTCCGCCATCGCCGGAGTATGCGGAGCGGCGTGGACCGGCAAGCGCGCCATGACCGCCACCTCGGGACCGGGCCTGTCGCTGATGTCGGAGATTGTGGGGCTGCTCTCGATGGCCGAGGTCCCTGCGGTGATTGTGGATTCTCAGCGCGGCGGGCCTTCGACGGGTTTGCCAACGAAGACGGAGCAGAGCGACCTGCTGCTGGCCGTCTATGGGTCGCACGGGGAAGCGCCGCGCATTGTGCTGGCGCCGGCGACAGTGCGCGAGAGCTTCGATTTGATGGTGGTGGCTTTTGATCTCGCCGAGAAGTATCAAATGCCGGTGATTGTTTTGATGGACCAGGCCATCTCCAGCCGATTGGAGTCGGTGGACGCCGACCTGCTTTCCGGCATTACCGCCCGGCGCGGCTCCGAACAAAAATCCGATCTGGCGCCGGAACGCTATCGGCGATTCCAACTCACCGAATCGGGTATTTCGCCGCGCGTATTTCCGGGAACCCCGGGCTTTGAGTACGTTTCTACAGGGCTGGAGCATGACGAAACAGGCTCGCCCGAGTACGATGAGAGGACGCACACCATTCTCTCCGCCAAGCGTCATAAGAAGCTGGTCTCGCTGGCCGCGGATCCCGCGGTGGCACAGCTCAGCTCGCGCTTCGGCGATGAAAGCGCAACCCTGGGCATCGCCTGTTGGGGATCGACCGCAGGGGCCGTCGAGGAGGCCGTGGCGATTGCCAACGAGCGCGGTATCCCAGTCCAGGCGCTGGTGCCGAAACTCCTGCATCCTTTCGTGCAATCGGAATGGAAGCCTTTTCTGCAATCGATCGAGAAGCTCCTGGTGCCAGAGATGAATTTCACCGGACAACTCGCCACGCTGGTACGCTCCACCTACGGAGTACCCACCATTCGGTTGAACAAATTGAAGGGGGTTCCGTTTCACGCCCAGGAGATCCTGGAGATGATTGAACGAGAGGCCGCGAAAATGGAAAGCGAAATGCCAGGCTCACCAGCGGAGGCTCCCTCGGAGGAAGCAGTAAGAATCACACGGTAGGCCCGGTAGCAGTGTTCCATGCGGAACCGGCGATGGCAACAGAAAGGGGCGCGGCGGTGGCAACGGAAGAGATGGAGATAACCGAATCGGACGGCGAGCCGCTGTCGTTTCAGTGCTACCTGGGAAGCTTGGAGCCAGTATGGTGTCCCGGCTGCGGGGACTACTCGGTCATGGGAGCGTTTGTGGAGGCCGCGCGGCATCTGCGCATCCCGACACACCACCTGGCGCTGGTCTCCGGCATCGGCTGCTCCAGCCGCTTTCCGTTTTTCGTGAAGGGATACGGATTCCACGGAGTGCATGGGCGCGCCCTGCCGATCGCGCAGGGAGTGAAACTCGCCAACCCGGAGTTGACCGTGGTGGTTCCCGGCGGCGATGGCGACGGGCTGGCGATCGGCGGCGGCCATCTTCCCCACGTCGCGCGCAATAATCCGGATATCACCTACTTGCTCTTCAATAACTCCATCTATGGTCTGACTAAGGGGCAGACTTCGCCCACCTCGCCACACAACCTGGCCACTAAGACATCTCCCTACGGCCTGGTTGGGCAGTCGATGAACCCGTCGTTTCTGGCGCTGGCCTACGGGGCCACGTTTGTCGCGCGCGGGGCCGCCGTACGGCGCGATCATCTCGCCGACCTCATCCGGCAGGGCATCGAGCACCCCGGATTTGCCTTCATTGAAATCATCACCAGTTGCTCTTCGTTCAATACCAAGCACATCTCCATCACCAAAGTGCTGCAGCGGATGGTCGAGATCGATGAGCCGCCTTCTGATGAGCTGGAAGCGATGCGCATGGCTGCCGATCCGCATGACACCTACCTGGGCGTTTTTCGAAAAGTGCTGCAACCCACGCTGGAGCAATCTCTGGAAAAAGCTCGTGAGCTCAGCCAGCGCACCGGCGTGATTACCGCGAAAGACCTGCTGCATCAGTTCCAATAAATCGCCAATGACGCCGACCTTCGCATCCACGCTCCGTGGAGCTTCCATGGCGGGCCGTCGCGCGACCGGAGGCTGCCATTAGGCAGACAACTTCCCTTCCCCCTTTAACTTGTTCGAGATCTGCTCCCGCAAGTCCTTTTTGGAAACCTTACCCACTCCGGTCAACGGAAACGATGGCACAATCTCGAGTCGTTCCGGCAACTTGAATTTCGCAATCTTCTTCTCCAGCAGAAAAGCACTCAACTCATCCAGCGTCAAACTGCACCCCGGCTTGGGAATGATGAACGCACAACTTCGCTCCCCCAGCACGGGATCGGGCATGGCGACGACGGCGGCCATATGGATGCTGTCATGGGACAGTATTAGGTTTTCCACTTCCTCGGCACTGATCTTCTCTCCGCCTCGGTTGATCATATCCTTCTTGCGCCCCTCGACAATTAGATTGCCGCTCGCATGCAAGCGAACGATGTCCCCTGTCTTGTAAAACCCGTCGGAAGTAAAAGCGGTGCGATTATGCTCTTCCGCCTTGTAATACCCGCGAATGGTGTACGGGCCGCGGGTGATCAATTCTCCCGCATCTCCAGAGGGGACCTCGCAGCCCTCGTCATCCACAACCTTAATCTCATCAGCAGGTGAAATGGGGCGTCCTTGCGTCTCGCGGATGACGACTTTGGGGTCGTCCGGACGCGTCACGTTGATCAAGCCCTCAGCCATTCCGAACACCTGCACAGGGTTAGCGAAATTCCAGGCAGCCCAGGCCTTATCCGCCAGCTCCGGCAGCATCTTCTGTCCTCCAGCATATATAAACCGAAGCGATGACAGATCGTATTTAGTCCTGTGGGGAGAGTTCAGCAGTGCGATGAGCAACGCCGGGCTGACTGCGATACAGGTGCCTCTTTCTCTTTCAATCACCTCGAAGATTCGCTCCGGATCTGTAGACGGGCACATCACCACCCTTCCGCCGACCTGTGATGCCCCTAGCATTCCGGGCGCGGCCAATGGGAAATTATGAGCTGCCGGAATCACCACCACGAAGACTGTGTCGGAATCCCAACCCAACACCTGCGCGCATTGACGGGAATTATAGATGTAGTCAGCATGCGTGCGCGGGATCAGTTTGGGAATCCCCGTGGTTCCCCCGGAGAGCAAAAACAAGGCCACCTCCAACGGGTCCGGCCGATATTGCACCAGCAAGGCCGGGGCCATCCTGGCTTCGATCGGTTCGCGCAGCAAGGGGTCAAGGTAGCAGAGTCCGGGTTCTGTGCCATCACCAAGAGCCACGACGTACTTTAGGCTAGCCACTGCACCCTGAATGTCCCTGGCCATCGCCAGATAATCGAAGCCGCGATGCGATGGCGTTAAAAAAAACCCAACAGCTCCGGTTAGCTTCGCAAAATAAGTCATCTCCGTCTGGCGGTGCGCAGGCAAGCACATGACGGGAAGGACTCCGATCTTTTGCAATGCAAAGAAGACAACGTTGAATTCCCAGACATTGGGCAGCTGTAGCAAGACTATATCGCGAGGTTTGAGCCCGAGTGCGAGCAGGTGAAGAGCGAGGCGCGTGGAAAGTTGTTGCAGTTTCTCGTAGCTGATTTTTTGCGGACCATCCACGACTGCTATGCGGGAGCCATAAATGCGCGCGGAATCCTCCAAAATACAACCCAAAGTCTTCTGCTGCCAGTAACCCTCTCGGAGATATCGTTGGACAAAATCTCCTGGATACGCGGTGCAACCTTCGAGCATGCTCTTGATCTCCCTGATTTTTTGAATTGAACCGACTACAAAAACGCCCGACTACCACAGCATCCAAATAATGATTACCTGGCTACAACGCCGACCAGGGAACTGTTCCAGATCCGGATGCCGGTCAAGTAACCATTGCGGATCGCATTATGCAGGGAGCGGGGCTTCAGCGCATCGCCGATGGAGTATTTGGCAGGCACGCCTACCAGGAGCTGTAGGCTTCGCCGGATAAGCTGGTAAGGTTCGAGCCGCTGTGGACATCCATGATTCCCGGAGTGGTTTGAGTGGCCATCATCACAGTGGTGTCTTCAAACTCCTCCACCCAGGTCTCACTCGATCCGGTGAAGGGATCCACGGGCAGCTCGCGAAGATAGCCGGCATCGACGAGATCACTGAGCGATTGTGGCGCTTCCTGCTTATCGAGCGTGTACTGGTCGATCACCGAGCGCAGCGTAAACAGGTCGTCGCGGAGCACCGCTTCTTTGGAGCGTATGATCGAGGTGCGGTACATCGGTGCGGCGATAGAGACCAGGGTCAGGATAATGGTTATCACGATCATGAGCTCGATCAGAGTAAAGCCGCCTGCCTTCGCCCGATTGCACCGGAACAGATGATTCCCCCACTTCGCGCGATCGTTGTCAGCTGGACTCCGCTGTGTACCGAAAATCATGGTTTGCCTACCACTCCGAATAAGCGCTGCCATCGAGCGCTGTCGCGGGACTCTTTGTATAGACGTCAAAAACATCTTGGCCTCCCCATGCTGTCGAGTCCGGCTCATCCTGATACGAACGGATGCCCCAATCGGTCGAATTGGTCATTGGATCGCGGGGAATGCGCCGCAGAACTCGGAGTTTTTTCTGGTCGGGAGAATTGAGCAGCGACGCTCCCTCCACCATCGTTTCCAGGTCCTTAGGATAACCCTCCGTGCCCAGCTCCACCTGGATCATGCCCAGGTCGGATGCGTCCTTGTAGCGATCAATGGCGGTGCGTAGCTCTCGCAGAGCGATTCTCAGCTCGCGCTCCTGTTCGCGGCGCAACTGGACGCGAGCGAGCGGCAGAGCAACGGAGGATAGAATCAAAAGAATCGCCGCGGCCACGATCAGCTCAGCAAGCGTCAGTCCGCGCTCTTGCGCATGACTGGCTCCTGTGTGGCCACGTCTCATCATTTGGTGGCTGGGGTCCCGGCGGCTCTGTGGCGATATTTGCGAACGGCAGCGCTCACTTCGCCATCCTTAGCGAATCGTTACCGTGGCATTGGTTCCCTGCACCGGGAGGAACCCGTCCGCTGGAGTCCGCGCCCCGGTGGGAATGATTCCGAGAGAGGTACTCCCCGCGCGGGCCGCCTGAAACGTCAACACCGCAACCGTGCCCTCTCCGGAAATGCCTCCGCTTCCAGGTGGTCGCATCAAGGTAATCACGGCGCCGCCTGGCTCTTCAGTGGGACGTTCCACGACAGCGACCGGCTGTCCATCGGAAGTCCAGAAATCGCCTTTCTTCACTTCAACGAGAGTCATAGCCGCAGAATCATATTGAAGCTCGAATGGAAATGAGAATACGTCCTTGGCGTTCTCGATCCGGACGGGAACCTCAAAGGTTTCTCCCGACTGCGGACTCAAGCTCTCTCCTCCCAGCCGCAACCGCGCGTAAGACGATGGAGACTCCAACACGCGAGCCGGAGGCTCAATCGAGGCTGTAGGCCCGGCCGGGACGGGCGGCGCAGCCGGCGTTGACTGCGGCACGGCTTGAGGCGCCGCTGGCGGAGCATTACCCGGGCTGGCAGCCGGAGGAACAGGGGATGGCGTGGGGGGCGCCGTGGAAGGTGCAACCGCAGGATCAGGGGTCTGCCCCGATTCGCGCAGCCGCACGTCGCCTTCTGTGCCTATGTCAATCGCCCGCAAGTTCAGCGGAGTGATGTCCGGCAAGCGCACTGCATGCGGCCGCAGAACAATCAGGACTTCGTCCTCCGCTAGCGAGTCGCTCACGTTGGAGAACAAGTACTTGAGAATCGGAATTTGGGAGAGGCCGGGAATGCCGCTGACGCCGTACGAGGAGCCGGTCTGCAGGATGCCACCTAGGACATTCATTTCGCCCTCGCGCAGGCGGATGTCGTGCTCGATGACCCGCTGGCCGATGACCGGCTGCTTGACGCCCGGAACCGGCTCGGCCGTCGATGTGACGGAGGAAACTTCGATCCGCAGTTTCAATGTAATCTCGCCGTTCTGATGAACCTTGGGGGTGATGTCAACGTTGACGCCCACATCCTGATACTGGAATTGCGTGTTGACCAGCGCGTTCACGGCCTGTCCTGCCACGCCGGACTGAAAGGCGCCCGTAGCAATAGGAACCTTGTCGCCGATCCGCAGCGTCGCCTTCATTCCATCGGAGGCGCGCACTTGAGGACGCTGCAAAATCTTGGTGCGCGTGTCGGTCAGCAACGCGGTCAATTGGGCGCCGGGAAGAGTGACGGAGAAGTCGCGCGTGCCAATGTCCAAGCCGCTAATCGGGACGGTCGCACTGGCGCCGGATTCGGGAACCACGCCATTGGGCGTAAACGTAATGGGTATTTGCAGACCCGGTGAACCGATCGCCAGACCCAGTTGGCGGGCCTTGTCGCGCCTCACTTCCAACACGGTAACGTCCACGATGACTTCGGGCTTGGCTTTGTCCACATCGCGGATAATCTTCTCTGCCAGCGCCACCTTATCCGGTGTATCGCGGATGATGATCGCGTTCATCGAGTTCACTTGCTGAATGCGGCGCGTTTCGAGCAGGGTGCGAATCGCCGTGATTACCTCGGTCAGATCCTGCGGCGTAATCGTATTGGATAGGTAAAACGTCTTGATGATCTGTTGTTCCTGCTCGCGGCGTTTCACGGCTGTATCGGGGATCACCAGAATCGTATTCTGAGTCACCGGCTTCCAAAAGGTTCGGGTCAGCAAAGCCACTTGATCCAGCGCCTGTTCCAGGCTGACATTGGTCAACTCCACGGAGATGCGCTTGCCGGCGTACTCGGGATCGAACAGCACGTTGATGCCAGCCAGTTTCCCAATCGTTTCGGTGACTACCTTGCTGTCATTGGTGATCCTCAATTCAATGGGGGCGCGGGAAAGTGGTTTCAATACCGGCGGGCCGAGCGCGTTTTCCAGAGAGGGCAGTCCGGTGCCACCGGGGCCGACCAGTTCGATCTCCTGCATCTTGTCGCGGAGCCGTTGCAGAGACTGGCGGGCAATCGGGCTGCCCGGATCGATCGCGGCGGCCATTTCAAACTCTTTGACGGCCTCCTCAAGATTGCCCTGGCTCTGGAACTTGTTCCCTCGGTCCACGTGCAGTGCAGCAGCCTGGAAGCGGGTTCGCTCCAGCGCCATGATGAATTGGGGATTCTGGGGATCGGCCTGAACCGCGGCCTGGTACTGATGAAATGCCTCGTCGTAGTCTTGCAGCGCTTCGGCCTTCAAGCCGGCGTTGTATTCGCCATCACCCTTGGCGGCATGCGCCGCAGGTAACGCCAGACCTAGCAATACCACAAGAAGCAGCCACGACGCCATACCGAGACCGTGTTGGCGACCCTTCCCGTCGCCGTTGCACTGTCTATTCCAGCGGCTGTCCCAGCGTATTTCGATGATTCGTGGCATCAAGTCCTCCCAATAAACACTTATTCCCAAATCATCCTGCCAGGGGAGATTTATCGGCCTTCAGGTCGCTTCAGTTTAACACAGTCCCGGTAGACTCTTCGGAAGACGAAAGCCTCTCCTTCGCCTGTTTCCTCCATCAGCACATCGTCAAGTGAGAGTATGGCGGCCCCCTCCGGGGTTGTCTCCGATGTCAGTTCCCCTACTACTTATCGGCTCGCGGGAGAACTCCTCGGGTTGTAGTTCACTGAATCCAATTCGTCATCTCAGTATGAATTCCGAGCACGGGGTCAACCAAGGATCTGCGTGGAGACAGAATATCAGCTAACCTATTACTTATCAGCGCATTATGGTTGGTCTGCGAGTTTGGGACTGGAGGACTGCATCGATGCAAACCTTGACCTGCTCGGTGGTGATCGAAAGGATGCAGCGGGGCTCGGCAAAGGCGTAGCAACGGTCGCCCGCGCAGGGATTGCAATCAAAGAAATTCTGGACCACGGCCGATTCCACCGCCTTCCATGGACTCCAGACTGCGGAATGTGACGATCCGAAGATGACCACTACAGGTATGTGCGCTGCGGCCGCAATGTGCGCCGGACCGGAGTCATTGCCCACCATCACTCGCGCTCCGGCCATCAGAGCCACCAGGTCACGAATCGGCCATCCCGCCGCGCGCAGCAGCGGGCGCGAAGAATGGCGCTCGATTGAATCGAGCGCACGCACTTCGGTCTCTGCGCAGATGAATACGGAGCGGAGGCCGTGCCGCTCCTCCATGTATTCGCAGGCCTCGGCAAAGCCCGCAGCTTTCCATTGCTTGGTGTCATAAAGGGCCGTGGGATGAATGACCGCATATCCCTCCCCCGCCCCGATTCCGAATGATCGCAGCCTCTCTGCCACACGCTCCCGGGCCGCCACAGATGAATAAATTTCCGATGGAGGAATTGTGCCCTCCGGAACTCCGAGCCAGAAAAGGCAGGAGGCAACGTGTTCAGCGGTGTGGACTGCTCCCTGCCGTCCGAGAATCTGCTGGGCGGTCGGTACCCGGTGGGTATAAGCAGAGCCGGAGCGGAAGTGGGCAAATCCGGCCCGCAGCCGGGCCCCGCTGATCCGCGTGAGCCAGGCACTCGTCGGCCCGCCATGCAGGTTGAGGACGGCGTGGTAGCCTGCGCGACGTACACGCCACGCAGTTCCAAATTTGCTTTCTGCGGTGAGGACTTTATGGACGGAGGGATTGCCTTCAAGCAACTGATCCCACGGACGTTCTAGCAGCACGGAGATTTCGAGATCCGGCCGCCAGTCGTGGAGCATCCGAAGCGCCGGCGTCATCAGCAGGGTATCGCCCAGCGAGCGCAGCCGGATCACCAGCACCCGTCCGCCCGAAGGCAGTGCCGCCAAGTCCTGATTGCCGGCGGCCTGCAAGGGAATGTCTTTGATTCCCCTCATATCCCTGATGGCCGTCCCTCAGGAGCTTTCGACAATGGCTTCGTCTACCAGCATGATGGGGATGTCGTCCTTTACCGGATAGAGGCGGTGGCACTTCTCGCACTTTAATCCGGACTGGTCCGGCTTCAGGCGCACCGGCGCTTTGCATAACGGGCAGACAAGAATTTCGAGCAACTCCGGACTGATGGCCATACGTGTTACGCTCCTGTCGCTTCCTGCTCTCTCAATGTAGCAGACCGGCCCCTTCGGCGCAATAAGGGCGCAATGCCGGAGCATCATCGCACGATCGCAGGGTTGGGGATCAGACATCCTCAGGGGGACCGTCAATGCTGTTGGTTTGCGCAACTTGATACACGATCGGGCGGCCCCCGGCTTGACGCGGCGTGCGCGGTCCCGTATTCTACCCGTATACTATTAGATGACCAGCGTTATCGTGTTCCGGATCACTTGTTCCGGGTCAGTGGAGAGAAGTTCGAGTGCCAATGTACGAGTATCTATGCAAGACTTGCGGACACCGTTTTGAGGTGATCCAGAAGTTTTCCGATAAGCCGTTGAAGAAATGCCCGAAGTGCGGCAAGGCCGTAGAGCGCCTGGTGTCCACTTCCTCCATAAAGTTCAAGGGCAGCGGCTGGTACGTCACCGACTATGCCAAGCGGAGCGGGCCTGCCGACGTAAAGAGTGAATCGAAAGCCAAGAAAGAAACCTCAACAGAGGCGGCGCCATCTAGCTCAGAGAAGACTGAGAAAGCGAAGGAGTCCGTCGCTCCCCCTTCAACACCTTCAGCCACAAAGTAGCTTCTAGCCCGATTCTTCGCGCCGGTCGCTGCCCAGGCGCCGCTCCCGGCCGGTGCGCCGATCCACCAGGGCGAAAACCCAGTCCGTAGTCGTACGGCAGCGCAGACAGTGCTTGGGAACGGTCTGGCCTGCTTTCAACTCTACAACGGTGGCTTCATCCAGGAAAAAGGACTGGCGGTTATTGCAACTCTCGCAGGTGAGCAGGGTGGTCGGCATTAGAGTGCTCAGTCTAGCAAACAACGGTGACCAGTGACGAGTGACTGCAAACCTCATGCGGGAGCGCGGCCAGCCTGGCAGCGCTTTCGTCCCGCATGGCCTGCTCAAATGCAGGCTGG
>Ga0326597_10007052_pt1 | contig 15323 bp, 19 predicted proteins | sample RVTome_12_FD_203789 | JGI IMG/M metagenome (GOLD analysis project Ga0326597, IMG submission 203789) | Soil microbial communities from uranium-contaminated site in the Upper Colorado River Basin, Wyoming, United States - RVT100D185 | ecosystem: Environmental > Terrestrial > Soil > Contaminated >... | reverse complement strand
ATTAAAGCCGGGGAGAATACGACTTTAATTGGGAATAAAATGTATTCAAAGTTTATTTATTTGGATTATCCGGTAACAAAAATAGCATATAAAGGTTGTTTGTACTCAAAAGAATTTGTTAAACTAATTAATATAGTTGGTGGTACCACCGTGGTATTAATTCCCTAATCGGAGGTTATGTGAAAAGAAAAATAGATTGCGTTCAATGTCGTTGTAAGGATAAGGAAAGCACTTCCCCGGTTGGTATAACCTTAATTGTTTGTGATGACTGCCTTGTTAAAGAACATAAAAAAATGCAGAAATGTATGTGTAATAAGTAAACTTTTAGTAAAAGGAGAAATAATGAAACTATTTTTATTTGTCTTACTTATTGTGTACACTTTTAGTATTTCTGGATGTGCTGGTGCTTTTGGTGGTGGGGCATCTTACAGGGTGTCAGTAATAAACCCAGAGACAGGATACCAATTTAAAGCGTCTGTTGATTCATTACAATCTTCTGACTCCATTAAATTAGTTATTGATGGTGATCCACTGAAGGGTGAAATGACCAAAATGACTTTTAGTAAAACAGCGGCATTACCAAATGCATGGAATAATAAAATGGCATCCTCTGTTTTAAATAACGTAGTTACTTTGGCTTTATCAGGTGGGTTAGGTCAGAATGCCATTAAATCTATTTTAGGAAATAGTTTAAACACAGAAGAATAATAATATATTTAAAAATAAAAAAAGGCCCTAAAGGAGAAATCCAATAGGGCCTTTTTTTATACTTGGTTTTATACCTCATAACTTCGGATTGAATATTTAATAGCATCCTTTAAAATCTGAAGACGGACATCAGTTTCATCATCTGGTAGAGCATCCCAGTGTTTATTACTTCGCATTTGTAAATCTAAAACCCATTTATGTAAAGGCCAATTTGGAATATTAAATGGGGTTTTATAATTTGTAAGCCAACCAGTATTCTCTTCCCCACCCCATTTACTATGCATATACTGTTTGTTTAATTCATGTGTGTAATCACACTTTTTACGGTAGAACGGGTTTGTATTAACTGTTGAACTTTCATTGTGCAAAAACAATTTTGGATTACCTTGATTTCGTTTATAGCTTATACCTGATAATAACACACGAATTCTGTAATCATTATCTTCTATGTAAGCTGGATAAAAATTTTCATCAAATAACCCTACTTTTTTAATACATTTCCTTGTAATTAAAAAGCAATTAAACAAATGACTTGATTCCACAAAATCATAATTTTCTGTGTGCTTAATAAAGGATTCCCAAAATCCAGGAAGCATCTTGGTATCACTTCCAACAAAAACAATGGCATCATAATCTTGTGTAAATGCTTCTCTTATAATTATATTCCAACCACCAGCAACACCCCAGTTATATTTTCTTCTTAAATTAATATTAATAGTTGGTTTATATTTTTCTATTACCGGGAACATTTCATCATGTTCCCCCTGCCAAAGAACTGCCCTATCCACATCTTTTGGCCATGAATCAATACATAAATCCAAAAGATGTGGATTTGTAAATGCAAGTACAGCAAGCAATACTTTCATAAATTAAAAACCCCAGGGGGATTTACTAAATAAACCACAGAATTCGCCATACATACCAATTCCAAAACTTGCTTTTTGTGGTGGCTGAATAGATGTAAGATCATAACCATTTAATTCAACGACAATCTTTTTCCACATTTCAACGGTGGTCATTTGGGTAAGATGATGAGGATTCCCACGACGATCAACTTTATTGTTTGCAATGGAGGTTCCAACATTGATAAGGCAACCATATTTTGTTACCCTAAGTAATTCTTTCAATGCTTGTTTCATATTTTTCATAGGTATCATGGAAAGAACACCGGCACAGAATGTCCAATCAAAATGATCATCTTCATAAGGAAGACGTTTTCTAAGATCACAATTTTCCAGGTCAATATTAAACTTTTCTTTTGCGATTCTTCGTCCTGATTCTGAGAATTCACAACCTTCTGCTCTATAACCAGCAGTATGAAACTGTTGAACATAATTACCAGCACCAGCGCCAATATCACCGATCAAAAAATCACGATGACCAACATGCTTATCAAAAAGATTATTAAAATAGCAGATAACCTGTGAAGCACTTTTTTCAATTCTTGCCGGGTGTACCCCATCTGAGTACAGCCAATAATCATCTTCAAAAATCCCTTGGGGGTATCCTTTTGATTCAAATTCATCTTTTTTTTCAAGAATTTTTCTTTCTGGAAATCCCATTATACTTTTCTCCTATTGAATGTGTTTATTACTCTTTCAAGACTGATTCCATCCAAACAGTAGATCTTATCTTTAGTGCATTCTGTAAAACACCTTGGAGCCGGTAATTTGTGATGGCATCCTGCGCATTCCAATTCATCTTCAGTCATATTAACCACAGTTGCTTTATTCCAATCATGTATTCTATACAATGGATTGGTGCAACCAAAAATAATGAATACCGGAGTACCAACAGCTTGTGAAAAGTGCATTAACCCACCATCAAAACCAACAAACAATTTTGCTTTGGCAATTACACCAACTGTTTGTTGTAATGACATTTTTCCAATTAAATTTTCTCCAATCCCAAGATAATTTCTTTTGTCATGCCCAACTTCTACTATTTTATTAGTTTTACTTAAACGTGAAATAAAACTTTTCCAACGATCTAAATTCCATGTTCTGCTTAACCAAGAACCCTCAGAACATACCGTGATATAATCTGAGTTTTCATACTTATTTTCAAAACATGTAAGACCATAGTATACCGGAATTTTATTACTTTGGTCAAGTATTACCCCTGCCTCTTTAGCATATGCATCCACTATATGCATGGTAGGATTTTTTTCATAAGCTAAATTTAGATCAATTACTATATCATAATCTTTTTTATTTAAATTATTAGCGCAATGATCCACATATCTATTGCATGTAAATGCAGTTGGACACACTGTATTTACATGCAATAGACATAAGGGATACTTTTTTCTCAATGCTTTTATAATTGGTTCCGTACATAAGGCATCACCAAGAGCACCTTGTCTGTCAACCAGAATTCTAATTGGCTTAAAAATTCTATATTTAAAATAATTTGACCATCTATCTAATAAAAAAGCATTGTTTTTCTTTTCCAACTGTTTAAAATCAACATCTACTTTTTCATGTTTAAATGACCAATTATGCAGATGATCAATTTCAACATCAGTACACTCAGCTATTTTATAACCATTGCTTCGTAAACGTAATGATAAATCTGCATCCTCGCAAAAAGCAAAGTGCATATAATTTTCTTCAAATAATCCGCTACCCATTTGATTTATGTACTTACTTCTCACAATAAAAGAAGAACCACTAATATAATCTAATGGTTTTCCTTTTCTTGGTTGACCAACACCATTACTTCCAATGTAACCAAATTCCTGCTGATTCCCAACTTGAGCTATGTTTTTATCTTCTTCCAATACCTGTATAAACTTAGCATCCCATCCATATGTTTTAATAACAAGATCATTATTTAAAACACAGAAGAAATCCGAAGGATACTTTTTAAATATATTATTATGCGCCAGTATAAAACCTATATTTTCAGAGTTACGAATATAACGTACTTTCTTATGTGAAATTTGTTTTAATCTTTTTCCCACATACTTATTTGATGCGTTATCAGAGATTATTAAAAGAAAATCTTGTTCAACTGTATTTTTTAAAATTGAATCTATGCATCTTAATGTTACTTCTAATTGGTTATACACCAATAATGATATTATAAGTTTCATGATTTAAATACCATAAATGGCAAAAGATGTATTTCCTATTTGAAATATTTTATTTTGCAAAATATTATTTTCCAATTCATTTACTGCCTTTATAACCCCAGGCCACCCACAACTTCCCCCGTAGTCATGCCAAAGTATGATCCCGGAGTCTTTCAATACGCTGAGAGCAAATTTGGAGTCATGTAGAACATATTCATAAGCATGTGATGCATCAATAAATATAAAATCAAATTTTATATTCTCAAATACCGCTGATGTAAGATCAGCGGTATCATGCCAGTATTGAATAACTCTTGTTTCTATTTCTGGGATTTCTTCAAATACCTTGTGTTTAATTCCGGTGAAGTTACGTTCATCCAGACCTTTGATGGTTGATAACGATAGTTTTGTTTGATTTGCATCCTGATCAAATGGCAAATCAACTGTATGAATTATTGACTCCATGGAATTTAAGGCCATATTTGCTGATGTTCTACCATTGAATGTTCCAAGTTCAAGTACATTCAAGGGTTTCTTATGTTGTATAACAGAATTTATAAAAAACAATTCCATTAAACTTATATTACCATCTATACTTTCAAGTTGAACAAACTCTAAACTCAGTCTTTCTTTATTTACCCCAAGAAGTTTAAATGCACTATTAATATCTACTGTCGATATCATTGTTAATACTCCTTATTAACAAAGTGCCTGTAATCATTGTTGTACTTATTTATGTGTATGATGCAGTCATTACAAGGGATTTCCCATGTTCTTTTTTCATGATGTTTACACTTTTTACATGGTGCATGTGGTACTTCTTGATTATGTTCCATATTTCCCCCTTACAAATTGGTTTTTTCTAAGTAATTATTCTTTTTAGTTCCTTTGTAATCAAACTTTGAATAACAACATTTTTTACATGGATATACATCAACATTTGTGCCTTCATCTGTGCATGTTGCACATTTTTCCTTATCTTTGAGTAGGTCTATTAAAACTCTATCTACAAGCACTTTTTGTCCTTTCAATGAATTCCTGAATATGTTTATTTTCTACTGATTCACCGGCCATTCCCATAGAAAAATATGCTGCTTTTTTCAAGCATTTTTCTACTAGCATTTCACCAATATATGCTGGTGTAATATACATTGGTGTTTGGTAATACTGCATTTTTGTAAGCATGATTTATCCAATCAGTTTAGAATAGTTGAATAGAAAGGCATCATATGTACTTCTGAAATGATTTTATGCATACTTTCCAGAACTTCAAATTCAATGGTTTTCTGAGCTAAAATATAGTCTTCTTCACATTGAATTTTTTCTGAACTATCCCAAATTACAAACCCAAGAACTTCGATATAAAAATTTACGCCTTCAGTAGTCAAGGTTACAAATATTGGGAATTCTGAATCATTACTTAAACATGATTCAAGTTGATCGTTTAAGGTGGAAACTAAACTTAGAGCTATCACAAATAATTCATTTTGCATATTTGGTTTCTCTCTGTTTGAAAAGTCAGAATAGCATCTTTTCTAATCACGTCATTAAATACTTACTACTGTGAAAGGTGCTCTTACCCCGGCAGAAAAGTATTCTGCTACAGATAGGGCATGTTCTACGATTTCAATTGGATTTTTTTCTGTTCCTTCCATTGATCGCAATGCACCAAGAGCATAATTCTCGCCACAACCACAGGCATCATATTTCTGCCTTACTTTACCTACCTGGAAATCACTTTCTACCCGATATAAATTTCCTTTATATCCGACTAGGAAAATACCCCCGGATACATTATTATCTTTTATTTCAAGATATCCTTTCTCTTTAAAGCACTGGATCAACGCATCAACAAAATCAGTGCAAAGATAGTCATAATCATCTTTTCTTGGGTCATGATCTGGAATAGAAAGAATGTATCGCAGTATTTGTCCCATTCTAAATGAACTGGTAAAACCAAAAATCATTTCTTTTTTAACAAAAACTTTGTCGTCTTGACGAATTCTTAAGTCGAATCCAGAAACCCCAGCAGAGTCCCCACCAATGTAAACTTTTCCCTTATCAACAAAGCCAACTATGCAGGTCATATTTACTTCCTTGTTTTATTTGCTTTATTGTTTCGGTATGATTTTTTATTTTGAATATTTTTACATTTCTTACAAATCATATTTCCTTGTTCTACGGCCCACTTAGGCCAATTCTTATCAGCAATTAATTTATCACCACATTTCTTGCAGATTATCTTTTTTTCCTTACTTGCATTTCTTCTATGAGCACCACCCATATGCCCTGATAATTGTTTATCCGTAAAAAATATAGCATCACATATATTACATTTAAATTCGCCATATTTTTTCAAATGTTTCTCCTTTCAAAATTTTAAATATAATCCAAGTATAATGCAATAAAAAAAAGGCCCTCACTTTGGGAAACTAATGAGGGCCTTTTTTTGCATTATTAATTTACTTATTTGCAAATCTCTTCCATGTCACCTTTTGCCGTTTGCAAAGCATTACGAACTTCCTTTGCACAACGAATAATCATCTGTAGATTTTTACGTGCTTTACCTACGGCTGATTTATTCCCTTTATCTAGGAAGGTATTGATATCATCAGAGGCATCATCAAAAGCCATTGTCAGGGAATCATAAGCTGCACTGATCCCAGTAGAATGAGTATCCTTAACTTTGTAACTCACGCCAGCTTTACGGCCTCTTGTTCCCAGTGCTGCTTTAACTGGTGCTGCTTTAACTGGTGCTGCTTTAGCCGGTGCTTTTTTACCTACTGCTTTAGCCGGTGCTTTTTTACCTACTGCTTTAGCCGGTGCTGCTTCAACTTCCGCTTTAGCCGGTGCTTTTTTACCTGCTGCTTTTTTCTTACTCGCCCCATTTTTAGCTGGTGCTGCCATTGTAGTTCTCCTTTTACGTTGTTTTAAATACCCCAATTGGTTTTCCATACTCCTCTTGTAAAACAGCTACCAGAGTATTCACATTATTGCCAAAAAATTCTGTTACTGGTGAAAACACGCATTTTGGAAATTTACTCGTAATCCAATTAAACAAATCTTTTTTTACCAAACCGTAATTCTCAAAAGATACAAATTCATTTCCACATTTTGGGCTTAACCTTTCTTTTCTGTTAATAATCATATCTAAATTATTTTCTGTGAGCTCAAATTTAGTTTTACTCATTTCCATGCTATTGTCAAATAAAAATTGCTTATCAACGAAAAAAAGTGCAAATTGATCATTATCTGTAAGGCAGAAACCAGAATAAAATAATTTGTTAAATACGGGAAATGTCACAGTATTTTTCTGTTCAATAACTGGAATTACGGTTTTAATACTGCTCAGATTTTTACCTGATTTTGAAGATAATTTTGGCCTTTTAGACATTTTAAAAATCCTTTTTATAGTCATTTTCCGTAGGTATCAAAAAAGTAATCCCAGATGTGAATTGATTTCAAATCCAGGAGATAGTTTTCATAAGTGTAATCAATATCATTAGGAAATAGATTTTTTATTTTCAATTCCAGTAAACCAATTGAAAACCGGTTTGGATTCCATGATTCACAAGAATTTTCCAGGTTAATATAGTAATTTTCAGCTATTTTGCAATTTCCATAAATTGATATTACGCTTTTATTTTTTCTTAATGGATTTCCTTTATTAAACCCAATAAAATTATCACAGGATTGACATTTACCAAAATCTAATATGATTTTATCAATAGGCAAATCTAAAAGTTTTGGAGTAATGACTTTGTGCAAAAATGAAGGCCAGTATCTAATCGGGGATTCCTCATTTAAAATTAAATCTTCCATATTTTTTTCAGCAAATACTGCGGAAATAAAAAATATTTTTAGTTTTCTATTTTCCTCCTGAATTTCTGTCATTAATGGAAATGTCATAGTATTTTTTTGTTTTCTTTTTAACTCAACTTTTTTCCAATCAGGAAGTTTTATAAAATCAGATTTATTCATTCTGGTGATTGCCATTGTGTTTCTCCGTGTTGTTCATAAAATTCTATTTTATTTTAACCTACGTTGTCAAGTCTTTTCCAAAATTTTTCGTAACCATATTCCCCGCGCATCCTATGATTTACAAAATTATGCCAATTTACTATTTCCACGATATCTTTTACCAACAAACCACGTCCAAGGGTTTGTCTGATGTAAAGCAGGTATTCCTGAAGAACAGGCATTTCAGAAATTGTTGACCCATTTCTTTTTACCGGAACCGTAAGTTTAAATCCGCATAAGCTTCGTTGATCATGCATAAGGCAATCAATAAGCCAATCTAAAAATAATACGAGTTTTGATTTATGTTTTTTATAATCAAGTTCGCCACGATCTTTATTTTCATAACTGGATATAAAAATTGATTTCCATTTTGCTTGTGCTGGTTCATATTTTGACTTTCTATTAAAAAGTGAGTTTTTAAATACCCAATGATCCTCTTCAAGAAATCCTGAAATATAACCAGAATCCTTTGCATCTAAAAAGAAATCAAGTATATCCCATTTTTTTAGGAATTTAAACTTTTGACTTTCTAAACCGTGTTTATCAAGTCGATCAATAGCTATTTTTAATTTTGATATATCTTTGCAAATATAATTTTTGTAATAGGTAAAAAGAATAACGCATTTCAAATATTTTTTTGTAGCTTTATTTTTATTAACTTTTGTTTTAGTAAATTTTTTGTTTTCCTTTGAATTGAAATAATTTATTAAACTATCGGAAATAACAAAATCAAAATCAATGGATTCACAAAACAAAGTTAAAAGCATTGTTCTTAATTTTATATCTGCATCAATAAAGTTTATGTTTTCTTCCTGTATGCTTTTAAACAAATCATTTAAATCAATATTATATTTTTTATAAATGTATGGATTGATAAATAACAGTTCATTTTTATCAATGCATTCAAAATTGTTTCTTTCCTTTAATTCAGAAAGTGTTTCAAAGATTGAGTTCAAAGGTTTATTTGTTTTTGCTTTTAGTTTAAGTCGCATATTCAGTATCCTTTTAAAACAAAAAAAGCTTTTCGCGTTTGCCAAAACGCAAGAGCTTTTGAACTTTACTCCGAAGGAGTATAAGAATAAAGCTCTTAAGGTTATAAGATTATAAGGTTATAATATATAGCGTTTGAAAACATGAACAATAACAGTAACTTACAAATCAAATTGTCATATAACATAAAGTGAACAATAACGGGAACTTACAAATCAAATTGTAATACTCTTAAAAAACAAACACTTACAAATCAAATTGTCATATAATTTAAAAAAGTAATTACAAATAAAATTGTAATCATTTTGAATAGAAAATATAAAAAAATTATTAATAAACATGCAGTAATAACCATAATTTATTAAACACTTTGTAATATTTAGGAGATGTGATTTTCATCTTGAATTTTTTTAAAAAAAAGTTTGATTTCCTTATGTATTTCCATATCTTTTTTACTTAACTTTAAATCACTTATTTTATAACCAATAGATGGCAAAACCAAAAGTCTAAGACTTCCATCTGGCTTTGTAATTCGTATAGTAAATACGATTCCCCTTTTAGCTAAAGATGTTATACCCCTTGATACAATTGCCTGGGAATTGGGATAACCAATAGCTTTACCAAGTTTCTCTTGTTTTAAAAACATTGGTGTATTGTATTTAAAGAAATTTGTATCAATGTATGTAATCAATTCCCTTTGGATTTTTCCAAGACCTGTTATTCCATATGATTTAAAAACGGATATGGGATTATTCCCCCATGGGTAATTATCTAATTTTGAATACAAAGACATAATTTTTGTGCTGGTATCTAGGGCACTAGAAAATGTTTTTTTTCCGCTTCCAAATTCTTGACTAAACATGTTTTCTTCAGGTATACTACTTGAGCTAACTACACTTTCACGCATATACATTCCTTCCGATTGTTATTGGGAATCAACTAAGGTCGCCCTCCTTGTGATTCCCTTTTTTTATATACTTTATCAATTTACTTTGTCAAATGTTTTTGTAATACCTTTTAAATTTTTTTTCAAATTCTATTAAATTTGCATCTTTCTTTTCTTTTTTGATAAATACAAATGGTGGTTTCATATTCTTTTTACCACGTAAGTAATTTTTATAATAATAAACATACCATATTAATAATTCTTGAATTATGTGGTCCATTGGCATGTAATTACCAAACAATTCTTTATTTATTTCCTGTATAAAAATATAAACCGTTGGGTCAATATTGCAGGATAATAATAGACCAGAACTTATATCAGTGTTAATACTTTTTGGATGTCGGTCGGTTACATTTTTTATAATTCTCTTTACATTTTTTGGATGAAACTTTTTTTCATAATTTAGAAGCATCCTTTCAATCATTACTTTTTGAAAATCATTTAAAAATGTATCTGTACCCAGGGGCATATTAAATCTGTCTATTTTTGCACTACGTTTTTCCTTATAAGTTTTTGGCATGTATTTCCTCATTGACAAATATTTATTTTTATTTAAAATAACGTATAGTGCTTTGTTATTTTAGGTTATCCAAGTACAATTTTCAAGTTATTTATTATAGGGGCTATTTATGGCAAGAAAAAGCAGATTAAAATTAAATGTGGAAAGAAACGACCTAAACAGAAAAAAAACTAAGCTTGCTTATTACTTAAATAAAGGGCTTAGTATAAAAGATTCTTGTACGTTGACAAATACAACGGCATATACATTGGCATTACTCCGGTCTGACCCAGAATTTGATCACTTTGTTACTCAGAGTGATATAAACTATGAGGTTGAATTACTGGACATAATAAAGGATGCTGGTGAATGTGGTGATTGGAGGGCAGTAGCATGGATATTGGAAAAGAAATACCCAGAAAAATATGGTAAGAAAGATATCATAAAACATGAGTACCAAATTAAGTTTCAAAACTTTCAAAGGGTAATACTCGAAATTGTAAATGCTTCTTCCCCGGAATTGAAACGAATAATTGTTCAAAAACTTAGGGATATTGATACATCCAGTTTAAAACAAATTGAAGATACATCATGTGTATCTGATGCTGAATTTGAATAGGAAATACATATAATGCAAAAAAAGAATCCGGGCAATGACCATATTATAGAATTGAGTTTGAGTGATTTAATAGATGGTATTGAAGTTGATCCAATAGAATTGCTCCCAAAAAAATCGGAAAACTTTGTTCAGAAAGTGATAAAAGATACAAAAGGAAACCTGATAGTAAATGAACCAATTCATAATGTTATGCACAGATTTATTCGTTTTGCAAGATCAAAAAAATACAATAGATTTCTTATACTAGGGGGATTTGGTGTTGGAAAAACAGAAAATATGTGCATTGGATGGGTATTAGATCAAATAGCACGTAATCCAAACATACTTGTAAAAATTGTTCATGTATCTGATACGGCGGCAAGTGCTCGTGTTGGGGCAATAAAGAACTATATTGAAAATGATGAAGATTTTAAAAGGTTAGCACCACATATAAAACAGACTTCTACATGGGGGACAAACAAAATTACAGTAGAAAGAAAAGCACCATCACCAAATGGAACGGCTGAGGCTTATAGTGTATTGAGTACAGGTATTGGTGGTCGTGCTAATTTGATAGTTTTTGATGACCCACAGGATTTAAGAACTGCTGTTTATGAACCAACAACAAGACAAAAGATAGAAGAGACGATAAAAAATATTTGGCTTACACGTTTAATACCAGAGGATTCAGAAGCACTTGTTATAATGAACAAATGGTGTAAAGAAGATTTGGCTGGAAGTATACAAAGAAACCCAACTTGGGCATGGATGTCATTGTCTGTTTCAAAAGACCTTGGGCATTATATATATGAAGATAATTTTGGAAGAACCTGGGATCTTCCATTATGGAGTAAGTTTACAACTGAACATTTGAAACAAAAAAAATCAGAACTTGGTGAAAGGGACTTTGATCGTGGTTTTAGACTTGTTCCATATTCAGATGCCGATAAAACTTTTAGTTTCTTTGGGTGTTGTTGTCATTTTGGAATTGACCCAAGAACTGTTGTTGTAAATGAATCTAATTGGGTGTTTATCGGTGGAATAGACTTTTCAGGAACTAAAAGACCAGGTACTGTTTTACAGATTATAGCAATGCATAGAATTACAGGATTGAAAGTACCAGTCTATTTAAAATTGTATAGAAAATCTTCAGATTTAGTAAATGGAATTGTAGAAACATTTAAAGAATTTGGTGTTGAATTATACATGGCGGAAAATAATGGTGTTCAGGATGTTATCATTGATTTATTATCAACAGCACTTGGGGAAACAAAGTACAAAAAATATAACATAAAAATAGAGGGCTTTTTAACTGGAAGAAACAAAATAGATAATGTTGTTGGTCTGCCAAGTATTGACAAGGAACTAGAAAAAAGAGAATGGATGTTTTGTTATCCATGTTTAGAAACAGATTTGATAATTGAAAATATTGAAAAAGATCCTTGGGCAAAACATTATCAGGAACATTTTAATCACCCATTTTTTTCCACAACTGATATTGTAATGACAACATGGTTTTGTAGAGAAGGGGCGAAAAGATTTATAAGGGAGGAAGATGATGGCCCAAATATTTACTGAACTTAAATTTTATGTTTAAAATTTAAGTTGGAAAGTTAGAATAATAATGTGTATACTTGTAAGTACAAAAGTTTAACTTTGGAGGTATGAAAATGTCTTTTTTAGATATAATTGATCCAAGAAAAAAGAATTACACTGATTTAGTGGCAATAATAAATCGAACTAAGGGGTCACTTTCTAATACTCTAAGGTTTAATACAAGACAGCAATTAGGGGAGTATAGGGCATGGGTTTTTTCCTGTGCTTCTCTTATTTCTGATCGTGTGTCCACAGTTCCATTTAAGTTCTACAACAAAATTACAGGGGAAGAGGTAACTACAAAAAATAGGGGATACAAAATATTCTCTAAACCAATTATTAACCCAAATCCGTTAATGTCATTTAGGTTTGTTAAGGCGTTCTGTCAATTGCAATTAGATCTATGTGGGATGACATGCTTATACAAGGTATATAATGGCCTTGGACAGGTATGGGAATTGTGGCCGTTGAATATGAATCATTTTATGAGTTTAGATGTTGACTATAAAACACCAATTAATCCTGTAGTAAAATACAACTTTAATATTGAAGGAAAAATGTATTCTTTTTCTAAGGAGGAATTGGTTGTAATTCATTATCAAAATCCAGTATGTATGTTTTCTGGTATGAGCCCCATACAAGCACAGGCATATGCAGTTGATATTGAAAAATACATTGAGATTTATGAACGAGACTTTTTTAAGAATAGTGCCAGAATTGATATGGCTTTGGTAACGGATGCATCATTAAAAGAGGATAAAGCAGAATTTATTAAGAATAGATGGTTAAGTAAATTCAATGGTAATTTTCATGATATAGCGGTATTGGATTCTGGACTAAAGCCAGTGCCACTAAAGTTTACCAATAAGGATTTTGAATTTTTAAATCTTGCTAATTGGTCAAAAGAAAAAGTACTTGGGGCATATAGAGTACCAATGTCAAAATTGGGGTCTGATGCTGCTAATAGGTCTGGGGCTGTTCAGGCAGATATATCATTTAATAGGGACTCAATACAACCAAGATTAACTTTGTGGGATGAAGAAATCTCTAAGCAAGTTTTGGAATCCTTTGATGATAGACTTGAGATTTGGCATGACAACCCAATACCAAGGGATAGAGAATTAGAAGTTAAAGAAGCAAGAACTTATCTTGGTGGATTACCCACATATACGATAAATGAGTATAAAAAAATTCGTGGTGAAAAACCGATTGTTGGTGGTGATACAATGCTGATTCCCAAGGGGTGGATCAGGCTTGAAGATATTGGTAAGGAACTTAATAATGATTCACCAGATGGAAATAATGATACAGACCCAAATAGGCATGATGATGATACCCCACATTTGGACCCAGATGGAAGTGATTCAAGAGATGATAACCCAACTGATGGAAGAAGCATTTCCATAAATAATATAGACCCCACATCACTTTTACGTTCTGAATGGAATGAAACTATAAAAGGAGTATTGCTGAAATTTGAAGATATTCCAAGTAGTGCAGAAGTGCATAAATTTTGTATGGATTTAATGGCAAAAACCATTGAAATTTTAACAAATGGTGAGTTATTAGTGGATAAAAAGGATTGGATTGAAACAGTGGCTAATAAAATGGCTACTGAATTGATAGCAACACTATCTGGGTATAATGTAAAATCTTTGTCTTGGGGTTCTTATGTTTCCCAACAATTTAAATGCAACTCAAGAATAGCAAAATTGATTAATACTACAATCCGCGCTACAATGAACTATATAAAGTATTTGACTTTTTCTAACAACAATGAAAAAATACATTGGTCAGTTGTTAGTAATGAATGTGGTCATCTTGGAAGAATAAAAAAAGCAGTAAGTAATGGGGAACCATTTGAATTGGGTGATAAAAAGATAAGATTCCCAAATGAAATTTTAAATTTTTCTTGTGATTGTACTATTACCGTAGAGAAGGAGTAAAACAATGGCATATAAAGTAAAAGGTAAAAAAGGTCTTCCTGTTAAAATTGATGGTAAAAACATTCTTGGAAGCATTATTCCAGAGGTAAAAATTTCTGAACTGAATGAATCTGATATGTCATTTCTTGCGGTTGGTTCTGATGAAAAACCTGATCGTGATGAAGATATTGTAAGAGTTTCCGGGTGGGATTTAAAGAATTTTAAAAAGAATCCGGTTATTCCATGGTCACACAATTATTATGACCCCCCGGTTGGAAAAGCAGTAATGATTAAGGTTGATAAGGAACAAAAAAGGCTTGTATTCAGACCAAAATTTGATAAGAATGACGAAAAAGCAAAAATGATTTTTGATAAATATAAAAATGGTTTTTTGAAAACATTTTCAGTTGGCTTTATTGGAAAAGAATTCACTTTTAGAGATGAAAATAATCGTTATTATGGTGGACGGGAATTTACTGGGCAGGAACTACTTGAAATTTCATCTTGCACAATTCCATGTAATCCAGGGGCAAATGTAGATTTGCTTGGTCTTGGTGTAGATTCAGATATTCCAGATAATTTGGTTCAACTTGGGTTTTCCCAACACTTTAAAAATGAAAATGGCCTTTATTTTCCAGTAAAAGATGTTGAATTGTATACAGACCCAAATACGATTGAATTTTGTCGTGGGATAAAAGGAATTTTTGCAAAGCATTTGAATGACCCAGATGGGAATTCCTCTGTTGTTGCTTATCTGTTTGATGATGCCTTATTTACTGAAAAAAGTGCTGGTATTTGGGTGAATGAAAATTCAGAACAGAAACAAGTATCTGTGTATTATGAATTGAAGTTTAGTGACGATGGGGCCTTTGAATTGTCTACACATGAAGAAGAAGTTTCTACTAATAAAGTGGAAGTATTGGAAGAGGATGTTGTTGATGAAGCCAAAAATGAAACTAATGGGG
>Ga0326597_10007051_pt1 | contig 15323 bp, 14 predicted proteins | sample RVTome_12_FD_203789 | JGI IMG/M metagenome (GOLD analysis project Ga0326597, IMG submission 203789) | Soil microbial communities from uranium-contaminated site in the Upper Colorado River Basin, Wyoming, United States - RVT100D185 | ecosystem: Environmental > Terrestrial > Soil > Contaminated >... | reverse complement strand
AGCTGTTCCCGGCGGAGTCCGTGTTGTTCTTGAAGAGGTAGATCTGGCCGCGGATCCCTTCCTCCTCGAGCCGCTGCTCGGCGGATTCGACGAGGGATTCCAGGATCCTCTCTCCGGCCTTGTCGTGGGCGACCACGTCCTCGAGCTTGTCGCATTCCGGTGTGGCGTATTCGGGATGGCTGCCGACATCGAGATAGAGCCGTGCTCCGTTCTCGAGGAACACGTTGGACGAGCGCCCCCACGAGACGACCCGCCGGAAAAGGTAGCGGGCGACTTCGTCCGGGCTGAGACGGCGCTGACCGCGCAGCGTGCAGGTGACGCCGTATTCGTTCTCGAGTCCGAAGATCCGCCGATCCACGTCGGCAGCCTATCGGTCAGTCGGCACTGAGTTCGGCCGGTTCTACCCGACGGAAGGCCCGCCGCCCGTTGGTTCGGTCGAGTACGGCGATCTCCCAGCCCTCGGATTCTCGGTCCTCGGTGGTCCGGAAAGCCTCGACACCCAACTCGAAAGCCTCCGCGAGCGTCATCCCCTCTCGCCAACCGCGGCGGATGGCTCCCTCCAGCTCTTCGCCCTTGCCGCCGATAGCCGCCACGTCACGCAAGTCCAGCATCGTCCCGTCGTAGCTGACTTTGAAGAGGCGGTTCTGCTCGTTCGTGGCGCCCAGCTCAACGATGAGGATCTCCACTTCGAACGGCTTCTGTTCGTGGCTGAAGATCTGGCCGAGCGTCTGGCTGAATGCGGTGGCGAGCCCCATGGCCGTCACGTCCGAGCGCGAGTACAGGTAGCCCATCACGTCGGCCTGGCGGATGCCTGCCTTGCGCAGGGTTTCGAACTCGTTGTACCTGCCCACCCCGGCGAAGGCGATGCGGTCGTAGACCTCGCTGACCTTGCGCAGTGCTCGACTCGGGTTCTCGGCGAGCAGCAGCATCCCGTTGTCGTATTCGATGGCGACGATCGAACGCCCCCGGGCGATCCCTTTGCGGGCGAACTCCGCCTTGTCCCGAACGAGCTGCTCGGGGGCGACGTAGAAGGGCATGCTCATCGGCTCGCCTCCAACGCGGCCGCCGCCAGCTCGCTCACTTCGGGGTCGGCCACCCAGGTTCCGCCTCCCGAATCGATGGTGAGGAGCGTGGGGAGGATCCCGCGGCGGATGTCGGGACCGCCGGTGGCGGTGTCGTCGTCGGCGGCGGCGACGAGGGCACGTACGGCGAGGTCGACGGCGCCGTCCCGAGCGACTTCGTCGGTGTACGAGGTGCGGAGATACGACTTGGCCAGCCGGGCGCCCGACCCGGTGGTTCCGAAGTCACGTTCCTCGTAACGGCCGCCCACGACGTCGTAGGTGAACAGTCGACCGTCCGAGACCAGTCGGTCGTAGCCGGCGAAGATGGGGACGACGGCCAGACCCTGGAATGCCATGGGAAGCTGCTGGCGAACGAGGCGGGCGAGGAAGGTCGCCTTGCCTTCGAGGGACAGGATCGTTCCTTCGATCTTCTCGTAATGCTCGAGTTCGGTCTGGAACAGCCTGACCATCTCGATGGCGAGCCCGGCGGTGCCGGCAATCGCCACGGCCGAATATCGGTCCGCCTCGAAGACCTTCTGGATGTGGCGATGGGCGACCAGGTGGCCTTCCGTGGCCTGCCGATCACCGGCGATGACGACACCTCCGGCGTAGCGCAGCGCCAGAACCGTCGTGCCTTCGGGGGCGGTGATCGCACCAGGCGTGGCGCCCGTCATGTCGATCCGGGGAACGAGTCCCAACGTGTCGAGAAGATCGGAGAAGCTCGCCCCGGGGGTGGGTGCCCCGAGTGGCAGACCGGGGGTAAGTGATGTGCGTTCGAATCGTCCAGCCATACCCACAGCATCGTAGGGGTACCCGAAGGCATGTAGGGAGCCACCGGGTTGATGCTCTGGCGACGGAGGGCGCTACGGCGAGGTTCAGAGACGCTGTGGGTTACGCCGCTTGGCGAGGAGCTCGGCCACCCGGAAGGCCAGTTCGAGGGACTGCCTTCCGTTCAGGCGGGGGTCGCACATCGTCTCGTACCGGTAGTCGAGGTCGCCGTCGCCCACCTCGTCGGCGCCACCGAGGCATTCGGTCACCTCGTCGCCGGTGAGCTCCAGGTGGATGCCGCCCGGCCAGGTCCCGGCCGCCCGGTGCGCCTTGAAGAAGCCGTCGATCTCGGTGATGACGTCCTCGAGGTGACGGGTCTTGCGTCCACCGTTCGAGATGAAGGTGTTGCCGTGCATGGGGTCGCAGACCCACACCACCGGGTGTCCCGCTTCGCTCACCGCCTGCAGCAGCGGGGGGAGTGCCTCGGACACCCGTCCGGCACCCATCCGGGTGATGAGTGTGAGCCGGCCGGGAATCCGTTCGGGGTTGAGGGTCTCGCACAGGGCGACCACGTCCTCGCCGGTGGCGGTCGGGCCGATCTTGCAGCCGACCGGGTTCTTGATGCCTCGGAAGAACTCGATGTGGGCCCCATCGACCTGGCGGGTCCGTTCCCCGATCCACACCATGTGAGCCGAGCAGTCGTACCAGTCCCCGGTGAGGGAGTCCTTACGGGTCAACGCCTCCTCGTAGGCGAGCAGCAGCGCCTCGTGGCTGGTGTAGAAGTCGACCTCGTGCAGACGGGCGTCGTCTTTGGTGTCGAGTCCGCAGGCGCGCATGAAGCTGAGGGCGGCGTCGATCCCGTCGGCCAGCTCGGCGTATTTCCGGCCCGCCGGAGAGTCGGCGACGAACTCTTGGGTCCAGGCGTGCACCCTGTTGAGGTCGGCAAACCCGCCCTTGGTGAATGCTCGAAGCAGGTTGAGGGTGGAGGCGGACCGGTTGTACGCGTCGAGTAGCCGTTCATGTCGCGCGAGGCGGGATTCGGCGTCGAAGCCGATGTCGTTCACGATGTGTCCGCGGAAGGAGGGCAGAGCCACGTCGCCCTGCGTTTCGATGTCCGAGGAGCGGGGCTTGGCGAACTGACCGGCGATCCGTCCGACCTTGACGGTGGGCACTCCCCCGGCGTACGTGAGAACCACGGCCATCTGCAGGATCACGCGCAGCTTCTCCCGGATGTCGTCGGCACCCATCGAGTCGAAGGATTCGGCGCAGTCACCGGCCTGGAGCAGAAATGCGTTCCCGCCCGCCACCTCGGCGAGGGCTGTCTGCAGATCCCGCGCCTCACCGGCGAACACGAGCGGTGGTAGGGATGACAGCGTCTTGAGGGTCATCGACAGACCTTCGGGATCGGGCCAGTCGGGTTGCTGCAGCGCCGGCTTCTCGCGCCAGCTCTGCGGAGTCCATTCGCTCATCGATGCACCTGGTCGGACGGAGTGGGGCCTCCATGATCCGGCGAAGCGCGGCCGAACGCAAACCCGGGTCAGGCGAGCGCCCGCCGGCAGGCGTATCGTCACACGGTCCCAGCGAGGAGATGCTCGTGTTCATACGTCCCGTGTCCGAGGAGGAGGCGACCGGTGCAGTCGCCGACATGTACCGGCGAGATCGGGAAGGATGGGGGTTTCTCCCCGAATTCACCGAGGTCTTCTCCCACCACCCCGACGCGTTCGCCGCTTGGAGACAACTGATCGGTGCCGTACAGGGCCCGATGGACAGCCGTCGCTTCGAGTTGGCGACGCTGGCAGCCGCACGGACGCTGCGTTCGAGTTACTGCACGACTGCGCACGGGAAGCGGCTCGCCGATCGCTGGTACGACCCCGACACCGTGCGGATGCCTGGTGTCCGATCACCATTCGGCCGGTCTGGACGAGACGGACGTCGCCATCATGGACTTCGCCGTGAAGGTGGCGACCGATGCGACTTCGGTCGACGCCGGGGACGTCGACCGTTTGCGGACCGTCGGGCTGACCGAACGCGAAATCCTCGATGTGGTGCTGGCCGTGGCCGCCCGCTGCTTCTTCGCGACGGTGATTGAAAGCATGGCCGCGGGACCCGACCCTGAGCTCATGGACCCTCTGGCGCCCGAGCTGCGCGAAGCGCTGCTGGTGGGCCGGCGTCCGAGCTGAGTTCGACTGTCCCTCCGGCGACCGCCATCATCTGATGATGTCCGAAGACCGCCTCGTCCTCGTCTACCTGGGAGAACCCCACTATCACCGCTTGTCGGAGGCGGACGCCGAGCGCCCGGCGTGTACGCCGCAACGGATGCGGGGCGTGACGGCCATGCGGGTCAGGGCCGAGCGCGACGGGCAGACGGCCTGTCCCGAATGCTGGCCGGAGCGCTGATGGTCGAGAAGTGTGCGGGGTGTGACCGTGACGACATCGAGCGCTGGCGGCGCCACCTCCCCCGCCCGCTGATGCCCACCGACCTGCCCACGGTAGGCCAGATCGACCCCGACGCCGCCGGCGGCTGACTCTTGCCTGCCCACGGCGGATCGCTCCTCGGTGTCTCGATCAGCCCGCGGACCATGCACTGATTCGCCGTTCGATGCGCCCTCGTCCCGGATCTCGCCGAACCGGCCGCCACGACCACCCGGCGCCAGATGTCTTCACTCGCGACGTCTCGGCCTCAGAGCGAGGCGAGGAAGCGGGCGATGGTCTGGTTGACCACCTCGGGACGCTCCACGGTGCTCATATGACCGCAGTGCGGAATCCTGACCAGTTGCGAGTCGGGGAGGGCCCGATGGATGCGCTCCGACTTCTCGGGTGGGGTGGCGGCGTCGCTCTCCGCCGCCACGATCAGGGTGGGAGCCTGAATGCGTCCCAGTTCCGCGGAGCAGGACTCTCGCTCGAGGACGCCCCGCACTGCCTTGGAGATCGAACGACGGTTGCCCCCGATGACTCGCCGCCAGCGTCGTCTGTCGTCTGCTCGGGTTGCATCCTGGAGGTACTCGGGGCCGAACATGATCGGCATGACCCTCCCGGCCACCACCGCCGGCCCGAGGGTTTGAGCGACGACGTTCAGCAGGCGATAGCCGCGCAGGTTCTCTGCCGACTCCTCGTCCGCCGACGTGCTGAGGAGGATCAGCGACCGGACGAGGTCCGGTCGGCGGGCGGCCAGCCGCATCCCGACGAAGCCGCCCATCGAGAGACCCACGAAGTGACACGGTCCCGCCCCGAGGCCCTCGATCAGAGCGGCAGCGTCCTCGGTCAAGGTGTCGATCGAGATCGATCGGTCGTCGGGCACGGCGCTGCGTCCCTGGCCCCGATGGTCGTAGGCGATGCAGCGGTACCGGTCCCGGAATGCCTCGATCTGGGACTCGAACATGCGTGTGTCGAAGAGGAGACCGTGCGAGAAGACAATCGCCTCCCCTGAGCCCGCCTCCTCGTAGTGGAGCTCGATGTCGGCGATCGTCAACCGGCCCATGGGGGCGAGCCTAATCGGGTCTCCCCGACCGGCCCGGTTGTGGCGGCCCGATCAGCCAAGTCCGTGGGTCGGCCATAGCGAAGCTCGCACGAGCCCAGCACACATCAGTTCAGAGTGCCGAGTCGAATGTGGTGGTCGGGTCGGAGTTTTGGGATGTCGTGTTCGTCGTTGCTGCTGACGACGATGGTCGTGCCTGCCTGACGTTGTACGTCGAGGACGTGGTGCCAACGATGGCTCGTCGATCGGGCGGTCCACGGCCATCGCCGGGGAGGTCAGGGAGCCCACCACCGGTCGGACGCCGGGGACCGTCGGCTAGCCTGTCGCCACCCAATGACAGACATCCGGGTGGGAACACGAAGAGGGGCTTCGGGAGCTTGACCCGGCGGCCGCTGTTCGCTCGTGTCCGGCCCCGCCTACAGGGGTACCTGGTCCCAATCGGCGCGATCGCCGCTGCCCTCCTCATCGGGGCCGTCATCCTTCTCCAGCTCGACGCCAGCCCCTTCGAGGCCTTCGGCGCCATGGTCGACGGAGCCTTCGGGAGCGCCAACGCTCTCATGAACACCGCCCTCAAGGCGACGCCCCTGCTGTTCGTGGGCGTCGGGATCACGATCGCCTTCAGGGCCAACGTCATCAACATCGGGGGCGAGGGACAGATGGTGGCAGGGGCGCTGCTGGGGACGACGACGGCGCTCGTGATCCCGCAGTGGCCCGCGCTCGTCGTGCTGCCGATCGTCCTGCTCGCCGGGGTGGCGGGGGGTGCCATCTGGGGAGCGATTCCCGGTGCGCTCAAGGCCTACTACGGCGTCAACGAGATCCTCAGCACGATCATGCTCAATGTCGTCGCGGTTCAGTTGATGAACTTCCTGCTGCGGGGTCCCCTCATCGACCCGGCCGAGATCGAGCGGGGGACACGGATTCCCCAGACCGAGCGGCTCATGGATGCGGCGGATCTCCCGCAAGTCTTCGGCAGGCTCCACATCGGGCCGCTGTTGGCGGTCCTGATGGCGGTGGCGGCGTACTTCCTGATGTGGCGCACCCCGATCGGATACCGGATTCGGGCGGTGGGCCTGAGCCGCGACGGCGCCCGTTATGCCGGGATCAGGGTGAGGCGAACGATCGTGCTGGCGATGACGTTGAGCGGGGCGCTCTGCGGTCTGGCGGGTGCGGTGCTCGTGTTCGGCAGTGAGAGCCATCGCATGGTCACCGACGGCTCCACCGTCGGCTTCACTGGCAGCGCCGGGTTCAACGGGATCGTCGCCGCCCTGTTCGGGGGGCTTCACGCGCTGTGGACGATCCCTGCCTCGTTCCTGTTCGGGGGGCTGCTGGTGGGTGGCCTCGCCATGCAGCGGGCGGTCCAGGTTCCCTCGGCGCTGATCCTCGCCCTCAATGGGCTGGTCGTCGTCTTCGTCGTGTCGAGCGACCGGCTGCGACGCCGGATGCTGGCGTCGGGCTCGACCGACGACGATGCCCTTCCCGCCACGAGCGATCCGCCGGCGCAGGGGGCATCGCCGCCCCATCCGCCAGGAGCCGTCGATGAGTGACATCTTCACCCGGACCGTGATCATCGCGATGGTCGCCTCCGGGGTTCGCTTGGCGGTCCCCCTGTTGATCGCGTCGCTCGGCGAGATGTACGGCCAGCGCAGCGGTGTGCTCAACCTCGGCGTCGACGGGATCATGTTGCTCGGGGCGTTCAGTGGGTACTACGCAGTCCTCCAGTCGGGAACCGTCTGGTACGGGCTGTTCGTCGGCACCATCGTCGGGCTCCTGCTCGGGATCGCGTCGGCTGTGATCGCGGTCACGCTCAAGGCGGAGCAGGGCATCAGCGGGATCGGGGTCTACCTCTTCGGGCTCGGCATGAGCGATCTCCTGTTCCAGAAGCTGGTCGGGACGCCGGTCCCGATCACCAGCTTCCCCAAGGTGGCCATCCCGCTGCTGTCGGACGTTCCGCTTCTGGGAGGGATGCTGTTCCGGCACAGCCTGGTGGTGTACCTGGCCTTCGCCGCCGTTCCGCTCAGCATGTTCGTGCTCAACCGGACGACGTTCGGGCTCAACATCCGGGCGGTCGGACAGAACCCGGAGTCTGCCGACAGCCTCGGCGTCAGCGTGACCCGGGTACGGTACGCCACAGTGATCATAGGAGGGACGCTCGCCGGGACCGCTGGGGCGGCGCTCGCCATCGACCTGGGCATCTTCCAGCAGAACCTCACCAACGCGGCCGGCTTCATCGCCATCGCCCTCGTCTACTTCGGGGCGTGGCGTCCGCTGGGAGTCATGGCCGGGGCGCTGCTGTACGGGTTCGTCAACGCCGTGGTCCTCCAGCTGAAGACCCTTGGGATCATCCCGCTCAGCTGGTCGGACATCGCAGCCATGGCCCCCGCCGTCGTGACGATCCTCGCCCTGGTTGTGGTGGCGCAACGCTTCCAGCCGCCGGCCGCGCTCACCAAGCCTTTCTCGAGGGGGACATGAGACCCTATGCCAACGACACAAGGGAGAGAGAAATGAAGAGACCGAGATACAGATGGATGGCGTTGTTCGCTGCACTCCTGCTCGTGGTCGCCGCGTGCGGTGACGGCGACGACACCGGCAGCGACGACACCAGCAGCGACGACACCACCAGCGGCGACGACACGTTCCGGATTGCCATCGTGGCGCCGTCGGCGTCCAACGACCTGGCCTTCACGCAGTCGATCGTCGACGCAGTGGACGTCATCGCGGATGAGATGGGCAACGTCGACGTACAGATCACGGACGGCACGTTCGTGGTCGAGGACGCCGCCGCCGCCATCCGCGGCTACGCCGAGGACGGCGTCGACCTGGTGATCGCCCACGGATCCCAGTACGGCGGCTCGCTGGAAGAGATCGCACCCGACTTCCCGGACACGGTGTTCGCCTGGGGCACCGCGGCGGACACGTTCGGCCTGTCGAACGTGTTCTCGTACGAAGCGGCGTCCGACGAGGGCGGCTACGTGATGGGTGTGATGGCCGCCGCGCTCAGCGAGAGCGGCATCATCGGGGTCGTCGGACCGATCGAGGTCGGTGACGCCAAGCTGTACGTCGACGGCTTCCACGTCGGGGCGCTGGCGGAGGACTCGGCGGCCACGGTGAACATCAACTACACGGGATCGTTCAGCGACGTGGCCCTCGCCTCCGAGGCGGCGCAGTCACATCTCGCCGCCGGCGCCGACGTCCTGACCGGGACCGCCCAGATGGTCGTCGGTGCGGTCGGCGTGGCCGACGAGAACGGCCTGCTGTGGTTCGGCACCCAGGCGAACCAGACGAGCCTGGCGCCCGACATCGTCGTGGCCTCCCAGGTCTATCACTGGGAGGTCGTGCTGCGAGACATCATCGCCAAGATCGAGGACGGGGTCCTCGGCGGTGAGATCTACGAGATCAACCTCGCCAACGACGGGCTCGTCATCGAGTTCAACGACGGGTTCACCCTCCCCGCCGACGTGAGGGCCAAGGCCGATGCCGCCATCGCCGGCATCGAGTCGGGCTCGATCTCGACTGGGTCGTAACAGCCACACTCGGACCCGGGAGGGCGCCCACCCCCCGGGTCCGTCACCAGGAGACCTGCCCGTGAACGACGCCCCCATGCTGCAGATGCGCCAGATCGCGAAGCGCTTTCCCGGAGTCCTCGCCAACGACCGGGTCGACTTCGACGTGCGGCCGGGGGAGGTGCATACGCTCCTCGGCGAGAACGGGGCGGGCAAGACCACGCTCATGAAGATCCTCTACGGCCTGTACCAGGCGGACGAGGGCGAGATCATGCTCGACGGTGACCCGGTCGAGATCTCGAGCCCGACCGCTGCCATCGAGCACGGGATCGCGATGATCCATCAGCACTTCATGCAGGTGGAGACGCTGACGGTGGCCGAGAACGTTGCACTGGGCTTGCGGTCGAGCCGCCGGCCCCTCACCGACCTCGACGTGGTCTCGGAACGGATCCTGGATCTCAGCGGGCGCTACGGCCTCCACGTCGACCCGGAGGCGGTGATGTGGCAGCTGGCCGTCGGCCAGCGGCAGCGGGTCGAGATCATCAAGGCCCTGTATCGCGATGCCCGGCTCCTCATCCTCGACGAGCCGACCGCGGTGCTGACCCCCCAGGAGGTGGAGCAGCTCTTCGTCACCCTGCGCCAGCTGGCGGCCGACGGGCGGGGGCTCATCTTCATCTCGCACAAGTTGCACGAGGTGCTGGCCCTCAGCGACCGGATCACGGTGCTGCGCCACGGGCGGGTGACCGGCCGGCTCCCCGCGGCGGCGGCCACCAGGGAGCGGCTCGCCGAGATGATGGTGGGCCGCCAGGTCCTCTTGAAGCCCGCCAAGCCGGAGGTGGCGGCCGGGCCTCCCACCCTGGTCGTCCGGGGTCTCACCGTGATGGCGGACCGGGGTGAGGAGGCGCTGCGGTCCCTCGATCTCGAGGTGCGGGCCGGGGAGATCCTCGGCGTGGCCGGGGTGTCGGGCAACGGCCAGCGCGAGCTGGCCCAGGCGATCGCCGGCCTGCGCCCGGTTGTGAGCGGGAGCATCGAGATCGACGGCGCCAGCGTGACCGGTCTCAAGCCGGCCGCGGTCAGGTCCCACGGCCTCGCCTACGTCCCCGAGGAGCGCATGCACACCGGGACCATCGCCGGGTTCACCGTGAGCGAGAACCTGTTGCTCATCGACCACGCCGACCAGCGCTTCAACCGCCGCGGCCTGTTCGACTTCGACCGCATCAGATCGCACTGCAGTCGTCTGGTGGACGAGTACGCCATCAAGACGCCGTCGTTGTCGACCCCGACCCAGGCCCTGTCGGGTGGCAACATCCAGAAGCTGATCCTGGCTCGCGAGCTCTCGGGGACCCCCAAGGTTCTCATCGCCGCCCAGCCGAGTCGCGGGGTGGACATCGGCGCCACCGAGTACATCCACCGGCGCCTCATCGAGCAGCGCTCGGAGGGAACCGCCATCCTCATGGTGTCGGAGGACCTCGACGAGATCTTCGCTCTCTCCGACCGGATCGCCGTGATCTACGAGGGACAGATCATGGGGGTGGTGGACCCGGCCACCGCCACCCGCGAGCAGGTGGGCCTGATGATGGCGGGGGTTCGGCCGGGGGCGGCCGGGGACCAGGTCGCTCCGGTCCGGTAGCGGCATTGATGCATTCGCCGATCGGCTTCCCGGACCGAGCGCCGCGCTCGGCTTGGTCGAAGCCTTCGAGGGTGGTGAGGGCGGCCCCGGCGGCCCGGTCGAGCCGACGCCCGCCGCAGGATCTCCTGCTCCAACCGTTTGATGCGGATCCCGGTCAGAGCGTCTTTTTCGCCGTGTATCCTGATCCTTGGATGGACCGGGGAATCACTCCCCGCCCTTTTGGACGTAGTTCTTGACGAACTCTTCGGCGTTCTCCTCGAGGACGGAGTCGATCTCGTCCAGGAGGTCGTCGATGTCCGCCGCCTCGGACTCGGCGGTCTCGATCGTCTCGTCGACCTCTTCGACGTCCTCTTCGGAGCGTCGTTTGGCCTGATCACGGTCGGTCATTGTTCATCCTTCCAACGCCCGGAGGAGCTCTGCCGCGGTCTCGACCGAGTCGAGCAATGCACCCACGGCTTCCTTCGATCCCCGCAGGGGTTCCATCATAGGAACCCGCTTGAGATGTGGCTCGTCGATGTCGAAGACCAGCGAGTCCCAGTTGGCGGCGACCATCGACTCGGAGAACCGCTCGACACACGAACCCCGGAACCATGCGCGGGTCCGTTCGGGCGGTGTCGACATCGCCGCCCTCACCTGGTCGTCGGTGAAGAGGCGCCGCATGCGGCCATTTGCCACCAGTCGGTGGTATAGACCGGTTGCCGGATCGATGTCGTGATACTGCAGGTCGAGCCCCCGGAGCTTGGGGTCGTCGTTCTGGATACCGTCACGCGCCACGTAGCCGTCGACGAGACGCTGTTTGGCGACCCAGTCGAGTCTGTCGGCCGTCAGGGACGGATCCCGCTCGAGGTCGGCGAGCACCGACTCCCACTCGTTCAGAACCATGTCCCACACTGGCTCGTCGAGCTCCGACTCGGCGTATTTCTTGAGCCACTCGAGGTAGCGGAACTGCATCTGGAGGGCGGTGGCGGTCGACCCGTCCTCCAGCTTGAGGGGCAGGCTCAGGTCGAGGTTGTGGCTGACCTGCCAGCAGGATTCCACCGGATCGGCCAGTTCGAGAACCTCGGGGAGTGCGTCGTCCTCCAACGCCGCCAAGAAGAGAGCGGTGACACCCAACTTGATGAAGGTCTGGACTTCGGAGAGGTTGGCGTCGCCGATGATCACATGCAGCCGCCGGTACTTGCTGGGATCGCCGTGTGGTTCGTCCCTGGTGTTGATGATGGGGCGCTTCAACGTCGTCTCCAACCCCACGGCCTCTTCGAAGAAGTCGGCCCGCTGTGTGATCTGGAACCGGGTGCCGGGACGCCCGTTCTCCGAGCCGACCTTGCCGGCGCCGGTGTAGATCTGACGGGTGACGAAGAACGGTGTCAGGTTCCGGATGACGAGCCCGAACGGCGTGAGCCGCTCCAACAGGTAGTTCTCGTGCGCTCCGTACGAGTTGCCCTTCCCGTCGCTGTTGTTCTTGTACAGCTTGAGGACTTGGCCGACGGGCAACGTGCGCTGAGCATTGACCATCGCCCGGGCCATGACCGCCTCACCGGCTTTGTCATGCAGGGCTCCCTCCAGTGGATCCCAGCATTCGGGCCCGGAGTACTCGGGATGGGCGTGATCGACATAGAGGCGCGCACCGTTCGACAGAACCGCGTTGACGAGGGCCGAGTCCGGGTCGGCGATGCCGAAACCTTCGTGTCCGAATCCGCGGGCGTCCCGGCCAGGGCTCTCCTCCTCGTACGACCACTGCACGCGGACGCGGCGACCGTCATAGGAGTTGATGACCATCGCCGATGCCAGCGCCGGATTGAAGTCGCGCTGGTTGCGAATGATGATCCCGTACTCGGTCTCCGTTCCGAGCACCTTGCGGATCGCCATCAGAGGTACTGCCCGGTCGAGACTCCCTCCACCTGCCGACTTTCCCCGCCCGCGCCTTCGATGAGGGTTCGCACGTAGACGATCCTTTCGCCCTTCTTGCCTGAGATCTTGGCCCAGTCGTCGGGGTTGGTGGTGTTGGGCAGGTCCTCGTGCTCCTTGAACTCCTGAACGATGGCGTCCAACAAGTCATGGGTGCGCACGCCGCGGGTACCTTCGGCGATCTCCCGCTTGATCGCCTCCTTCTTCGCACGGCGGACGATGTTCTCGATCATCGCCCCGGACGAGAAGTCCCTGAAGTAGAGGATCTCTCGATCGCCGCCGGCGTAGGTGACTTCGAGGAACCGGTTGGCGTCTTCCTCGCTGTACATCCTCTCGACTGTCGTCTCGATGAGCGCGTCCACCAGCGCCGCCCGGTCGCCGTCGTGGCCGGCCAGTTCCTCGGCGGCCAGCGGGACGTCTTCCCGCAGGTAGATCGAGAAGATCTGCCGGGCCGATACCCGATCGGGACGGTTGATCTTGATCTTCACATCGAGCCGCCCTGGACGGAGGATTGCCGGATCGATCAGGTCCTCACGGTTGGAGGCGCCGATGACGATCACGTTGCGCAGCGACTCCACCCCGTCGAGCTCGGAGAGCAGCTGCGGGACGATGGTGGACTCGACATCGGAGCTGATACCGGTCCCCCTGGTGCGGAACAGCGAGTCCATCTCGTCGAAGAACACGATCACCGGCACGCCTTCTTCGCTCTTCTCCTTGGCCCGCTGGAAGATGAGCCGGATCTGGCGTTCCGTCTCCCCCACCCACTTGTTCAACAGCTCCGGGCCTTTGATGTTGAGGAAGTAGGAGCGGGCGTCGGGGCGTCCTGTGCGGTCGGCGACCGCCTGGGCGAGGCTGTTCGCCACCGCCTTGGCGATGAGCGTCTTGCCGCATCCGGGTGGGCCGTAGAGGAGAATCCCCTTGGGCGCTTCCAGCCCGTAGTCGTTGAAGAGCTCCTTGTGGACGTACGGCAGCTCCACCGCGTCGCGGATCTGCTGGATCTGTTCAAAGAGGCCACCGACCTGCTCGTACGACACGTCGGGCACCTCTTCGAGGACCAGTTCCTCCACCTCGGGACGGGCGAGCCGTTCGAAGACCATTCCCGCCCGGGCGTCCATCCGGAGGTGGTCCCCGACGCGAATCGGCTCGTCTTCAAGGCTGTCCGAAACCGTCACGACGTGCTCGTCGTCGGCTCTGGCCAGGACGAGGAGTCGGCCGTCCGCGAGCTTGTCGCGAACACGGACGACCTCGCCCCGGATCGGGTACGAGCGAATGTCGACGATGGCCATGCTCTCGTTGAGCAGGACCTCCTGGCCCTTGGTCAGCTGCTTCACCTCGATGTTGGGTTGGGCCCCGACCCGCAGCTTGCGGGTGCCGGCCATGACGTCGACGGTGCCGTCCTCGTTGACCTGGAGGACGGTGCCGAAGTTGTTGGGCGGGGTGGTGAGCTTCTCGACCTCGGCGCGTAGGACCGTCAGCTGCTCGCGAGCCTCTTCGAGGACGGTGCTGAGTCGTTCGTTCTGGACACGGGCGCGTTCCAGTTGATTGGTGGTGTCGGCCAGGCGTCGTTCCAGTTCGGCGACCCGGCGAGGGGCCTCGGTGAGACGGCGGCGAAGGGAGTCGACCTCGACTTCGAGACCGGCGATCTGGCGGCGTAGTGCTGCCGCATCATCTCCTCCGTACGTCACATCCGTCATACGGCTGGCTCCTCCTGGCCTGGGTGCCTCCCGCGCAGTATACGAACGAGTGGCCGTTTGCCACGGGGTCCTTCTAGGGAACGAGAACGCCGCCGAGCGGATGCCTGTTCCGCCAACGAGAAGGGGGGCGGCCCGGCGGCCGCCCCCCTTCATCATGGTCGGTGATCCGATCAGGGCTCGAGGAAGATGCATTCTCCCGGGCACTCCTCGGCGGACTCGACGGTGATGTCCTCCTGACCGTCCGGCACAACGGCCACACCGACGGCACCCTGCGGGTTGCCCTTTTCCTCGGCATAGATCGTGGCGCCCTCGCGAACGTAGGCGAGACCGTCGTCGAGTAGGACGAAGACATCCGGGGCGATCTCCTCGCAGAGCCCGTCTCCGGTGCACAGATCCTGGTCGATCCAAACCTTCATGTCGTTGTGCTCCTAGGCGATGAATGCGAAGACGAAGTGTAGACCGGGCTGGGTCGTGACATATTGACGCGTGGTCCCGGTTTGACGGCGTTGCCGCGGGGCGGTCAACTTCGTCGACGTCCCGGCTCCGGAGTTCCGAAGTGTCCGAAGATCCTCGTTCCATCGTTCGCCGCTCCACCCCGCCCGTGTCGGTGTCGACACCGGTCGTCACCCCGCTGCAGCCGTCGGTGGTCTACGCCTCGACCGACCCGGACGAGCTCGACGCCCAGTACGAGGGGAGGGTGCGAGGATTCACCTACGCCCGGGAGGGCCATCCGAACGCCACGGTGCTCGCCGGGAAGCTGGCCTGGTTGGAAGGGGTCGACGACTCGTGGGGCGCGGGCGTGGTGACGGGCTCGGGCATGGGCGCCATCGGGGCGGTGCTGCTCGGACTGCTCGCGCGCGGCGACCACGTCGTCGGCGGCGACCAGTTGTACGGACGCTCGCATCGCCTGCTGTCCGACGATCTCCGTCGCCTCGGGTTCGAGACGACGCTCGCCGATCCTACCGATGCCGCCGGGATCGAACACGCCATCCGGCCGGACACGAAACTGATCCTGGTGGAGACGGTCTCGAATCCGACGCTGCGGGTCGCCGACATCGACGGCATCGCCGCGGTCGCCGCCCGCAGCGGAGTCAGCGTGGTCGTCGACAACACGTTCACCACCCCCCGGGCTCTTCGACCGTTCGAACACGGTGCCGACATCGTGGTCCACTCGGTGACCAAGATGCTCGCCGGGCATTCGGACGTGACACTCGGATACGCGGTGGCGAACTCGACCGGGACGAACGCCGCGATCCGCGAAGCCGCCGTGACCTGGGGCTTCACGCCTTC
>Ga0326597_10007050_pt1 | contig 15326 bp, 10 predicted proteins | sample RVTome_12_FD_203789 | JGI IMG/M metagenome (GOLD analysis project Ga0326597, IMG submission 203789) | Soil microbial communities from uranium-contaminated site in the Upper Colorado River Basin, Wyoming, United States - RVT100D185 | ecosystem: Environmental > Terrestrial > Soil > Contaminated >... | reverse complement strand
GCTCGACAGCCGCGGGCCCGTCTTCTTCCTGCAGCGGCGCATCGGCTTCAATCAGCGCCCCTTCCGCATCATCAAGTTCCGCACCATGCACACGCTCGAGGACGGCGATTGCATCGCGCAGGCCGCTCCCGGGGACCCGCGAGTGACCCGCGCCGGCCGCTGGCTGCGCCGCTGGAACATCGACGAGATCCCGCAGCTCCTCAATGTGATCATGGGCGACATGTCGCTCGTCGGCCCGCGGCCGCATGCCATCTCGCATGATCGCGAGTATGGGCGCCTTATCGCCATCTACGCGCGGCGCCATAACGTGAAGCCGGGGATCACCGGCTGGGCGCAGGTCAATGGCTTCCGGGGCGAAACGCGCTCGCCCGGCAACATGGAGCAGCGCGTAACGCACGACCTCTACTACATCGAGAACTGGTCGCTGTCGTTCGATCTGCGCATCCTCGTGCGGACGATGCTCTCGGCGACGGCGTTCCGGAATGCCTATTGAAGACCGTTGGGGCTGCGCCGCGCGTGCCCATTGACTCCGAAGGTGCTAGCAGGGAGCCTTGATCCGTAGGGCCTATCGGCGCTCCGTGGCATGCGCCGCAAATAGAACCGATGACCCGCATACCGAGTTCATGCTGCATCGCGCGGCGTACCTGCCGTCCTCCTCCGGAGAGTTCCACTTGGGTCCAGTCAGGTCGCCACGCCGCCCAGCCCGCTTGAGCCTCCCGCGCCGGGCACTCGATGCCTGGCTCTCGCGCCATGCTGAGCCATCCGAGGCGGCCATTCAGGCGGCCCGCGGGCTCAAGCCCGCGACGGTGGTTGCGGGTGGGTCGCGCGGTATCGGGCTCGCGATCGCCCGCCGCTTCGCCAAGGCCGGCCACGACGTAGTGCTGTTGGCGCGCCATGCCAAGCCGCTGGAGGAGGCCGCGGCTGCGATCGAGCGCGATTTTTCTGTCACCGCGCTGACGATCCCCATCGACATTACCGATGCCGCGGCACCGCAAATCATCGACGCCGGGCTCGCCGAACGCGGTTTCTACGCGGACATCCTCGTCATCAGCGCCGGCATAGGCCTTGCGGGGCGCTTTGATTCGCACACGCAAGCGGACGTGACGCGTCTCCTCGACCTCAACGTCACGGCGCTGACGCGCCTGATGCATCATGTCCTGCCTGGCATGCTGGCGCGCGGGCGCGGCGGTGTCATGAATATTGCCTCGCTCGGCGGCCTCGTGCCGGGGCCCTATCAGGCGGCCTACTACGCGAGCAAGGCCTACGTGATCTCGCTCACCGAAGCGGTCGCAGCCGAGAACGTCGGGATGGGCGTGCGCCTGACCGCGATCGCTCCGGGGCCCGTCAATACCGGCTTTCACGCGGCGATGGGCTCGGAGATGTCCTTCTACCGGCAGCTCATTTTGTCGCTGAGCCCCGAACGCACCGCCGCCGCCGCGTACCGCGGTTATGTCCTGGGCTTCCGCCTCGTGGTGCCGGGAGTGATAAACAAGCTGATGACGCCGGCGCTTCGCATCCTGCCGCACCGGCTTCTGCTGCCGCTGATCGGATGGCTCCTGGAGCCGCGCGCCGAAAGACCCTGGAGCGACGCGGCGGACGAGAAGGACTGAAAGATCGCGGGCGCTACGATCGGAGAGCGTTCCGGCGCCCTTACTATGTAGCAACACTTTTGCGCTTAAGTGGTTTCAGTCGCCGCGAGTCATGTCTTGCGTATCACGGCGCAGTCGGCGCGGTGGCGCGCCGGCGAGCTCAATCAGACTCGCTGTGTGCGCGCCCCGCGCCGAACCCGGCCAAAGGATCTCGTCAACATTGATGTCCGAATTGTAACTCGCTGACCGCCGAAGGTCAGTGCGATTATCTTCATCTTCGGCCTGGGCCTGGACAGGGGAACCGGCACGCCCTAAAGGGCCATAACGGTCCAAGAACCGGGACAGTCCTTGCGCGGAGGTTGCGACCAGATCCTGCAAGGGATTCAACGCCGCAATCCGGTTCGGCTCTTCCCGCAGACTCTCGAGATCGCATGATCGGCATATGACGTATTCGCCCAACCTCGACCTTGCCCCCATCGGCAACGGCCGTGTGGCTGCCCTCGTGTCGCCGCGAGGCCGCATCGTCTGGTGGTGCTTTCCGCAACTCGATTCCGACCCGGTCTTCTCGAACCTGATCGCGGGCAACGAGGAGAAGGGGTTTTGCGACGTCGTCATGGACGGGACGACCAAGGCGACCTCGGCCTACGTCCGCAACACCGCGGTTCACGAGACCATCATCGAGGACGGCAACGGCAACGCGATCAAGATCATCGACTTTGCGCCGCGCTTCATGCGCTACGAGCGCGCATTTCATCCGGCGCAAATCCTGCGCCGGATCGAGCCCATCCGCGGATTGCCCCGCATCACCATCAGGCTGCGGCCGACGTTCAACTACGGCCAGCCGGGCCAATGCCAGGCCATCGGGTCCAATCATATGCGCTTTGCCGGCGGCATCGACGTGCTGCGCCTGACGACCGACGCGCCGCTATCCTACATCGCCCACGAGACGCCCTTCGCGCTGACGCGCCCGATCACGTTGGTGCTCGGCCCCGACGAGCCGCTCGAAGCCTCCATCGACGCGCTCTCGCGGGAGTTTCTCGAGCGAACGCTCGATTACTGGCTCACCTGGGTGCGGGGGCTCGGCGTTTCGCTCGACTGGCAGTCCGCGATCATCCGCGCGGCCATAACCTTGAAGCTGTGTCAGTTCGAGGAGACCGGCGCGATCATCGCCGCGCACACGACCTCGATCCCCGAGGCCCCGGGAACGCGGCGGACGTGGGACTATCGCTATTGCTGGCTGAGGGATGCGTACTTCGTCATTCGCGCACTGAACCGGTTGGGTGCCACGCACACGATGGAGGCCTATCTCAACTACATCACCACCATCGCGGTCGACGCAGACCGGCCGCTGCGCCCCGTCTACGGTATCATTCACGACCAGTCGCTCGAGGAGCGCGTGGCCGGCGATCTCGCCGGATACCGCGGCATGGGGCCCGTGCGCATCGGCAATCAGGCCGCCGAGCAGATGCAGCACGACGCCTACGGCAGCGTCATCCTGGGCGCCTCGCATATGTTTATCGATCAACGGCTCCCGGGCATGGGAGACGAATCCTTGTTCCGGCGGCTCGAGCCCTTGGGGCATCAAGCGAGGCGAGTGTTCCGCGAGCCGGACGCGGGGCCGTGGGAGTATCGCGGCCGCCAGCGCATCCATACGCATTCCGCGACAATGTGCTGGGTTGCCTGCGACCGGCTGGCCCGCATGGCCGCGTTCATCGGATTGGCCGAGCGCGCCGCCTATTGGCGCGAGCACGCGGAGAATCTCAAAGCCGAAATCCTGCAGAGGGCATGGAGCAGAAAGTGTGGGGCGCTCGCGGGCGCTCTCGATTACGACGATCTCGACGCCAGCGTCCTCCTGCTCGCCGATCTCGGACTGCTCCCCGCGAGCGACGAGCGCTTCCGCAAGACTTGCGAGGTCATCGGCAAGGAGCTCGCACGCAACGGCTTCATGATGCGCTACACGGCCGAGGACGATTTCGGCCGGCCCGAGACTGCGTTTCTGGTGTGCCAATTCTGGTGGGCCGATGCGCTGGCCGCGACCGGCGAGATCGACAAGGCGCGCGAGATCTTCACCGGCGTGCTCGCCCGGCGCAACTCCTACGGGATCCTGAGCGAGGACATTCATCCCGAGAGCGGTGAGCTGTGGGGCAACATTCCGCAGACCTACTGCATGGCCGGCGTGATCAGCACCGGAATGAGGCTGTCGCGCAGCTGGGAGGAGGCTTGGGCGCCCTAAGCCGGCCAAATGCTTCATGGAACCCTAACGGCTACTAAATGGTTCTCCGCTAGAGGTGGGTGCGCTGTACCGTGCGTCCATGCTGCCGAACAGGGGCCCGGCTGCATTCCGTCTGGAGCCCTATGAGCCGGATTGTACTCGTTTCGAACCGCGTCGCCGATCTCAACAAGGCTGCCCAGGCGGGCGGCGTTGTCATCGCCATTGCCGACGTACTTAGCGCTCGCAACGGGTTGTGGCTCGGGTGGAGCGGCAAGATCGGCGAGAAGAGCGAGGAGCTGCGCACCACTCCCGACCTCTTCGAGTTCGGCACCGCCACCGTCGCAACGCTTCCGCTGAGCAGCCGCGAGTACAAGGACTACTATCTCGGTTACTCGAACGACGTGCTGTGGCCGGTGTTCCACTCACGTCTCGATCTCGCGCAGTTCGAAGCCGGCTACTACCACCGCTATCTCGAAGCGAACAAGCGTTTCGCCCGCGCGCTGCATCCGTTGCTGAAGCCCGACGACACGATCTGGGTGCACGATTATCACATGATTCCGCTCGCCATGGAGCTGCGCAAGCTCGGCGTCGAGAATCCGATCGGCTTTTTCCTGCACATCCCCGTACCTCCCGCGCAGACCTTCCTTGCGATCCCCGAGCATCGCGATCTCGCCCGCGGCCTAGCCGCCTACGATCTCATCGGGCTGCAGACCAGGGTCGACGTCGGCAATCTCATCGACTATCTGCAGGACGGCGTGTTCGGCCGCCTGCTGCAGGATGGGCGGATCAGGGCATTCGATCGCGAGATGTCGATCGCCGCGTTTCCGGTCGGCATCGACGTCGACTCATTTATCAGCTCGAGGCCAAAACGGGCGCGCGAGCCGCGGCCGGCAACGACGCGTCTGATCGGCGTCGATAGGCTCGACTACACCAAAGGGTTGCCGCAGAAGTTCCGTTCCTTCGGACGCTTTCTCGAGAAATACCCCGATTATCGCCGCAAGGTGATCCTTTCGCAGCTCGCACCGCCGACGCGCGCGAATGTCGTTGCCTACATCGACATCCGCCACGAGCTCGAGATGCTGTCGGGCACGATCAATGGCAAGTTCGGTGAGCTCGACTGGGTGCCGATCCAGTACATCCACCGGTCGACGCCCCGCAGGATGCTGGTCGACGTCTTTCGCAACTCGCGGATCGGCTTCGTCACGCCGCTGCGCGACGGCATGAATCTCGTGGCAAAGGAATACGTCGCCGCTCAGGATCCCGAAGATCCCGGCGTTCTCATCCTCTCCCGCTTCGCTGGAGCGGCCGAGCAAATGAAGCAGGCGTTGATCGTCAATCCTTACGATGTCGAGGAGATGGCCGACACCATAAAGGTCGCACTCGAGATGGGCTTGCAAGAGCGCAAAGAGCGCCACCGCGCATTGCTCGCCGGAATCCGCGCGCATGATACGTTCGCATGGTGTAGGTCGTTCCTGACCGCCTTGGAAAACATCCGTCGTCGCAAGCCCCAGCTGCCTTCAGGGCCCGCGCTCGATGCGGCCAAAAAGGCGCTGGAGGAGTCGGATCTCGCCCGGGCTTCGCCGCATACGCGGTCGCACTGAAGCGGGCGGAGGGAATGGCCCGATAGACGCGGCGTACGAGAGGCGTGGATGAAGGCACTGACCATCGGCGGCGCGATGATCGATACCATCGCAATCATCGAGAGCGATCGTATCGAGCGCATGTCGATGCTCAATGCCGAAACCTCCTTTTTGCTGCTCGAGGAAGGCCGCAAGATTGAATCGCTCGAGGTCTCCACCCATTGCGGCGGCGGCGCGGTCAACACCGCGGTCGCCATGGCGCGCCTCGGCCTCGACGTTACGGCGCTGATAAAGCTCGGGCGCGATACGCGGGCGGAGGCGATCCTCGGCCGTCTCGAGGCGGAAGGCATCTCGACGCGTTGGGTGAACCGCGACGCAACGGCGCCGACCGGAGCCTCCGTCCTCATCTCCTCGCACGATCGCAACGCCGCGGTCTTTACGTTCCGAGGTGCGAATACCCTGCTGGAGCCCGCCGATTTGCATGACGAGGCATTTGCGGTCGATCTCGTCTATGTATCTAACCTCTCCAATAGATCTGCGGACTGCTATCCGCTCATCATCGAGAAGGCCAAGGCGAACAGAGCCCTCGTCGCGGTCAACCCGGGCGTGCGGCAGCTTTCGGCGCGCGGCGGCGCTTTCCAGGAACGGCTTGCCCAGGTCGACGTGCTTGTCATCAACCGGCCCGAGGCGGACGCGCTGGTGGCGGCGCTCGTGGGCAAATTCGGCGAAGGCGGGCACATGCTTCCGCTCGAGGCCGGCGAGCAGCCGCCGGCGCTGCTTGCGCGCGGTCTCGTCGGGGGAGGCTTCGATATGAGCCTGTCGGCATTCCTCGGCGCGTTCCGCGAACTCGGCACGAGGTACACGGTGCTCACGGACGGCCGCGGCGGGGCCTATGTCGGTTCGGACGGCGAGATATTGTTCTGCCCGGCACTCGAAGCCGAGGTCGCGGGCACCGCCGGGGCGGGGGACGCATTCGCGGCTACCTTTGCCGCCTTCATAGCACTTGGCCGATCGAGCGAGGCAGCGCTGAGGGCTGCGACGATCAACGCGGCAAGCGTGGTCGCCCACGTGGACACGCAGACAGGGTTATTGAAGATGGAGGCAATCGATAAGCAGCTTGCAGTAAGCTCGGACATCAGGGTGCGGAGATGGCCGCTGTGATAGGTCGCACCCCATGCCTTGTTGCTTCCAAATTGCTCCTGCAGTGAGGACGCCGTCCCGTGAACCATGATCGATCGTCGCGCAGAGAGGAGGTAGGGATGCTGCAAAACGCCAGTCGGATCGAGGAGCGTTCGACCTTGGCGGGGAAAGTCCTCGCCGGCGATACCTCTGGATATGCGCTCTTCCTCGACGTCGACGGGACCTTGCTCGACATCGCTCTGACTCCCGACCAAGTTGTCGTTCCGTCGGGGCTGACACCGCTGCTCGTCCGCGTCGCCAAGGGGCTCGATGGGGCGTTGGCCATCCTCACGGGCCGTCAGTTGGCGGAGATCGATGCGTTGCTCGCGCCGGCGCAGCTTGTCGGGGGCGGCGTGCACGGCGCCGAGCTGCGCACCGCTTCGGGCGGTCCCATCGTCCGGGTGGCGACGTCGCTGCCGAATTCGCTGGTCGACAAGGTGCTCGAGCTTGCCAACGGCATGCCGGGGATCATTGCCGAGCCCAAGGGTCCAGGCCTCGCCATCCACTATCGCTTGGCGCCCGAGCTCAAGGCTATTCTCGAAGCCAGGATCCGCTCGCTGCTCTCCCACTACGCCGATGAGCTCGTGCTTTGTCCCGGGCGCAAGCTCTTCGAAATTATTCCCGCGGGCCATTCGAAAGGCACCGCGCTCGAGACGCTCAGTAAGCTTCCTTCATTTTCCGGCCGCATACCGGTCATGATCGGCGACGACGTGGGCGATGTCCCGGCGCTGGCCGCAGCGCAGCGGCTCGGGGGCTTCGGACTGCGGGTGGCGGGCGAGCAGTTCGCGGAAGGCTCCGCCGATCTACATGGTCCGGCCGGCGTGATCGGCTGGCTCACGCGGCTGGCCGACCGGCTCGACGTTTGAGCCCAGAAGCTGCAGCCGACGAGCCGGCTCCGTGACGAGCACCGCTGACCTCGAATCTGACGAAGTGCCGCTCCAATAATCGGCTGACGGCACGGCCGCATTCCGATATGACTCCCCACTTCGGCACGGCGGCCCGCACGCTGCGCATTCCGACCTCCCCCACGTCCTTGGAAAGTCCCGATGATCAAACGATTCCTGATTGCCTTCGTCATCATCGGCCTGTTTGTCGGCGGCCTCGCTTACTTCCAACTCGTCTTCAAGCCGGAGATGATCAAGGGCTTCCTCGCGCAGCAAACGCCGCCGCCCGCGACGATCACGGCGGAAGCCGCGCGCAGCGAGGATTGGATCGAACGGCTGCCCGCAATCGGCACCCTCATCGCCTCTCAGGGCGTCGATGTGGCGTCGCAAGTGGCTGGCATCGTCACTGGCCTCGGCTTTGAAAGCGGCCAGGACGTAGCCAAGGATGCAAAGCTGGTGCAGCTCGACGTCTCGGTCGAGACTGCGGATCTGGCCAGCTCCGAAGCAACGCTAAAGGAGGCCGACATCTCCTTCAAGCGGCAGACGGATCTCTGGAACAAGGCCGTCACCTCGGAAGCAAACGTCGACACCGCGCTCGCCAAGCGCGACACGGCCGCTGCAGCCGTCAATCGCATCAAGGCGGTGATTGCCCAACGCTCCATCCTGGCGCCGTTCGCGGGTCGGCTCGGCATCCGCCACGTCGAGCTGGGACAGTACGTCTCCCCCGGCCTCCGTATGGTAACGCTGCAGGCGCTCGATCCCATCTGGGTCGACTTCCCCATGCCTGAGCAGAACATCGGCAAGCTGAAGATCGACGAGGTGGTCGAGCTCACGGTCGATGCCTACCCGGCCAAGGTCTTCAAGGGAACGATCACGTCGCTCGACGCACGCGTCTCGCAGGAAACGCGCACGCTCCTCGTGCGCGGCAACCTCGAAAATCCCGACCGCAAGCTCTTGCCGGGCATGTTCGCCAACGTGGCGGTGCTCGCCGGCGCGGCAGCAAAGGTCGTGACGATCCCGCGCACCGCCGTCACCTACAGCCTCTACGGCGACAGCGTCTATGTCGTTAAGCCGGCAAAGGCCGGGGCGGACGCGCCGCGGGCGCCTGCCGCTGACGATGCCGTCTTTGTCGTCGAGCGGCGCTTCGTGAAACCGGGTCAGGTGCGCGAGGATCGCGTCGCCATAAGCTCGGGGCTCGAAGTCGGTGAGCAGGTCGTCACCACCGGACAGATCAAGCTCAACAACGGCAGCCACGTCAAAATCGACAACTCGCAAGAGCTCAAGCCGCCGGCCGAGAGGCCGGTGCAATAGCGAAGGCTTTGTCCCATGTCGTTCACCGACATCTTCATTCGCCGCCCCGTGCTGAGCTCCGTCGTCAGCTTGCTGATACTGTTGGTCGGCTTGAGTGCCGCCTTCAACCTGCCCGTCCGCCAGTACCCTGAGCTCTCCAACACGACGATCACGATCACCACCGTCTATCCCGGCGCCAACGCCGACGTGATCAAGGGCTTCATCACCGTGCCCATCCAGCAGGCCGTCGCCAGCGCCGAGGGTATCGACACCCTCACCTCCTCCTCGCGGCAGAATGTCAGCACGGTGACGCTCAACTTAAGGCTCAACGCCGACCCGGACCGCGCGGTGACCGACGTGCTGGCCAAGGTCAATCAGGTGAAGAGCATCCTGCCGCGCGAGGCGCTGGACCCGGTCGTCGTAAAACAGACGGGTGAAGCGACCGCGCTCATGTACCTGTCCTTCAACAGCGACGTGCTGACCAGCTCGCAGATCACCGATTATCTGACGCGTGTCGTACAGCCCAAGCTGCAGACGATCAACGGCGTCGCCAACGCGCAGATCCTCGGCGGGCAGACCTTTGCCATGCGTATCTGGCTCGACCCGCAGAAGATGGCGGCGCTCGGGGTGACGCCGACGGAAGTGCGCAACGCGCTCGCCGCCAACAACTTCACCTCCGCCGCTGGGCAGATCAAAGGCGACTTCGTGCAGACCACGATCAACGCCGAGACCTCGCTCGACAGCGCCACTGCCTTTGGCCAGCTCATCGTCGCCGCGCGCGGAGACGCGCTCGTGCGCCTCGACGACATCGCCGAGATTACGCTCGGCGCCGAGAACGTCGATTCCTCCTCGGTCTTCGACGGGCTCAAGGCCGTCTTCGTCGGCATCTACTCAACGCCGACGGCCAATCCCCTGACGGTCATCTCCGACGTGCGCAAGACGTTTCCCGAGATCAAAGCGCAGCTGCCGCCTGGCATGGACACGGCGATCGCCTACGATTCCACCAAATTCATCGACGCCTCGATCCGAGAGGTGGAAAAGACACTGATCGAGGCCGCCGTGATCGTCATCGTCGTCATCTTCCTCTTCCTCGGCAGCCTGCGCTCCACCCTCATTCCGATCGTCACCATTCCGCTCTCGCTCATCGGGGTCATGTTCGCGCTGCTGGCGCTCGGCTATTCGATCAACTTGCTGACGCTATTGGCCCTGGTGCTCGCCATCGGACTCGTTGTCGACGACGCCATCGTCGTCGTGGAGAACATTCACCGCCATATCGAGCAAGGTGACAACGCCGTCAATGCGGCGCTCGCGGGTGCCCGCGAGATCTCCGTGCCGGTCATTTCCATGACGATCACGCTCGCCGCCGTCTATGCGCCGATCGGCTTCGTATCGGGCCTTACGGGAGCGCTCTTCCGCGAATTCGCCTTCACGCTCGCGGGGGCCGTCATCGTATCCGGGGTGATTGCGCTGACGCTGTCGCCAATGATGTGCTCGAAGCTTCTGACCGCCGAGCTATCGTCGGGCCGCTTCGTACGATTTCTCGACCGCCGCTTCGAAGGCTTGAAGCACCGCTATCAGCGCCGGCTCGGGCGCACGCTCAACTACCGGCCGGTTACGGTGCTGGTGCTGCTCGGCGTGATCGTGGCAACCGTCCTCATGTACGCGACGGCGCAGAAAGAGCTCGCGCCCGAGGAGGACCAAGGCATTCTGTTCAACGTGATCAAGACGCCGCCGACGGCAAACCTCGACTACCTCGAGCAGGTCACCGCCCATCTCAACGAGGTGTTCAATACGGTGCCTGAGAAGGAGCACGTGTTCGCCATCAACGGCATGGGCTCCGACGTGCACCAGGCCTTTACCGGCATTCTGTTCAAGCCGTGGGACGAACGGCACCGGACGCAGCAGCAGATCCTCCAGGAGCTGCAGCCCAAGGTCGCGAGCATCGCCGGCGGCCAGATCTTCACCTTCGGGCCGCCTTCGCTGCCCGGCTCGACAGGCGGTCCGCCTCTGCAGTTCGTCATCACCACGACGGCCGACTACGAGCAGCTCGTGCAGGTGCTCGACAACATGCAGACGGAGGCGCTGAAAAGCGGCCTTTTCATTTTCTCCGATACGGATCTGAAGTTCGACACCCCGCAGATCGAGGTGAAGATCGACCACGACAAGGCGAACCGGCTCGGGATCACTATGCAGGATATCGGCAACTCGCTCGCCACCCTGCTCGGCGGCAACTACGTCAACCGATTCAATCTTTACGGCCGCAGCTATCAGGTCATTCCGCAAGTGCCGCGCGAGTTCCGCCTGGCGCCGGAGTGGATCAAACGCTACGAGGTCAAGACCTCGTCGGGCAAGCTCGTGCCGCTCTCGACCGTCGTCGACGTGCGCCAGTCGGTGCAGCCCAACGCGCTGACGAGCTTCCAGCAGTTGAACTCGGCGATCCTGCAGGGTGTGCCCTTCCCGGGGCGCACGGTCGGCGAGGTGATAGATTTCATGAAGTCAAAGGCGGTGGAGGTGTTCCCCGAAGGCTTCACCTACGATTTCCAGGGTGAGAGCCGGCAATACGTGCAGGAGGGCAGCCGGCTGGTCGTCACCTTCGTCTTCGCGCTCATCGTCATCTATCTGGTGCTGGCGGCGCAGTACGAGAGCTTCCGCGATCCCCTCATCATCCTCATCGCGCTGCCGACGTCGATCTTCGGCGCGCTGCTGCCGCTGACCGCGGGGCTCGCAACGGTGAACATCTACACCCAGATCGGCCTCGTGACGCTGATCGGGCTCATATCGAAGCACGGCATCCTCATGGTCGACTACGCCAACCATTTGCAGGCGTCGCAGGGGCTGGGACGCCGCGAGGCCATCGAGCAGGCGGCCGCCATTCGATTGCGGCCGATTCTGATGACCACCGCCGCCATGGTAATCGCGATGGTGCCGCTGATTTTTGCGACCGGCGCCGGCGCCGCGAGCCGTTTCGCGATCGGCGTCGTCATCGCGTCCGGCATGACGGTCGGCACGCTCTTCACGCTGTTCGTGACCCCGGCGATCTACACTTATGTCGCGCGCGAGCACCGGCGCGACGCCGAGGGAGCTCCCGCGGTCGCGCCGCCGCCCCAGCCCACCGTGCATCCGGCCGAGTAATCAGCCGCGCCAGATCGCGAAAACCCCCCGGCGGGGTGCGAAGAAGAACGCCAGCAGGAAGACGAAGGCCTGGATCAGCACGATGCAGGGCCCCGTCGCCCCGTCGATGTGAAAGCTGACCAGCGTGCCGACGACGCTCGAGCCGATGGCAACAGCCGCCGCGATGACGAGCATGCGCTCGAACCGGTCGCTCAAGATATAGGCGATGGCGCCCGGCGCAACCAGCATGGCAACCACGAGGATGATGCCGACGGCCTTCAAAGACGCGACGATGGTGAGGGCCAAGATCACGAGTAGCGCGTAGTGGATGACGCTGAGCGGCAGCCCAATCGCGCGCGCGTGCTGGGGATCGAAGCAGTAGAGCAGGAGGTCGCGGCGCCGGGCCAGCACGATCAGCAGCGTGCCCCCGGCGATGATGGCGACCTCGATGAGATCGCGGCCCGTGATCCCCAGCATGTTGCCGAACAGGATGTGGTTCAAATGCTGATCGGTCTCCACCTTGGTGAAGAGCACAAGGCCGAAGCCGAACATGCCGGAGAATACGATGCCCATCACCGTATCCTCCTTCACGCGGCTGTTCTCCTTCAGGTAGCCGGTCAGAAGCGCGCAGGTAAGCCCGGCGGCGAAGGCGCCGACGGCAAGCGGCAGCCCGAGCGCGAAGGCGATCACGATGCCGGGCAGCACGGCGTGCGAGATCGCGTCGCCCATGAGCGACCAGCCCTTCAGGACGAGATAGCAGGACAAGACCGAGCAAACCGCGCCGATGAGAACGGCAGCCGCAAGCGCGCGCTGCATGAAGCCATAGCTCAACGGAACGGCGAAAAAGTCCCACAGCTCCGTCATGGGATCATCCCTTCGTCCGCGGCAGGCGCCGGCCGGCGTCGCGCGGCCAGGACGCCGTGCTTCGGCGCGAAATAGAAAGCGGTGAGGAAGAGCAGCGTCTGCAAGGTGACAATGACCCCGCCGGTGGCGCCGTCGAGGAAGTAGCTGATGTAGGCGCCGACGAAGCTCGTCGTCACGCCGATGGCGACTGCCAGGGAGAGCAGGCGACCGAAGCGGTCGGTGAGCAGGTAGGCCGTTGCTCCCGGCGTCACGACCATGGCAATGACGAGGCAGGCCCCGACGGTCTGCAGTGCCGCGACCGTGCACGCCGCGAGCAATGTGAAAAACACGATCTTCAGCATCGTGGCGTTGATCCCCACGGTGCGCGCGTGGCGCTCGTCGAAGAAAACGACCATGAGGTCGCGCCACTTGGCCAGCAGCACGGTCAGCGAGACGAGAGAGATGATCACCACCTGCAGCACGTCATCGTCCGAGATGCCGAGAATGTTGCCGAGCACGATCGTCTGAATGTCGACCGCGGTGGGATTGATCGACGCCATCAGGAGGCCGATGGCGAAGAACGAGGTGAACACCAGACCGATGATCGCGTCCTCGCGCAGCCTCGTGTGCTGTTTGACGATTGCCATGCCGAGCGCGGCCAGGAGCCCCGCGATGAACGCGCCCGCGGCATAGGGGAGGTTCAGCATATAGGCGCCGGCGACACCAGGGACGATCGAGTGGCCGAGCGCGTCGCCCATCAGCGACCAGCCCTTGAGCATCAGGTAGGAGGAAAGAAAGGCGCACACGCCGCCGACCAGCGCGCTGACGAACATCGCCTTGATCATGTAGTCGTAGGCGAAGGGCGAGAGGAGCTCGCTCACGGCTTCTCCTCGCCGTCCTTGCGGCGCAAGGGCTCGCTCTCGCCCCTGCGGTCGCCATAGAACACCACGGGGCGCTCGTCGTCGGTGAGCACGGTGACGCCGCGGCGGTCGTCGTCGTCGTGCAATTCTCCGCCCTCGAGCCGGAACCGGCGCAGCACGCCGCCGAAGGCGCGCTCGAGGTTCTTCTGCGTGAAGGTGTGCGCGGTGGGGCCCGCTGCGAGCACGACGCGGTTGAGCAGCACGACGTGATCGCAGAAGTCCGGCACGCTGCCGAGGTTGTGGGTGGAGACGAGCATCAGGTGGCCACTTGCGCGCAACTGGCGCAACAGATCGACGATCGCGGTCTCGGTCTTGACGTCGACGCCGGTGAACGGCTCGTCCAGGAGTATGACGCGCGCCTCTTGCGCGAGAGCGCGCGCGAGGAACACGCGCTTCTTCTGCCCGCCGGACAGTTCGCCGATCTGGTAATGGCGATAGTGGGTCATGCCGACGCGCTCCAGCGCCTTCGTCACCGCGCGCTTGTCGGCCGTTGACGGGATGCGAAGGAAGTTCATGTGGCCGTAGCGGCCCATCATCACCACGTCCTCGACGAGAACGGGGAAGTTCCAGTCCACGTCCTCGCTCTGCGGCACGTAGGCGACATAGCCGCGCTTCAGCGCCTCGCGGACCGGCAGGCCGGCGATGCGAACCTCGCCATGGCTCGGCGTCACGAACCCCATGATGGCCTTGAAGAGGGTCGACTTGCCGCTGCCGTTGACGCCGACGAGCCCGCAGATCGTGCCGGGCCCCAGCTCGAAGGTGGCGTCCTGCAGCGCCATCACGCCGCTGGGATAGGTGACGGTCACGTCGCGCACCGACAGCGACGCCGGCGCATCGACCTTCACGAGGTCGGCTCGCGCATCGATTGGATCGACGAGGTTCATGCGCCAAATCCTTTGGCGATGGTCTCGACCGTGACCCGGAGCAGGTCCAGATAGGACGGAACCGGGCCGCCCGCCTCGCTCAAGGAGTCGACGTAAAGCACGCCACCATAGCGCGCGCCCGTCTCCTTGGCGACCTGGCGCGCCGGCTTGTCCGACACCGTGCTCTCGCTGAAGATCACGGGCACGTTGCTCTTGCGCATCTTGTCGATGACATGACGCACCTGCTGCGGCGTTCCCTGCTGGTCGGCATTGATTGGCCACAGGTAGAGCTCGCGCAGTCCGTAATCGCGCGCGATATAGCTGAAAGCCCCTTCGCTCGTAGCGAGCCAGCGCTGATCCTCGGGGATCACGGCGAGGCGCTTACGGAGCGGCGCGTCCATCGCCTTGATGCGGGCGGCGTACGCCGCGGCATTGGAGTTGTAGATCTCGGCGTTGGCGGGATCGTGCTCGACGAGAGCCTTGCGGATGTTCTCCACATAGATGAGCGCGTTGGTGGGCGACATCCATGCGTGCGGGTTGGCCTTGCCGGTATAGGGGCCTTCCCGAATGCCCATCGGCTCGACTCCCTCGCTCGCAACGACGCTCGGCACGTCCTTGACGTTGTCGAAGAAGCGCTCGAACCAGCGCTCCAGATTGAGGCCGTTCCAGATCACGAGATCGGCCGACTGTGCCTTCACGATGTCGAGGGGGGTCGGTTGATAGTCGTGGATCTCCGCGCCCGGCTTGGTGATCGACTCGACGATCGCCGCATCGCCGGCGACGTTCTGCGCGATGTCCCGAATGACGGTGAATGTCGTCACCACACGGAACGGCTTTGCGCCTTGCTCCCCCCAA
>Ga0326597_10007049_pt1 | contig 15326 bp, 10 predicted proteins | sample RVTome_12_FD_203789 | JGI IMG/M metagenome (GOLD analysis project Ga0326597, IMG submission 203789) | Soil microbial communities from uranium-contaminated site in the Upper Colorado River Basin, Wyoming, United States - RVT100D185 | ecosystem: Environmental > Terrestrial > Soil > Contaminated >... | reverse complement strand
TGTGGGTGTGCTCGGCGACGGTGAGCCCGCGCCAGAGGACCAGGGTCAGGGCGAGGAGTCCGAGGGCGATCGGAGCAGGGAACCAGCGCGGCATAACGCCTCCGTTGAACCTATGGTTCACGCGAACGCGAGCGCGCGGCGATCACAGACGGCGCCGAAGTGCGACGATGACCTACGGGCTAGACTGGTAGAACTCAGTATGTGTATTTTGGCACTTCGCAACCTGGCATTGACTCAGAAGATCTCGGCAGAGCGGAGGCCACCCGCCGGTCATTTTACAGCAAGCTCTGCCGTTTCGCCCAGACCATCGCAGGAGGCAAGCAGAAGGCGCACACGTAGAAGTTGTGCGCGAGGAGCTACGAACGCGGCGGTGGCGCCGAGCGGGTCCGGCTCCGTGCAGCTCCGGCGCGAACGGCGCGGCGGCCACCCTTGCACCGTGCCCCTCGCCCCCTGTAGAGTGGGCGCCGTTTCTTACCGATGCTCCTGGAGGCCGGCCATGGAATCCCACAGCACCCGCATCCCGCGGCTCGTCGGCGTCGCTCTGTTGACGGCCGCGCTCGTCTGGGCGGTCGATGAGGCGCCCCGCGCGCAGTCGAGCGCCGCGGCCTACGGCCCGGAGCTGTTCAAGGCCCTCGAGTGGCGCGGCATCGGTCCGGATCGCGGCGGCCGCTCCATCGCCGGCGCGGGCGTCGTCGGCCGGCCGTACGACTACTACTTCGGCGCCGTGGGCGGCGGCCTCTGGAAGACGACCGACGGCGGCCTGAACTGGACGCCCGTGACGGACGGCCAGCTCAGGAGCTCCTCGGTGGGCGCCGTTGCCGTGTCGGAGTCCAGCCCCGACGTCGTGTACATCGGCATGGGCGAGGTCTGCCTGCGTGGCAACATCATGCAGGGGGACGGCATCTACAAGTCCGGCGACGCCGGCAAGACCTGGACGCACGTCGGGCTTGGGGACTCGCAGGTCATCGCCGAAATCGTCATCCATCCGACCAACCCGGAGATCGTGTACGCGGCGGCGTTCGGCCACGTCGCGGGCCCCAGCGAGGAGCGCGGGGTCTTCCGCTCGAAGGACGGCGGCAAGACCTGGCAGCGGGTGCTCTTCCGCGACGCCAGGACGGGCGCGGTCGACCTCGTGATCGATCGCCACAACCCGAACGTGCTGTACGCCGCGCTGTGGGAGGCGTATCGCGTCTCCTACCAGATGTCGAGCGGCGGGCCTGGCAGCGGCTTCTTCAAGACGACCGACGGCGGCGACACCTGGCTCGAGCTGACGCGGAAACCGGGTCTCCCCGACGGCGTGGTGGGCCGCACCGGCCTGGCGGTGTCGCCGGCCGACTCGACCCGCGTGTGGGCGCTCGTCGAGAACGACAACGGCGGGTTGTTCCGATCGGACGACGGTGGCGCGACCTGGACGAAGACGAACGACGAGCGCCGGCTGCGCCAGCGCGCGTTCTACTACACGCACGTCTACGCGGACCCGAAGGACCGCGACGCCGTGTACGTGATGAACACCGGTTTCTACAAGTCCACCGACGGCGGCGTGACGTTCCCGATCCAGCTCCGCCCGCCGCACGGCGACAATCACAATCTGTGGATCGACCCGACCAATCCCGACCGCATGATCGGCGGCAACGACGGCGGCGGATCCGTGTCGATCAACGGCGGTGAGACCTGGACCGACGAGGACTTCCCGACGGCGCAGTTCTATCACGTGACCACGACGAAGGACTTCCCGTACCACGTCTGCGGCGCGCAGCAGGACAACAGCACCGCGTGCGTCTCGAGCGAGCCGCGCGGCGGCCGCACGGCGCCGATCTTCTACGCGGTGGGCGGCGGCGAGAGCGGCTACATCGCCCCGCATGCGACCAACCCGGATCTCTTCTACGCCGGCAGCCAGGGCGCGCTCCTGACGAAGTTCAACCGGGCGACCGGCTACATCCGCGACATCCAGGTCTACCCCTGGTTCTTCTCCGGCGAGCCGTCGAGCGCGCTCAAGGAGCGGTGGCAGTGGACGTTCCCGATCGTCTTCTCGCTGCACGACCCGAACGTGCTCTACACCTCGTCGCAGCACCTGTGGAAGACGACCAACGACGGCCAGACCTGGCAGCGCATCAGTCCCGACCTGACGCTGGCCGATCCCAAGACGCTCGGGCACTCCGGCGGGCCGATCACCGGCGACATGAACGGGCCGGAGATCTTCGCGACCATCTTCGCGCTCGCGCCGTCGCCGATCGACGCCGACCTCATCTGGGCCGGATCGGACGATGGCCTGCTGCACGTCACGCGGGACGGCGGCAAGAACTGGGCGAACGTCACGCCGCCCGACCTGCCGCCGCTGGCGCGGGTCAGCATCATCGACGCGTCGCGGCACGACGCCGGCACCGCCTACTTCGCGGCGAAGCGCTACCTGCTCGATGACCGCGCGCCGTACATCTACAGGACGCACGACTACGGCGCGACCTGGACCCGGATCGTCAACGGCATCCGGGCCGACGACTACGTGCACGTCGTCCGGGAGGACCCCACGCGCCGGGACCTGCTGTACGCCGGCGCCGAGCACAATGTCTGGGTGTCGTTCGACGACGGGGATCGCTGGCAGTCGCTGTCGCTGAACCTGCCCGACACGCAGATGACCGACCTGGTGGTGGAGGCCCACGACCTGGTGCTCGGCACGCACGGCCGCTCGTTCTACGTCCTCGACGACATCAGCCCGCTCCGCCAGATGACCCCGGAGGTGGCGGCCGCCGACGTGCATCTGTTCCAGCCGCGCGACGCGATCCGCTCGGCGAACCAGGCGGCGATCTACTACACCCTGAAGCAGCCGGCTGAGCGGGTGGTGATCGAGATCCTCGACGCGCAGGGGACCGTCATCCAGACCTACAGCCAGACCGGAGAGGCGGAGCGCCAGGCCGACGCCCGCCCGCAGCGCGGCGGCGGTGGCGGCGGCTTCGGCGGGGGCGCGCCGCGCGGGCCGTCGACCAAGGCCGGCCTGAACCGGTTCACCTGGGACCTGCGCTACCCCGGGCACACCGACTTCGAGGGCATGATCCTGTGGAGCGCGCGCGGCACCGGGCCGATGGCCGTGCCCGGCACCTACCAGGTGCGGCTCGCGGCGCACGGGAAGACGCTCACGCGGAGCTTCGAGGCCCGGAAGCACCCGCGCTACGAGGACGTCAGCCTGTCGGACCTCCAGGCGCAGTTCGAGCTGTCGATCCAGATTCGCAATCGCACGAGCGACGCGAACGACGCCGTCGCCAGGATTCGCGAGATCAAGGCACAGGTGGACGACCGGATGGGCAAGACCCAGGACCGGCGCGTGACGACCACCGGGCAGGCGCTGAAGGGGAAGCTGACCGCCGTCGAGGAGGAGCTGTACCAGGTGCGGAACCGCAGCAACCAGGATCCGCTCAACTTCCCGATCAAGCTGAACAACCGCCTGGCGTCGCTGCGCCGGAGCGTGGACACGGGCGATGCGCGGCCCACCGACGCGGCCCACGTCGTCTTCAAGGAACTGTCGGAGCTGCTCGACCAGCAGCTCGGCCTGCTCGAGGAGGCGGTCCAGACCGAGCTGGCCAGCTTCAACGACGCGTTGAAGCGTGTCAGCCTCCAGCCCGTCGTCGTGAAGTAGCGGACCCTACTCGTAGCGCAGCGCCGCCATCGGGTCGACGCGCGCGGCGCGGCGGGCCGGCAGGTAGCAGGCGACGAGCGCGACGCCGCCCAGCAGAACGCTGACGGCGACGTAGGTGAGGAGATCCGTCGCGCTCACGCCGAAGAGCAGGCTGGTCAGGAAGCGGCTCACCGCGAGCGCGCTCAGGAGCCCCACGACCATGCCGCCGGCAATCAGCAGCAGGCCCTGGCGGAGCACCAGCCCGAGGATGTCCGCCGTCTGCGCCCCGAGCGCCATCCGGACGCCGATCTCGCGGTGGCGCTGCGAGACGCTGTAGGCCAGGACGCCGTAGATCCCGACCACGGCGAGCGTGAGCGCGAGCCCCGCGAACAGGCCGAGCAGCAGCGCATAGAACCGCGGCGCGGCCACCGACACCGACAGCCGCTGCTCCATCGTCATCACGTTGTCGAGCGGGAGGTCCGCGTCGATGTCGAGTACCGCGCTGCGCAGCGGCGGCACGAGCGCCAGCGGGTCGCCCGTCGTGCGCACGACGAGCGACGCCGCCGGACCGCCGGCGCGCATCCGTGCCGGTAACTGCGCCTGGGCGACGTAGACCTCCGGCTGCGCCTCGCTGTCGAGCCCCGCGTGTTTGACGTCGCCCACGAGACCGACGACCTCGACCGTCTCGTCGCCGAACAGGCCACGCAGGCGGCGGCCAACCGCCTGCCCGCCGAGGTACTGCCGGGCCAGCGCCTCGTTGACGAGCACCGCGGGGGCGCTGCCCTCGCGGTCCTGGCTGGTGAGGTTCCGGCCGTTGACGAGCCGCAGGCCCATGGCGTCGACGTAGCCAGGCGTCACGATCCGCAGACTCGCGCGGGGCATGTCCTCGGGATTGGCGGGCTCGGCTTCGCCCTCGACGCCGAAGGTGAAGATGATGTTGCCCGGCAGGAGCGGCAGCATGCTCGTGACGCCGGCCGCCTCCACCCCCGGCATCGCCTCCACCCGCTCGAGCAGCCGGTCCCAGAACGCGCGCTGCAGCTCGGGTCCGGGGTACTTGGTCTGCGGCAGGCTGACCTGCGTCGTGACGACGTTCGCCGGGTCGTAGCCCGGATCCACCCGGACCAGCGTCGTGAAACTCCGGACGAGCAGGCCGGCGCCCACGAGCAGGACGATCGCGAGCGCGACCTCGGCCGCGACGAGCGTGGTGCGGAGTCGGTTGCCGCGCATGAAGCGGAAACCGCCCATCGACTGCGCGCCGGCCTCGTTGATCGTCCGGACCACGTCGACCCGCGAACCCTGCAGCGCCGGCGCGAGACCGAACAGCAGCCCGGTCGCCACCGACAGGACGACGGCGAAGCCGAGGACGCGAAGATCGAGGCCGATCTCCTGAATCCGGGGCAGGTCGCCGGGGGCGACCGCCGGAAGGGCACGGATCAGGACGAAGGCCAGCAGCACGCCGAGCGCGCCGCCCATTACGCCGAGCAGCACGCTCTCGCTGAGCAGCTGGCGCACCAGCCGGCCGCGCTGCGCGCCGATCGCCGAGCGGACGGCCAGCTCGCGCTGGCGCACCGCGCCGCGGGCGAGCAGCAGGTTGGCGATGTTGGCCGCCGCGATGAGCAGCACGAAACCGACCGCGCCGAGCAGGACGAGCAGCGCCGGGCGCACGCCGGCGACCATCTCCTCCTGGAGGGGCACGAGGCGCACCGACGCGGACGGTCCTTCGGGCGCGGCCATCCCGGGCGGTGGCGACGGCTGCACGCGCTGCGAGACCATCGTCCCCTCGGCTTCGGCCTGCGAGACGGGCACGCCCGGCTTGAGCATGGCGAGCGCGCCGAACGCCATGATCATCCGCTCGCCCGGGCGGCGGGGCGGCACCTGCACCACGAACGGCGTCCACAGCTCGGTTTCGTGATCCGGGAAGTAGAAAGCGCCGGGCAGCACGCCGACGATCGTGTGGCCGTTGCCGTCGAGCGTGAGCGTCTTGCCCACGATGTTCGGATCGCGGTCGAACCGTTGCGTCCAGAGCGCTTCACTGAGCACCGCGTATCGGTCGTTGCCGGGCCGATCCTCGTCCGGCTGGAACACGCGTCCGGCGATCGGCGAGACCTTCAGCATCGCCAGCAGGTTGGCCGAGACCGCCGCCCCGCGCAGGCGCGCCGGCTCGCCGGTGCCCGTGAGTGTGTAGGAGCGCGAGGAGTAGGCCGACAGGCCTTCGATGGTCTCGGTCGATTCGCGCCAGGCCTGGAAGGTGTCGCTGATCATGAAGGACTGCGGGCGGCCGCCGCCAGGTCCCCGGCGCATGCCGGGCAGCTGCTCGGCCACGCGGGCGAGGCGCTCCGCGCCGTGATACGGCAGCGGCCGCAGCAGGACGGCATTGACGGCGCTGAAGATGGCCGTGCTCGCCCCGATCCCCAGCGCCAGCGTCGTCACGGCGACGAGCGTGAAGCCGCGGTTCTTGCCGAGCATCCGGGCGGCGTGCCGCAGGTCCTGCCAGAGCGTGTCCATGGGTGGTTCCTCAAACCGGGTTCGCTGGTTCTCAGGTTCCAGCGTCATTATGACGTGGCGCGGCCTGCGCCGGTTGAGCCGGGGTGTGGGGCGGAGCCCCACGTGAGTTTGTCATGAAGATGTAATGTGGCGGACGCGCGACTACGCCAGGACGTTGGTGAGGCAGTGGGCGTTGCCGCCGGCCACGTGTGAGAAGTCGCGGATGGGGACCGACGCGTATCCCGCGCGCCGGAACGCGTCGGCCGCGGCCCGTCCCTTGCCGGCGAGATCGGCCTCGTCGAGCGCCACGCCGGCGCCCGGCCGGACCTCGCCCGGAAACACCGGCAGGATGACCGTCCGCTGCCCGGAGACGCGGTCCACGAACGGCACCACGTTGGTCGAGGCGTGGTAGGCGCGGACCGCCGCGGCGGTCGTGGCGAGGGGGATGACGCGGTAGCCCAGCGTCTCGAGCTGCGCGCGGTACTGCACGAGCTGACGCTGTTCCAACGTCGGTGCCCCGTCGACCACGTTCACGACGGCCTGCTCGTCGGCGAGCAGCGTGAACGACTGGTCGATGTGCCGGAGGTACGGGCTCTGCGTGTCGGTCCCGATGACCACCACCTCGGCCCCGTCCGTCCAGGCCGCGATTTTTTCGGCCGCCTTGCGGAGCGTGAGGCGCCGGCTGCGCGCCTCGTAGGCGCGGACGGTCATCACGAGGTCGTTGTAGCCGACGAACACGCGCGCGCCGCGGCTGGTCCGATCCACGGACAGATTGCCGCCCTCGAACACGAAGTCGGCTCGCGTCACCGCCGCGCGGCCGAGGACCGCCCGCGCGATCGCCTCGCGCGATTGTGTGATGCGGCTGTTGTAGTCGTCGGACTCGTCGACCGGCATCGAGACGAGGAACCGGAACTCGCCGTCGATCGAGAACGGCTCGCCGAGATCCTGCGCCCAGAGGTCTGGTGTGGTCGAGAGGCCGCCGACCGCGTGGAGCCGCAGCGCGCGTCCGCCTGCCAGGGGTCCAATCAGTCCCTCGACCCGATCGCGATCGCCAGCCGCCGACACCACGTCGATCTCCGTGTACTCGGGCAAGGCGGCGATCAGCGCGGCGTAGACCTCGCGCAGGAACGGCAGTGACGGCGCGCTCGCGCCGGTGCGGCCTGGCAGCGAGCCCGCCGGCACCGAGAGCAGCACGCGGTCGAGCGAGCGCACGTAGTCCGGCTGTATCGAGAGGCGAGCGGACACGCCGCGCGCGGGAATGACGATCTCGCGACCGGTGAGGCCTTCAAGCGGCGTCAGCCAGGCGCGCGCGTCCTCGGACCGCGTGAGCGCGCCCGCGACGGCGAGGGAGGTCGTGCCGAGGAAACGCCGGCGTGTCAGGCGCACCCCAGCATGGTAGGGAAGCCGGAGGGGTGCGGACAATACTCAGCACGAGTAGCGAATCCTGGTGGCACCGCCGCGTCGGCGCGCGCGTCCTTACCGTTTCTCCCGCGGCGGGCTGATCATGATGTGGGCACCCGGCGTACCGGCGGCCATCAGCCAGGGCGTTCCCGTCTGGGGCTTCGTCGAGAGACCCGTCGCTTCGGGCGTCGCGTACGGCCAGTAGAGCACCCAGCGGCGATACTCGTTGGCCACGGCCCCGGTGGCGGCATCGAACCCGGTCCCGTCGAGCACATAGAGCATCCGCGGCTCGCGGGCCATGGCGAGCTTGCCGTCGGCGATCTCGCGCCATCGGATGTCGTTTCGCTCCTGTCCGGTGACGCCTTTGGCCTGCAGCTCCCGTCCCCGTGCCATGTACGGCTCCAGGTCGCGATGGTAGCAGGCCACCGCGAAGGCGTCGTTGCCGGGCGTGTCCGCGAGGCACAGCAGGTCGTTTTGCGCGTTCCGGAGGGTCACCAGCTTCCCATCCGGGCCGAACCCGAGCACGCCGGCACCCTCGCGCAACTCCGCGGGGGCGGCGAGCACGGCGCCGGCTATCTGCTCGGAGGGCGGCCGCACGGTCGTCGCCGATTGCGGCCCCGATAACCACAGCGTTGCGAGACACAGCACGCTCGTCATGTCGACATCTCCTGGTTGGGCCTCGCGGCGCCGGCCGCGTCGGCACGACCCTGTCGGACTCAGGCGGTGCTCCAGCTTACCCCGGCGGCGCCCCCAAGAGGAATCCCGCCCGGCCCCGCACGGAAATAGGGTCAGACCCTATTTCCCGTTTTTTGCTGGCATCCGACTTGCGTGTGACCGCACCATGCCGCGAGTCCCACGTGCCGCGCTGGGCGGGTTCGCCTACCACGTCCTGAATCGGGCTGGTCGCCGACGCGCGATTTTTGCCACGCCCGACGACTACTCGGCGTTTGAATTCTTGCTCATCGAGGCGATCGAACGTGTCCCCGTTCGCCTCCTCTCCTACTGCGTGATGCCAAACCACTGGCATCTTGTGGTCTGGCCCTCCTCAACGGGCCAGTTGTCGCAACTGATGCAGTGGCTGACGCTTACGCACACGTCCCGCTGGCATGCCTCGCACGGCACCAGGGGAACGGGTCCTCTCTACCAGGGGAGATTCAAGTCGATTCCGGTTCAATCCGATGAGCACTTGCTACTAGTCTGCCGGTACGTGGAGCGCAATCCGCTCCGGGCCGGCCTTGTCGATCATGCCGAGCAGTGGCGGTGGTCCAGCTTGTGGCACCGTGGAAAAAAGTCCAGCACCGTCCGGCTGGAGGATGCGCAGATTCTGCAATCGACCTGGTGGATCGAGCTCGTCAATCAGCCACAGACCAGCGCGGAACTCAGCGCGATCCGAAGCGCGATCCGGCACGGGTTGCCGCTGGGCGGATGCGAGTGGATCGCGACGACCGCCTCAATGATGGGGCTGCCGCAGACGGCGCGCCCGGTGGGTCGCCCACGGCGCCAGAAACCAGAAATAGGGTCAGACCCTATTTCCCCTACGCCGGCAACCCTTCCGACGAAGGCGTGGTCGTGCTGCATTCGTCGCTGCCGGGCGGCGGAGCGGTGCCGTACGACGAGGGAGACACGGCCACCCACGAGGTGAGTCACTGGCTCGGCCTGTACCACACGTTCCAGGGGGGCTGCAGCAAGAACAACGACTACGTGAGCGACACGGCGGCGGAGCGGTCACCGGCCTTCGGCTGTCCGGTCGGCCGCGACACGTGCCGCGGATCGGGCCCCGAGCCGATCGAGAACTTCATGGACTACACCGACGACTTCTGCATGGTGGAGTTCACGGGGGGGCAGGGCGATCGGATGGACGCGGCGTGGTCGATGTACCGGGCGGGCCGCTAACTCGCGCCCGACAACCTCACGGGGAGCGCCGCGGGCGCTCCCCACCTTCACGCGGCGGCTGCCAGTCGAGCAGGGGCTCGACCGGTCCCTCGCAGATCCACGCGGCGACACGCACGCCTTCGCGAATCCTGCCCGGCTCGGCTTCGATCGCGCTCCAGTCCTCCGGTGCGAACGCACGTCCACGCAGCAGCATGCGGCCCTCGATCCGCCCTTCGCCAGCCGGACGCAACGTGACACGCTCCTCGGTGTTCCAGTCCGTCGCGATGGTGAGGCGCAGCTCGCGTTCCAGGCGCTCGTACGCGATCACCTGGCCGGCGTAGAGCCTGAGCTCGCTGCGGTCGCAGGCGACCGCGTCGGGAGGGCGCAGGCGATCCTGCCCGGCGACCGGGGCGGCCTGCGTCAGCGCGGCGATCGCGATCAGCGCGGCGGCGAGGAGTCCTGACAGCATAAGGCTGTTACGATTTGGCAGAAATAGGGTCAGACCCTATTTCTGGCGGCTTCAGCCGGACCGGTCGGTCCGCCTCGGAACCGCCGGTGGCAGGTCCCGCGCTGGCTGGCTCAGCTGACGCGCCGCATCACGAGCTTCTCGAACAGCGTGTAGTCCTGTCCCGGCTTGGCGAACTCGAACGTGCCCGTGAAGCGGTCCGGCCCGTCCTTCACGTACGTGATCCGCCCGCGCAAGCCCGCCGGCGCGTTCTCCACGCTCTCCGTCTCGACGACCAGTCGATCGGCGGTCGCGGTGACCGTCGAGTTCCACACGTACCCCTCGACGTAAAAACCCTTGGCCCGGTAGCCGCCCGACGTGGTCCGTAAGAATGCCGTGAAGTCCTGATGCAGCTCGAACTCGGTCGACGGCGTCACCGGCGGGAAGATGTCGCGCGTCCGCTCGACCAGGTACCGCCCGGCGACCTCGTAGGCGAACGTCTTGTGGATGTAGGTCACCCGGCTGTCGAACTGGCCGTAGCCCTGCCACTCGCCGACCAGCCAGGCCAGCTCGGGGAACCGCTCGGCGCCGGTGGGCTCTGCCGGAGACGACTGGTCCCGCGCGCGTGGCGCGGCCGAGAGCCCGACGACGATCAGCGTGAGAGCCAGCGACGCGGTGACACGGACGGCCGTGATCATGCGAAGACTCCGTGTTCGTTCATTTCTCACTTCTCTCCTTCCGGCCTGCCGAGCGCGCGCTCCAGCGCCTCGAGCTGGGCGTTGATGTCCATCCAGCGCCCCCGCTCCGACGCGACGCCCTGCGCGACGCCGATTTCCTCGGCCTGGAGCCGCTGGATTTCGCCGGTGAGACGCTCGAGCAGTAGTTTGAAGCTGCCGCTCCGCTCCTCGAGCGCCTCGCGCTCCTTGACGTCGGTCTCACGCCGCAGGCGCTCCTCGAGTCGCGCGAGCTCGTCGCGCAGCTGTCCCGCCTGCTGTTCTTCCGACGCGATCCGCGCCTTGACGTCGTCGTGGCGCCGGAGCAGCGTATTGACCCGCTGCTCCTGGAGCTGCAGCCGCCCGAGCGCGAGCTGGACGCGCGGCCCGGCCGCCGCCATTTGCTCCATCGCCGTGCGCAGGCCACGCACCTCGACGAGCAACGCCGCCACGACGTCCTGATCCTGCGCGGCCGGCGCCTGGCCCGTCGCCGCTCCGCTCCAGCCGGCGATGACGACGAGGCCCGCGGTCACCAGTGCCCAGGTCACGCACTTCATAGGTCCTCCTCGTGGGTGCGCACGCGTCCACTCGCGAACCCCGCCTCCGATCGGCTGGTCCCGCGGTGGGCGCGACCGGTTCGATCGCGAACACGCGCCGCCGCTCGTGGGGTTCGATGTCTGCGGCGGCGCGAGGTGCGACTCGAAGGGGACGGGGACGCGCTCAGTTGTCGCGCAGCACGATGGCCGGATCGACGCACATCGCGCGGCGCGCCGGAATCCAGGCCGCGAGCGTCGCGACGGCGAGCAGCAGCACCGCCATCGACGCGAACGTCTGGGGATCGGTCGGCGTGATCTCGTAAAGCAGCGTCTCGAGCGTCCGCGTGACGAGCGCCGCCGTGCCGAGACCCAGCAGCACGCCCGTGCCCGCGAGCTGCGCGCCGCGCCGCACGACGCCGGCCGCCACGGCGGCGGGCCTCGCGCCAAGCGCCACCCTGATACCGATCTCCTGCCGCTGTTCCGACACCGAGTAGGACATCACGCCGTAGACGCCGAGAGTGCCGAGCAGCACGGCGACGAGCGCGAAGGCGCCGAGCAGCCCGAGCGCCATCCGCCGGCGAGCCTCGTTCTCCGCCAGCCGCGCCTCGACGGTCGCGACGTCGAGCAGGGGCAGATTGCGATCGATCGACCAGATCGCCGCGCGGACGTCGGGCACGAGGCGGAGCGGATCGCCGCGGTCGGCCGCGCGTACCAGCAGCGTCTGCCACGACATCCACGCCCAACTGGGCGCCCGTTGCGCGAACGGCGCGTAGATCATCGGCGGCGCGTCCTCGGCCACGCCCTCGTCGCGCGTGTCGCCGACGACGCCGACGATCTCGTACCACGGCATCTCACCCGGCCTGAAGTTGATGCGCGCGCCGACGGCGCCGTCGGGCCAGTGCCGCCGCGCCAGCGCTTCGTTGATGACGATCACCGGCCGTGACCCCGGCCGGTCGGTCTCGTCGAAGACCCGGCCGCCCACGACGGGAATGCGCATGGTCTCGAAGTAGCCGCGCGTCACGCCCTGAAGCGGCACCGGATCCTCACGTCCGGACGGGTTGGACGAGGGGCGCCCCTCGATCGCGAAACTGAAGGTCATTGCCGCGCCGACCCCGGGTGTGCCGGTGGTGCCGGCGGCGGCCGCCACGCCCGGCCGCGCGCGCAGCCTGTCGAACAACTGCTCGTAGAACCGCAGCTGCGCGGCCTGGTCAGGGTATCGCACGCGCGGCAGATCGATCGACACGGTCAGGACGCCGTTCGGGTCGTAGCCGTATTCGACCTGATTCAGCTGCCAGAAGCTCCGGACGAGCAGCGCCGCGGCCACGAGCAGCACGAGCGCGAGGGCGATCTGGCAGACGACGAGCGCCTGGCGAAGCCGCTGCTGCGAGCGGTCGACGCGCACGCGCGCGGACTGCAGCAGCGGCCGCAGCTCCGCGCGCGCGGCGCGCAGCGCCGGCGCCAGGCCGACGAGCACCGCGCTCGCCATCGTGACGAGCACGGCCACGCCCAGCACGGCCGGGTCGATCCGCACGCGTTCGATGAACGGGATGTCGGCCGGCGCGTTCGCCACGATGACCTCGAGCGACAGCGCGGCCAGCGCCACGCCGCCGACGCCGCCCAGAAGCGCGACCAGAAAGCTCTCGGCCAGCAGCTGTCGGACGATCCGGCCACGGCCGGCGCCGATCGCGGCCCGCACAGCCAGCTCCTGCGCGCGCCGCGTCGCGCGCGCGAGCTGCAGACCGGCCAGGTTGGCGCACGCGATGAGCAGCACGACGATCACCACGCCGGTGAGCACCAGCAACAGCGGGCGCACCTCGCGCACGGCGTCGGCGTGCGCGCTGACGACGTTCACGCTCCAGCCGGTCATGTGCTGCGGATGTTCGCGGGCGAGCTCCAACGCGATCGCGTCCATCGCGGCATCGGCGACACCGATGTCCACACCCGGCTTCAGCCGTCCGAGCACGACGTAATTGTGCGACCGACGCTCGGCGCGGTCGTCGGCGTCGAACCGCAGGTTGGTCAGCAGATCCACCTCGGGGGAAGGAAAGCGGAACGTGGCCGGCATCACGCCCACGATGGTGACGGGACCGCCGTCGACCTGGAGGACGCGGCCGATGGCCGACGGGTCGCCGCCGAAGCGGCGCTGCCAGAAGCCGTGGGCGAGCAGGGCCAGCGCGGGCGCGTTGGGCGCGCCGTCCGCCTCCGCAAAGACCCGACCGAGCAGGGGGCGGACGCCCAGCACGTCGAGCGTCGACGGCGTCAGCGCCACCGACTCGATCTTGATCGGCTCATCGCCTCCCGTCACCGCCCGGTCGATGATCCCGGTCGTCGCGCCAATCGCCTCGAACACCGTCGCCCGCTCGCGCCAGTCGTGGTAGTTGCCTGGCGAGACAACGTTGCGCGAGTCGCCGCGCGGAGACACCTCCCAGACGTAGACGAGGCGATCCGGGTCGGAATAGGGCAGCGGCCTCAGCAGCACGCCGCGGACCACGCTGAAGAGAGAGGCGGTCGCGCCGATGGCGAGCGCGAGGGTGCACACGGCGACGAGCGCAAAGCCGGGGTTGCGCGCCAGCAGGCGCGCGCCGTAGCGGAGGTCCTGCGCCAATTCGATCCAGGCGTTCATGTGCCCTCTCAGCACGTGGAGCCGCGGCGCGAGACCGGCGCCGCGCAGGTCGTTGGAGCGGTCGGCGAGAGGCGCGGCCGCCCCGCAACGGATCTGAGCGTTTCTACGGCGCCAGCCGACGCCCAGTTCCCCGGACCACGAGACGACCGGGCGCATGTCCTGGTCTTGCCGGTGGTGATTGCCCGCAAGTCATTGACTGGATGAGCACAAGGTCGAGGGAGTCCGCGAGACCCCGTTACCATCACCATCTCCTGTCGCTCGTTGTCGTTGAAAGAAATAGACTTGGACAAATCGTCGCCGAAGCGACGCAGCCGGCCGCGCAACGCGCGTCGACTTTCCAGTCGATGCGCTCGACCAGATGGTCGAGCGCGAGCGGCCCGGCGCGGGCGGTGCGGCGACCGATCCAGGCGCGGTCAGGGCCAGCGCACCTCGACTTCGACGAGGTTCCCGTCGATGTCCTTGCCCGAGACCTTCACGGTCTTGACCTTGACGACCCTCGCGTTGAAGGGGGTGCCGTCGCTGCCCCGAAACTCGCCCAGCATGAAGTCCCGCTTCTCGGCGTTGTCCAGGCGGTAGACCATCAGGGTGAAATCGGTCGCCCCGCCGTACGGGATGAGCTGCACCTGAACGTCGCGCAGCGCTAGGCCCGCCTTGTTTTCCACCGTGATGAACATCTGGGAGACCTCGACGCGGATGGGGGCGTCTTCCGCCTGTGCCGCGCCCTGTCCACACCCACCGAGCGTGACGAGCAACGCGCCACCGATCGCCGCGACCGACGCCCGAGTCCAGCGACTGTCCATGGCAGCTCCTCTCACGTGATCTCTGTCCGTGACGGAAGGCTCGCGCGAAAACGGAGTATTGGCAATCTAGGCTCAGCCGGGGGCCGCGTCAAGGTGGGGTTTCGAATGCCCACGAAATGCCCACGAAATGCCCACGGAATGACTGATCCCGGTCAGAAGCTGTAGCGCGCGGTCAGGCGGACGTGCGAATTATCGCGGAACTGGCCGATGAAGTCCTCAGGCTCGCCGCGGACGAGGCTGCCGGCGAGGGTCGCGCGCCAGTGGGCGCCGACCGCCTGAGAGTACTCCCCCTTCAGCCAGAAGCTGCCGAAGTCGCGCCGGATGGCCAGCTCGGACGCGACGCTGCGGTTGGCGTCGATGGTGTAGAACGCGCGCCCGAGGAACGCGCGGGTGAGCCCGCGGTCGGGCGCGAAGTCCGTGGTCGTCCGCCGGACCTGGACCGCCTCGCCGGCGTAGCCGCCCACCAGGAACAGCTCGCCCTGCTGGCGCTCCGCCTGGATCACGTACTGGACGTACTCATCGGCGTCCCCGGCCGGCGACGAGAAGTACCCGGCTTCAGCCTTGAGCGTGAACCACGCCAACGGCCACGCCAGATCGGCGCCGACCATCCGGAGACGGGGGAAGCGGTGCGACAGCTCCAGGATCGCGGGCGGCGCGAACGTGGGCAATACCTGCGCGTCGATCAGGGGCAGGTGGTGGTAGCCGTCGTAGATCGAGAGCGAATACTCGTAGCCGCTCGCGAGGTGGTTCCAGCGGGCGCCCCACTGACCGCCCGCGGGGAACGTGGCACCCCGATCGTGAAGGTCGAAATCGGCGGCCGGCGCCGGCAGCACGGTCCAACGCTT
>Ga0326597_10007048_pt1 | contig 15328 bp, 12 predicted proteins | sample RVTome_12_FD_203789 | JGI IMG/M metagenome (GOLD analysis project Ga0326597, IMG submission 203789) | Soil microbial communities from uranium-contaminated site in the Upper Colorado River Basin, Wyoming, United States - RVT100D185 | ecosystem: Environmental > Terrestrial > Soil > Contaminated >... | reverse complement strand
ATGCGCTGGACGCCGTGCTGACGTCCTTCAACGCCATCAACGCCCTGCGCCAGCAGATCCGGAGCGACGCGCGGATCCACGGGATCATCACGCACGGCGGCGAGGCGCCCAACATCATCCCGGCCTACGCCGCCGCCCGTTTCATGGTGCGTGCCCTCGACCAGGAGTACCTCGAAGCCCTTTCGCGCCGCGTGGTGGCGTGCTTCGAGGGGGCGGCGGCGGCGGCCGGCTGCCGCGCGAAGGTGGAGGCCGAGGGCGGGGACTACCAGGCCTTCCTGCCCAACCGGGCGCTGGCGGCCCTCTTCCGGCGGAACCTGGAGGTGCTGGGGCTGGCCGTGGACCAGGGGCCCGAGGCCGCCGATCTGGGATCCACCGACGTGGGCAACGTGAGCTGGGCGGCGCCCACCATCCAGCCCACCATGGCCATCTGCGGCCCGGAGGCAAGCTGCCACATGCCGGCCTTCGCCGAGGCCGCCGTCTCGGACGCCGGCCACACGGGGATGCTGGCGGGGGCCAGGGCCATGGCCATGACGGCGGCCGACGTGCTGGCGGATCAGGCCGCCCGCGAAGCCGTGCGCGCCGAGTTCGCTGCCGCCCGCGGGGCGCGATGAAGGTCATCGGCCTGATGTCCGGCACCTCGGCGGACGGCGTGGACGCCGCCCTCGTCGAGGTGGGGCCGGGCAACCCGCCCGCCCTGAAGCACATCTACTCGACCGTTTTCCCCTACCCACCAGATCTGCGCCAGCGCATCCTGCAGCTCGCCACGCCGCCGGGGGGTTCGGCCACGGACGTCTGCCGTCTGAACGCGTACCTGGGGGAGCTGTTCGCGCAGGCCGCCCTGGACGTGTGCCGGCGGGCGCGCCTGGCGCCGGAGACGGTGGACCTGATCGGATCCCACGGCCAGACCATCCGGCACCTGCCGATCCCGCGGAAGGAGGGGGACTTCACCGTGGCGTCCACCCTCCAGATCGGCGAGCCGGCCGTGATCGCCGAGCGCACCGGCATCACCACGGTGGCGAACTTCCGCACGCGGGACGTGGCGGCCGGCGGCCAGGGCGCGCCGCTCACCCCCATCGCGCACTACGTGATGTTCCGCGACGCGCAGAAGGGGCGGGCCGTGCTAAACCTGGGCGGGATCGCCAACGTCACGGCCATCCCCGCGGGGGCGTCGCCGGCACAGATCGTGGCATTCGACACGGGGCCGGGCAACGTGCTGTTGGACGAGGCGGCGTTCCGCGTCACGCGTGGCAAGACGGACTACGACGCCAACGGCGAACTGGCCGCCGTCGGCCGCGTCTCGGCCGAGACGCTCAAGTGGATGCTCACGCATCCGTTCTTCAAGAAGGCGCCCCCCAAGAGCACGGGGCGCGAGGACTTCGGCCCCAGCTACCTGGACGAGGTGAACCGGAAGGCCCCCTCGCTCTCGCCGGCGGACCTCCTGGCCACCCTCACGGCCTTCACCGCCGAGACGGTGGCCCTGGGCTTCCGCGAGTTCATCCTGCCCAAGATGAAGATCGACGAGGTGGCGATCACGGGGGGCGGGGGCCGAAACCCCGTGCTGCGAAAGATGCTGGCGGAACGCCTGGCGCCCGCGGCGCTGGTGGAGCCGGATGCGCTGGGCTTCCCCGGCCGCGCCATCGAAGCCGGCGCCTTCGCGTTCCTCGCCTATCTGACATGGCACGGCCGCCCGGGCAACGTGCCGGCCGCCACCGGTGCCAGCCGCCCGGTGGTGCTGGGCGCCATCGTGATGGGCAACCATCGCCCGGGCGCGACCAAGGCCGCCTCCACATCCAGCGCGGGGGCTGCCGCGCCGAAAACGTGAGACATGGCAACGCGGCCCTCTCGCCAACGATGAGTTACAACCCGTTACCATGGGTGACAACGAGTTACCCTGACGAAGGGAGACGAGCGTGCGCATCCAGGATCTGATCGTGCAGCCCATGACGATAACGCCCCACGAACCGCCCAGACACCCGGGCACGCTGAACCGGACGCTGGTCCCTTCGCCCGGGATGCCCGCGGGGAAGATGGAGGTTGCGCTGGGAGTGGTTCAGCCGGGAGGTCAGGCGCTGCTCCACGAGCACACGGGCCTGGACCAGGCCATCTACATCCTGGCGGGCCGCTGCCGCGTGTCGGACGGGAAGGAGTCGGTCGAGGTGGGCCCGGACCAGCTCGCCTATTTCCCGGCCGGCTTCCCGCACGAGCTCACGTCGCTGGGTCCGGATCCTCTGCGCATGCTTGTGATCCTCGCCCCACCATTGCATCGTTAGCAGGTCGGACGGCTGCGGGGATATCCCTCGCGGGCCGAGACGACGGAGCTGTGTATGCGTATCCAGGACCTTGTCGTGAACCCGCAGGCGCTGGCGCCCTATGAACCACCGGGGCATACCGGAACCGTGAACCGCCGCCTGGTCCCGCCGCCCGGCATGCCCATGGGCACGATGGAAGTGGTCCTGGGCGTCCTCCAGCCGGGCGGCCAGGCCCTGCTGCATGACCACAAGGACCTGGACCAGGCCGTCTATGTCCTTGAGGGCCGGTGCCGGGTGGCCGACGGGAAAGACGCGGCGGAGATGGGGCCGAACGAGATCCTGTACCTCCCGGCGGGCTGTCCTCACGAGATAACTGCTGTGGGTCCCCAGGCGCTACGCGTTCTTGTAATCTATGCGCCGCCCTTGCACCGCTGACCAACTCGAGGGAGGCGACGCGGCGATGGGACGACGCGGCGATGGGGCGAGTCACTGGCAAGATCTCACCGTCTCACCGCGTTTCCGTGTCCCCGCGTCGGAGTTCGGCCAGGAGCATCCGTGGGCGAAATGACGCAGTACTACGGGGTGGTGATGCGGCTGCTGGGGCAGATCCAGCGGGCGCAGTACGGCGCCATCGACAAGGCCGCCCGCATGGTCTGCGATTGCCTCCTGCGCGATGGGGTGTGGCACGTCTTCGGCAGCGGGCATTCCCACGCCGTGGCCGAGGAGGCGTTCCATCGGGCCGGCGGCCTGGTGCCGGTGAACCTTGTGCAGGAGAGCTTCCTCACGCCTCAGACCCCGCCATCGCGCAGCGGGAAGCTCGAGCGGGTGAGCGGCATCGCGCGCATCCTGGTGGACGCGTACGACCTGCGGGCCGGCGAGGTGCTGACGGTGATCTCGAACTCGGGGATCAACGCCGTGCCGGTGGAGATGGCGCTGGAGGCCCGGGAGCGGGGGCTCCAGGTCGTGGCCATCACCTCGCTGGAACATTCCAGGCAGAGCACGTCGCGGACCGCCGGCGGGAAGCGCCTCTTCGAGGTGGCCGACGTGGTGATCGACAACGGGGCGCCGCCGGGCGACGCCGCCGTGCCCTACCAGGGTGTGGCGGCGCCCGTCGCCCCGGTCTCGCTGATCACCGGCGCCTACATCGTGAACTCCATCGTATGCCGGGTGGTGGAACTGCACATGGAGAAGGGCCTCACGCCGCCCGTCTACCTGAGCGCCAACGTGCCGGGCGGCGACGAGCACAACCGCGCCCTGGAAGCAAAATACCGGGGCCGCCTCAAGCTTCTCGGGTGACTTTCCCTTCCCTCGCCCCTACGGGGGAAGATTGAGGGGAGCATGACCTCTCTGCCGCTCGAAGGGATACGCATCCTGGACCTCAGCCGCATCCTGGCAGGGCCGTACTGCACCATGCTCCTGGGGGACATGGGGGCGGAGGTCCTGAAGGTCGAGGAGCCCAAGAAGGGTGACGACACCCGGGCCTGGGGGCCGCCCTTCGTGAACGGCGAGAGCGCCTACTTCTTCTGCATCAACCGGAACAAGAAGAGCATCACCCTGGACCTGAAGGCGCCGAAGGGAAAGGAAGTCCTGAAGGCGCTGGCCGCGACGTGTGACGTGCTCATGGAGAATTACAAGCCGGGCACGATGGAAAAGCTGGGCCTGGGGTACGACGCGCTGAAGGTGGTGAACCCGGAGCTGGTCTACTGCGCCGTATCCGGTTTCGGGCGCACGGGGCCCTATGGCGACCGGGCCGGATACGACGTCATCGTGCAGGGCGTCGGCGGCCTGATGGGCATCACGGGCGAGGAGGGGGGCGGCCCCGTGAAGGTCGGCGTGGCCATGACCGACCTGGCCACGGCCATGCATGCCCACGGCGCCATCCTGGCGGCCCTCTGGCAGCGGCAGCGCACGAGGCAGGGATGCCGGCTGGACCTCTCGCTGCTGGAGACACAGGTGATCACGCTCATCAACATCGCCAGCAGCTACCTGAACGGCGGCGAGAGCGCGAAGCGGTGGGGCACGGCCCACGCCTCCATCGTGCCCTACCAGGCGCTCCGGACGAAGGACGGCTACCTTATCGTGGGCTGCGGGAACGAGAAGCTGTGGCAGGCCTTCTGCAAGGCGATCGAGGCCCCGGACCTGGCCGGGGACCCGCGCTTCCAGAGCAACGTGGACCGCGTCACACACCGCAACATCCTCATTCCCCTGCTGGAGGCGCGGATGGCGGGGAAGACCACCGCGGAGTGGGACCGGTTGGTGGGAGATGCGGGCATCCCATGCGGTCCCATCAACTCGATGGAGCAGGTCTTCGCGGATCCGCAGGTAAGACATCTGCAACTGGTGCAGGACGTGCCGCACCCCATCGCGCGCAGCGTGAAGGTGATTCGCCACCCCGTCTCGCTGAACGGCACGCCGTTCCCCGTCCGCCTGGCCCCGCCCGCCCTCGGCCAGCACACCGACGAGATCCTGCGCGACGTGCTGGGGCTGGGCGCTGCGGGGATCGCCGCCCTGCGGCGGGACGGGGTCATCTGAGGGTCGGTGAGGGGGGACGCGGCGACGCGGCGACAGGGCGATGCAGGGAGAGCGACGGTGCAGATCAAGCTGTTCAAGCGGCCGATGAAAGAAGTCCAGCAGCTCGAGAACGAGATAAACGAGTGGTTGCGCGCCAACAACTCCTTCGTCACCATCCAGCGCGAATCACATGTGTCCCACAACCAGGCTACCACTGAAGACGACTTGGTGGTCATGGTGTGGTACGGTAGACGTAACGAGGTGTGACCCCTCACGGCCGGGACGCGTGGCAGGAGGATCATGGACGTTGATCTCTTGATCAGGGGCGCCGAGATCCTGGATGGCAGCGGGGCGCCGGCGGTGCAGGGCGACGTGGTTGTCGCGGGCGAACGGATCGTGGCCGTGGGCCGGGTGGAGGGTGCCCGGGCCAAGCGCGTGGTGAACGCGACGGGGCGCGCAGTGGCGCCCGGGTTCGTGGATATCCATTCGCACTCGGACTACCACTACTTCCTTGCGCCGCAGGTCGAGAGCCAGGTGATGCAGGGGGTGACCTGCGAGGTCATCGGGAACTGCGGCTATGCGGCGGCTCCCATCTGGGGACCGTGGCTGGAGGACCGGGCCCACGAGTACAAGCGCGTTCACGGCCTGGACCTGGACTGGACGATGGTGACCGGGTACGAGGCGCGCCTGAAGGCGATCGGCGTGTCCGTGAACTATGCAGTCCTGATGGGGCACGGGACGATCCGCGGGTCCGCCATGGGCGGGGCGAACCGGCCGGCCAAACCGGAGGAGCTTGCCGCGATGGTGGAGGGTGCCCGCCGCGGCATGCGCGACGGGGCCGTGGGCCTTTCCACCGGCCTGGTCTATGCGCCGGGCTGCTTCGCGGACAAGGACGAGGTGGCGGCCGTCGCCCGGGCGGTGCACCAAGAGGGCGGCGTCCTGACCTCGCACATGCGCAGCGAGGGGGACGGCCTGCTGGAAGCCATCGAGGAGATCATCGGCATCGCCGAGACGGTGGGCATCCCGCTGCAGATCTCTCACCTCAAGACAATGCACCCGCGCAACTGGGGCAAGAAGACCCGGATGTTCGAGCTCATCGAGGCGGCGCAGGGGCGCGGCGTGGACGTGACGTGCGACCGCTACCCCTACACGGCGGCGAACACGGGCCTGGCCCAGGTGATGCCCCGGTGGGCGCTGGAAGGGAGCAAGGACGAGCAGGCCGCCCGCCTGGCCGAGCCGGCCACGCGCGCCCGCATCCGCCAGGACATCCTGAAAGAGACCCCCGGCCCGGAGCGGTGGGACACCATCATGATCTCCGAGACCACCCTGGAGAAGAACCACCGCTACGACGGCCTGCGGGTGAGCCAGGCGGCCTCCCTGGCCGGCGCCGGTCCCGTGGAGTTCATCCTCGATCTGCTCCACGAGGAACGGAACAACGTGGACGCCATCTACTTCACCATGTCCGAGGAGAACCTGCGCGACATCCTGCGGAAGTCCTACATGATGATCGGGTCCGACGCCGGTTGCCGCGACCACTACGGCCCGCTGAGCAGGGGCCGCCCGCACCCCCGCGGCTTCGGCACCTTCGCCCGCGTCCTGGGCCATTACGCCCGCGACGAAAAGCTCTTCGACCTCCCCACGGCCATCCGCAAGATGACCTGGGACCCGTGCCGCCGCCTCGGCCTCACGGATCGTGGCCTCCTGCGTCCCGGCTTTGCCGCCGACGTGGTGGTCTTCGACCCCGCCCGCATCCGAGACACGGCCACCTACGAGGACCCCATCAAGTACCCCGAAGGTGTGGAGATGGTCGTCGTGAACGGCGCGGTGACCGTCGAGGGAGGCCAGCACACGGGCGCGAGGGCGGGGCGCATGGTCCGGAGGAAGGACTGAGGTACGAGGACTGAGGACTGAGGTTTCGAACGCTTCTCAGTCCTCAGTCCTTTGGACTCAGTCCTTGGAGTGAAGTGATGGGAAGGCCACGAATAGGGGTGACGAGCTGGCACCACCCGGATCGGGAAGAGCGCTGGGAGTACGTGCGCGACAACTACACGCGCTCCGTCTTCCGGGCCGGCGGCCTGCCCATCATCCTACCAATGTCCAGCCATGATCCGGTAGTCCTCGACGAGTACCTGGCGAATCTGGACGGATTGCTATTTACCGGCGGGGAAGATGTGCACCCCAAGCATTACGGTGAGGACGTAAGGGCGGTGTGTCAGAAGATCGATCCCGTCCGGGACGAATTCGAATTAGGGCTGGCGGCGCGCGCGCTGGAACGCGGCATCCCTGCCTTCGGGATCTGCCGCGGCCTCCAGGTCATGAACGTTGCCTGCGGTGGCACGCTCTTCCAGGACCTGACGGAGCGCCCCGGCACGGTGCCCGAGCACCGCACGCGGCCCGAGGACCGCGCCCGACTCCGCCATGGGGTGCGCCTCCTTCCGGAAACGCGTCTCCGGGAGATCATCGGCATGGAAGAGGCCAAGGTCACCAGCACGCACCACCAGGTCATTGCCCGTCTCGGGAACGGCCTGCGCGCCACGGCCTTGGCCGACACGGACGACAGCATCGAAGCCATCGAGAAGCCGGATCACCCCTTCTTTTTGGCCGTGCAGTGGCACCCCGAGCGCATGGCTGACCATGACGACACCCAGCTCGCCCTCTTTCAGGCCCTAGTCCACGCCGCCCTAAGTCCGAGGGAGCGGAAACCGGACACCCCAGCGGAAAGGGATTTCTTGCCGCCGGAGCAGGTGCGCACGAGCGGGAATCCCGGCGGCCTATCCCGCCAGCTTCCTTGACCGCGAGCCGTAAACCGCACTACACTGGCACCGCGCTTAGATGAAGCCGATCAGGATTGTCCGACACGCTCGTCGCCGGATGGTTCATAGGGAAATCACGCAAGAGGAGATTGAGGCAGTCTTGCGCCAGCCGCAGAGGGTTGCGGCCAGCCTCAAGGGCCGCCAGAATGCCTTTGGTCCAAGTCCCGGAGGCTGGCTGCGCGTGACTTTCCTGGAGACAGCCGACGAGGTGACCGTCATCACCGCCGTTCGCCAGCGCGGTGCCGGAAGGGGTACACCGTGAAGATCGAGTACAGCAAGGAAGCAGACGCCCTCTACATCCTCCTCCGCGACGTGCCGGTCGCGGACAGTCGAGACCTGGAAGAGGGAGTCACCGTCGATTTCGATACCGACGGCCATGTCGTTGGCTTCGAAGTGCTGGACGCCTCGGAACGCCTGGGTCTCAGCAACCTCGTCAATGTGTCCATCGAAAACCTGCCTGTGGAGCGCGTCCCGTCTGCCGCCGCATGATCTCGAGCCACCGGTGGCCTCGGACGCGAGGCTCTCCCCTCCCGGCAATTGCCACCTCCTCCGACGTAGTAGTCCCTTCGTTCTGGCCGCGGGGTGGCGTCCTGAGCGCAGGGCCGCCCACGACGGCGCGAACCTCGCCCTCTTCCAGGCCCTCGGCTGCGCCGCCTCACCTCGCCGCAAGCTGGAATACCGGGTACGTGCTCACCCTGCGGGGTCAAGCAGTTCGACATGATCGCCTACGGCGATGCGGCCGCCCTGGATGACGGCGCAGTCCAAGGCCATGCGGCCGCCGAAGTCCTTGACGATCCGGCGCAAGACCGTGGGGTCTTGTTCCAGGGTGTCCGGGTCGAACGTCGTCATGACGCAGCGGGAGCGGAGCTTCTGGATGGCGATGATCGTGTCGCCGATCCGGAGCCGCCGGCCTGGCCATTCCCGCTCGGCGAGCCCCTCCACGCCGCTGATGACGATATTCGGGCGGAGGCGGCGATGGTCGACGCCCAGTTCCGCGATCGCGCCGTCGGTGGCAACCAGCAGCGGCAGCACGTCGAACCGCTCCGGCCCGTCGTATCGGACCAGGTCTGCGTCCTGGCCGGCGGCGGCCCGGACGGTGGCGGCGGACTCTGGGGCAGTCCACGGGTGGCCGTCGATCAGCGGCTCACCATCATCCCCCAGCGTCCCGCGTAGGCCCAGGAGGAGGTGGCGGGTTCGAGAAGTGACGACGCGGCCGCCACCGTTACGAACGTGCACGACGCGGTCGCCCACGATACCGTTGGGCGTCAGTTCGGCGACTGCGAGCCGTTGGCCGGCGAGGGACTTGACAGGATACCGCCAGAGTTCGGCAACCTTCATCATGGCTCTACCACGAGTCCGCGGTCGAGACTATGCGCTCGCACGATCAATCCCGGTATCCGCGGGCAAAGGGGATATTGACGGCGATCAGGGCGCGCTCCCGTGTTAGATGCGCCACAGCCGCGAGGAGATTCGCCGCACCAATAAGAAGCCTGCCAGGAGTAATGCCAGGACGGTAGGCCGGGGCTGGCGCGTATGAGGACGCCGGCGCGCGGATGGATCGTGGCGAACTTGGCGTCTTGGCGGTTCAGGGGATTTCGGCGGTCAGGACGATGCTCACCTGGTTCGTGCGATGGACGCGCTCGTAGCCGAGGAGGAACTGGCGGACGACCTCGCCCGAACTCTCGCTTCCGCCGATGGCCATCGGCTGGCCGCTCGGCATCACGACCTCGGTTGACGCCTCCACGAGTTCGATGGTCCCTGCATCGGTGTCGCTCCGGTAAGCGAGCTGGGGGGTGATGCGCAGGCGTATGCGCCGGTTCGGAAGGATGGTGGGGCGGACGATGAAGGCGGTCCCGACCTGACGGAAGATGACGGCGGGCGTGATGTAGTTGCGCCCGCGGGCATACTGGTAGAACCAGGCGACCTCGGGCTGCTGATCCGTGAGGGCCAGGCTTCCCTCTGCGCCGTCCTGGATAAGCAGGAAGGACCCGGTGCTCCGGCGGGTGATCCGCCGCGTTTCTCCGGCCTGTCCGCGAACGGTTCCGGTGATGCCTCGCGGACCGGCTTGGATGATGGTGCCTTCCGAGCCCGTTCCCTGAACGACGGCCCCGCCCTGAGTGCTCTGCCCCGCCTGACGAAACTCCACGGTGACCTTCACGTGCCCGGGCGGCGGCGGAATCAGGCTCGTCTGCGCGAGCGCCCACGCTGCCCCGAGCAGGATCGGCCCCAGAGCGAGACCCCACTCCGCCAGTCGCATGGCCGATTTCCTCATGAGATCCTCCGTAGTCTGACCGGCACTTTAGAAGTGGTGCTTCCAGGTGTCAACCGCATGCGGGGCCGGCCAAAGCAAGAACTCCGGGCCAGTGCTTCCGGGGGAGTCAGCGTGGGGTGAGCAGCCGGGAGCAGAGGCAGGCCGCATTCTTGGCCGAATTGCAGACATGAGTCTGTATATTCAAGGGATTACGCGAAAAATGGTGCCAGGCACCCGGGGGGAAATGTGTCAGGGACTGGGGGCGGGGGTCAGTCCTCGGGCGGTGCAATGTGGCCGCGGACGGTGAATGTGACCGTGGCCCGGGCTTGCCCTGAATCATCCGCGATGGAGAGGGTGTGCCGGCCGGGGAAGGGCTCCCAGAGGGCCTGCCTGGCGGCGGGTCCCAGATCGGTTCCGTTGAGGTTCCAGCGGAGGCCCTCGCCCGATCCCTGGGCCTCCAAGAGGATTCGCTGGCGCGATGGGGGAATATCCGGGTCCATGGCGATGACGGTCCCTGAGACGGGCGCGAGGATGCGAGGCAGGCCCGCGGCGATGGGCCGGCTGCCCCTCCCCGGCTCCGTTCCCGCGAGGAACCATTCGACACGGTCCGGCTCGGTCCCCTGTGCAAAGGTGACCCGTTGGGCGTGGACGCCGGCGGGCTGGTCCGGCGGGACGCTCGGCGTTTCCCGGTGGAGCCAGTTCATGATGTCCAGCCACACGGGCGCGGCGCCCGCCACGCCGCTCACGTCGCGCATCGGCTCGCCCGAGAAATTGCCTACCCAGACGCCCACGGTGTAGCGGCGCGAATAGCCCACGCACCAGTTGTCCCGCATCTCCTTGCTCGTCCCCGTCTTCACGGCGGTCCAGAAGCGCGTGGCGAGCGGGTTTTCCAGCCCGAAGGTGGCGCTGCGGGCCTCGCGGTCTGCCAGGATGATCGAGAGGAGAAAAGCTGCCGTCCGGGAGTGGACGCGCCGTGCGGGGGCGGCGGGGCGCTCATCGGGCGTCATGCGGGGGGGGCTCCACGCGCCGCCGTTGGCCAGCGCCCGGTAGGCGTTCACCAGCTCCCAGAGGCTCACGTCGGCCGAGCCGAGGGCCAGCGCCGGGCCGTAGTAGTCCCCCGATTCGCGGAGGCCCGCGAAGCCCAGTCGCCGGAGCTGCTGGACGAAGGCCTCGAACCCGACCAGTTCCAGGGTCCTCACCGCCGGGATGTTCAGGGACGACGCGAGGGCGGTGCGGGCCGAGACGAGGCCCCGGAACTGCTCGTCGTAGTTCTGCGGCCGGTACAGGCCGCCGGTCACGGGGATCTCGAGGGGGGTATCCTCGATCAGCGATGCCGGCGTGAGGAGGCGCTGGTCCAACGCCAGGCCGTAAAGGAACGGCTTCAGGGCAGAACCGGCCTGCCGCCGGGCCTGGATGCCATCCACGAAGCGGGCGCTGGAGAGATCGCCGCTTCCGCCCACGTAGGCCAGGACGTCGCCGGTGGCATTGTCCAGCACGAGGACGGCGCCATCCTGCACGCGCTGGCCCCGCACGGCGAGCAGATGGCGCCGGAGCGTCTCCGTGGCCACGCGCTGGAGCGGGCCATCCAGTGTCGTCCATCCGCCCGTGCCCACCCCCGCTGCGCCTCTCATGTCCCCGAGCAGTCGCTGGGCCGCGTGCGGCGCGGCGGCCGCCCGCGGCCCGCTCCCTCCCGGGACCTCCAGCGCGCGGCCCACCGCCGCCATGAGGGCATCCTCCGACACCTGCCGCCCCTGCGTTTCGAGAACGCGGCGCGCGCGGCGGGCCACGGCATCGCGCCCGGCGTGGGGCGCGCGGATGAGGGCGGCCAGGACGGCGGCCTCGGCCTCCTCGAGGCCGTGTGGCGCCTTGCCGAAGAGCACGTGGGCGGCGGCGCCCACCCCTTGCAGCTCGCCGCGGAATCCCACCAGGTTCAGATATGCCTCCAGGATCTCGGCCTTGGACCATGCGGCCTCGATGGCCCGGGCGAGCCGCATCTGGCTCCACTTCTGCGGCAGGCTGCGCGGCCCCCCGTGGCGGTGCAGGGCGGGGTCGAGCAGGGTGGCCACCTGCATCGTGATGGTGCTGGCGCCGCGCCTGCGCCCGCCGGTGGCCCACTGCACCGCGGCGCCGGCCAGCGCGCGGGCGTCCACCCCGCCGTGCCGGTAGAAGCGCCGGTCCTCGGCGGCGATGAGGGCGGCCTGCAGGGCGGGGGAGACCGCGGCGAGGGGTGCCCACTGCAGGCGCCGCCGCCCGTCGTCCACCCGCACCTCGTGGATTACCTCGCCGCGGTGGTCGAGGAGGCGCAGGTCCGAGGGGCGGTAGGCTGCGCGCACCTCGGCGAAGGATGGCGGCGCCGCGGGCGCCTCAGCGGCCGCCGCTGCACGGGCGGCGCCCACGAGGCCCACGCAGAGAGTGAGGAGGATCTTCGCTGCAAGCGCAGCCCTCATGGCTGCACCTCCAGCGAGGCGTTGGGCAGCTCGCCGAACATCTCGGGGGCGTAGAGGGCCTCGACCCGCGTGGTGGGCAGGTTGAACGTTCCGCCCTGGTTGAGGCGGATGGTGTACTCCAGGGTGAAAGCCCCCTTGGGGACGTAGGCGTAGTAGGCGCGGAAGGCCTCGAAGGAACGCTCCTGGTAGGCCGGCCAGGCCCGCCCGGTCGCCTCCTCGCCGCGAGTGGCGATGGCGGAGTCCCTCCCCAGGCCGGTGCCCAGGTGCGAGGCGCCGGCCGGCACGGGATCGTTCACCACGACCCACGTCATGTCTGCCTGGGCTTCGATGGCCAGCCGCACCCGCACCACGTCGCCCCGGCTCCAGCGCCCGGGCTGCCGCACCTCCACCGGCGTGAGCGTCTTCGTGATGGTGTAGCCGCTGGAGAGGGGTGCCTTCAGCGGGATGGCGGCCTGGGCCTGCACGGTGACCCAGGGGTGGCCCGCGCCGGCGTGGTCCATGGTCAGATCCTCGCGGGCCGCCGGCCACGGGAAGGCCAGCGTGTCTCCCTTCGGGGTCTGCACCCAGTCGAGGCGCCGATCCGTGCCGGCGAGACGGGCCGTGGTGGCCCCCGCCACGGGGACGCGCTCGAAGGCCCGGGAGAACTTCTCCACGGCCAGCGCGCCCCAGGTGTTGGCCACGGTGAGGTCCCAGGCGCCGCGCCGCTGGCGGGCCAGGGCCCCCCGCATCAGGCGCGGCAGGTCGTCCCGCCACCTGTCGCTCTCCACCAGGCGGAGGATCAGGCGGACGGCGTTGGCATCGGGCGAGACCATCAGCCACCAGAGGTGGTCGCCGCGCTCGGTGGAAAAGCCCATGACGGTCCCCTGCAGGTTCAGGCGGGCGCGGAGGATCCCCTCGGCCTCGGCCAGGCGGGCATCCCGCCGGGGGATGGCCGGCAGGCGATCCAGGATGCTCCACCAGTCCAAGACGGCGGAGGTGGGCCACAGGTTGGGCTCGATGGCGATGCTTCCCAGGAGCTGCGGGGCGGCCTTGCCGTGCCGGGCCAGCGCCTCCACGGCGGCCAGCTTGCGAAGGGAAAGGTCGGCCGTTCTGAGCTCGGACCGGCGCGCGATCTTGCCCTCGACGAAGCGCCGCAGCCCCTCGAGCATCTTCTCGCGGGCGTCATCGGGGATCGCCCAGCCCGACTCGTGGACGATGGCCAGCACGTAGGCCGTCAAGACTTCGCTCCCCCACGTCATGGTCGGGAAGTACTTCACGAGGCCGTCGCCATCCAGGTAGGTGGGCAGCGTGGCCGCGATCCCCCGCCACATCGCCTCGTCGCGCAGCGCCACGGCGCGCGACGCGAGCTGTTCCATGCAGGTGTAGGGGTATCGGCTCATCCACTCGCGCACGCCCAGCAGGCCGTCCGTGAGCGTGGGCCGGAAGGCGACCTGGATGCCGCCTCGCCCCGGCACGGCGTCGGCGGGGCGCTCCACGGGTTGCCGGGCCGGCCCTTCCCACCGGAAGAGCGTTGCCTGGAACGTGCGCACCGGCACGGCCGGGACCACCTGCTGCGTCACCCGGATGCGGTCCGACGGGCCGCCCGTCTCGCCGGCCTCCAGCTCGTATCGCAGCGACCTGGCCCCGATGGGTGCCGTGACGTCCCACCCCACGCTCTTCGCCTCGCCGGCCACGAGTCGGAGCGCCTGCGGAACCAAGGGCTCCGCCAGACCCTCCACGCGACCACCCACACGGACGTTCATGGGCCGATCGGTGGTATTGCGAAGCGTCACCTCGGAGCGGAAGAGATCGCCCTCGCGCACCAGGGGCGCGATGCCGGGGAGGAGCATCAGGTCCTGGGTGGAACGGATGGTGGCGGCGCCGGTGCCGAACCGATCCGCCCCGCCGGTCGCCACAACCACGATCCGGAAGCTGGTGAGGGCATCGTTGAGCGGGACGTCCACCACGGCATTCCCGGCGCGGTCGAGCCGGACGCGCCCCTTCCAGAGGAGGAGCGTATCGAACAGTTCGCGGGTCTGCTGGCGGCCGCCGCCCCCCCCTTGCGGCAGGGCCTTCAGGCCGAAGTGCCGCCGGCCCACCACGTGCATCTGGGCCGTGGCGGTCTCCACCCGATGGCCGCGCCGCCGCATCATGGACTCCAGCAGGTTCCAGCTCTCGTTGGGCGCCAGCTCCAGCAGCCCCTCGTCCACGGCAGCCAGGGCCACCTCGCTCCCTCGCGGCGGGGCCGCTCCCGCCGCGGTGCGCACGGCGATCCGCACGCGCGCCGTCTCGCGCACGCGATACACCGGCCGGTCCGGCGAGACCTTCACGGCCAGCTCGTGGGCGCGCCAGCCCACCTTCAGTTCCGCCATGCCCAGCTTGAAGGCCGGCCGGCCCAGGTCCACCAGGGCGGTGGGCTGCACCCCGCCCACCCGGCCGCGCACCACCAGCACCGAGACGAAGGCGTTGGGCGCGTAGTCCCGGCGCACCGGGAAGGTGATGACGGGCTCTTTGCCGAGCAGCGTCACCACCGAGGCATCCAGCAGGCCGTCCCGTTCCACCGTCAGCAGGGCCGTGGCCCGGCGGAAGGGCATGCGCACCTGCACGCGCGCCGTCTCCCCCGGCTCGTAGCGCCGCCGCTCGGGCAGGAGGTCGATCCGGTCGCTGTCGCGTGCGGTGAACCACTGCTCCTCCGACCCGGCGATCCAGACTTCCTGGTGCGCCCCGGTGGCGTTCCCGGCATCGTCCGTGACTGTGGCCTGGAGGATCAGGTTGCCGTCCGCCGGCGCCTTCCCCTCGCACGAGAGGAGCCCCTTCGCGTCCGTCGTTCCCCGGCAGAACTCGCCGATCCGGCGAGTCTCCTCCACGTGTTCGAACGCGTAGAACCCGCCCACCAGGCGCTTGCGGTGGGAGTAGAACTTTCGCTCCAGGACCTCCACCGCCGCCCGCGCGCCGGCCACGGGCTTCCCCGAGACGTCCGCCACGGCGACGCGCGCCTTCAGGCTCTCGCGTGTGGCCATCCACGTGTCTGGCTGGATGCCCACCAGCCACTTCGCCGGCCACAACGGGATCCGCGAG
>Ga0326597_10007047_pt1 | contig 15328 bp, 11 predicted proteins | sample RVTome_12_FD_203789 | JGI IMG/M metagenome (GOLD analysis project Ga0326597, IMG submission 203789) | Soil microbial communities from uranium-contaminated site in the Upper Colorado River Basin, Wyoming, United States - RVT100D185 | ecosystem: Environmental > Terrestrial > Soil > Contaminated >... | reverse complement strand
CGTAACACGCCGTGACGTAGCCCTGCAGCTTCACCTTCTCGTCCTCCGGCAGGCCGGAGGCGTTGACCTGCTGCTCCAGGGTGCGCAGGCGGTTCCGCAGCATCACGATCTTGTGGAAGAAGCTCTCGATCGGCCAGGCCTTCTCCTGGAGAGACGCGCTCGAGGGCCGGAGGACGAGCTGGCCGCCGCGCCACCGCGGGGCGGGAGCCACCGGCGTCAGGCCGGCCTCCTCGCGGATGACCCGTCGCAGGAGCATCTCCAGGTCCGATCCCGTCTCGTCGCTGCTCATCTCCGGAGAGCTCCTTTCGGGTGCCGTGCGGACCCCGCCTCCGCTTCTGTAGTTGTGCTCGCTGCGGCAGAAGTCGCACACCACGCGGAGGATCGCGCCCTCGGCGTCCGTCGCCATCACGGTGTGGTGGCGCACGGCCTTGCACGCGCGGCAGAGGTCGTCGACCTGCTGCCCGGCGCGGCCCGCCATCACCGGGGCTTGCTGTCCCCGCGGGCGAAGATCGACGCGACGTAGTTGAGGACGTCCACCGAGCACACGTCGCAGTAGCCGTAGTTCTTGATGAGCCGGCCCTTGACGATGTCGATCTTCTCCTGGGTATCGCGGTCCACCACCGACGACACGAGGCTGGTGAGCTTGATCGAGTCCTTCTGGTCCTCGAACAGCTTCAGCTCCAGGGCCTTCTGCAGGCGCTCGTTGGTCCGGTAGTCGAACTGCTTGCCCTCCAGGGCCAGGGCCGCGATGTAGTTCATGATCTCGCGCCGGAAATCGTCCTTGCGGCTGTCCGAGATGTCGATCTTCTCCTCGATGGAGCGCATCAGCCGCTCGTCGGGGTCGTCCTCGTGGCCGGTGAACTTGTTGCGCACCTTCTCGCGGAAGGTGTAGGCCTTGATGTTGTCGACGTAATTGCCGCACAGGCGCGCGATGGCCTCCTCGTCGGCGGAGATGGCCTTCTGCACCTCGTTCTTCACCACGTCCTCGTACTCCTGCTTCACCATCGCCAGCAGCTCGCGGTACCGCTTCCGGACCTCCTCGCGGGTGATGAGGCTGTGGTGGTGCAGGCCGGACTCGAGCTCGTTCAGGACCATGAACGGGTTCACGCAGGTGCCGGTGTCGTCGCGCACCAGCGCGTTGCTGATCTTGTCCTGGATGTAGCGGGGGCTGATGCCGTCCATGCCTTCCTGCGCCGCCTCCTCGCGGAACTCCCGGACGTTGTCCTCGGTGAACCCGGGCAGGGTCTTGCCCCCGTACAGCTTCAGCTTCTGGAGGAGGGTGATCTGCGCCTTCTTCGGTTCCTCCAGCCGCGTCAGCACCGCCCACATCGCCGACATCTCGATGGTGTGGGGGGCGATGTGCTTCCCGGTGATCTGCCGCTCGTTGAAGTCGCGGGCGTAGATCTTCACCTCTTCCTGCCACACCGTGTTGTAGGGGACGTCGATCTTGACCGTGCGGTCGCGGAAGGCCTCCATCAGCTCGTTGTTCTGCAGCTTGCGATATTCCGGGCTGTTTGTGTGCCCGAGACACACCTCGTCGATGTCGGTCTGGGGGAACTTCTTGGGCTTGATCTTGTGCTCCTGCGACGCGCCCAGCAGGTCGTACAGGAAGGCCACGTCCAGCTTCAGGATCTCGATGAACTCGATGAGGCCGCGGTTGGCGATGTTCAGCTCGCCGTCGAAGTTGAACGCGCGGGGGTCGGAGTCGGAGCCGTACTCCGCGATCTTCCGGTAGTTGAGGTCGCCGGTGAGCTCGGTGGAGTCCTGGTTCTTCTCGTCCTTGGGCTGGAAGGTGCCGATGCCGACGCGATCCTTCTCGGACAGCATCAGCCGCTTGACCACGACGTGGCGGATGAGCTTCTCCCAGTTGCCGTCGTACTGCGCGAGCAGGTCCTGGAAGGTCTTGCGGCAGAAGGGGCAGAGGTTCCCGGTGCCCGCGACGCGGTAGTCCCGGCTGTCCAGCCGCCGGTTCAGCTCCGCGTACACCGCCTCCTGGCTCTCGTAGGGGATGAGGTGCAGCGGCTCCTCGTGCATGGGGCACCACTGCACGCCGTCGAGGCCGGCGGCTTCGAGGTCCGCCTTCCACCCGAACGTGTAGAGCGCGCCCTCCGGCTGCGCGGAGTACACCTCGAGCCCCTTCTTCAGGAGGCGCGCGATCGTGGACTTGGACGAGCCGACGGGGCCGTGCAGCAGGAGGATCCGCTTCTCGGTGCCGTACCCGTAGGCGGCGGACTTCAGGTTGTGGACGAGGCGCATCAGCGGCCCGTCCAGGCCGAACACCGCGTCGCGTCCGTTGTCGATGGGATCGTCGAACAGCCGGTAGTGGGTGTGCCGCTCGTGCTGGCGCGTGTAGTCGTTGGCGCCGTGGGACAGGATCATGTCGTAGAGCCGCTGGTAGGCGTTGCGCGCCACCCGCGGGCTGGCCATGACGATCTCCATGTAGTCGGCGAGCGTGCCCGTCCAGTGCCGCTCGCGGTATCCCTGGAGGTCCTGCTTCTGCTTGATGAGGCTGAGGAGTGCTTCGGCCCCGGCGACTCCCATGAGAGCTCTCCCTCGGCGCGCCGCGCCCCGTAGTCGACCCGACCAGCGTACGGCGTTGCCGGGCGCGATTCAAGCGCCGGTTTCACCGTTGACAGCCGGTCCTCGGCAGCGCCACACTGGTTGTTCGATGAGCGGAAAGACGGTCGCCGTCTCGCAGTTCGTGGACGGCCTCCGCTCGCTCGAAGACGCCCCCATCACCCGCGACCGCATGCTCGAGTTCATGCTCGAGGCCCGGGTCGACCGGAAGTCGCTCGACCCCTACGTCCACTTCCGGTCCGACATGTACACCCGCAACCTCGTCTATCGCGACGACCAGCTCGAGCTGATGGCGGTGTGCTGGCAGCCCGGCCAGCGCACGGTGATCCATACCCACAACGGGCAACTGGGGTGGATGGGCGTCGAGCAGGGCGCCTTGGCGGTGGTGAACTACAAGTGGCTGGGGTGCAACGCGGCCGACAACCAGAACGTCGCCGGCCTCGACTGCCTCGGCGGCGCCACGGAGCTGGACCTCGACCGCCTCGAGGTCCAGGAGTGCTTCCCGGGCGGGCCGGTGAACACGGTCGACAAGGTGCAGACCATCCACCAGGTCGTCGTGCAGGGGCGCGAGCCCGTGATCTCGCTGCACGTCTACAGCCGCCCCATCGATTCCTGCATCGCCTTCGACCTCGAGAAGCGCATGTGCTATCGCCGGCAGCTCAAGTACTACAGCAAGTACGGCGACGTCGTCCTCACTGAGCTGGGGGGTGCTGCGCCGCACCCCCCAGACCCCCCGCTCGCTTCGCCGAAGTGAATTCGGCTTCGCTCGCTGCTGTTGCTTTAGACCGCAGTGCCTGAGCCGCTCGCCGGTATCAGCGTCGTCGACCTCACGCGGATCCTCGCCGGCCCGTACTGGTCGTCACTGAGCTGGGGGGTGCTGCGCCGCACCCCCCTGACCCCCCGCTCACTCGGCGGAAATGAATCCCGCCTCGCTCGCCGCGGTTGCGGTGGCCTCATCGGCGAGAGCCATGGCTGAGCCACTCTCCGGGATCCACGTCGTCGACCTGACGCGGATCCTCGCCGGCCCGTACTGCACGCAGGCTCTCGCCGATGCCGGCGCCGACGTCATCAAGATCGAGGAGCCGCGCAAAGGCGACGATACGCGCGGCTGGGGCCCGCCGTTCGTTCACGGGGAGAGCGCGTACTTCCTGAGCGTGAACCGCGGCAAGCGCAGCCTCACCCTCGACCTCAAGCATTCCGAGGGGCGGCGCATCCTCCGTGTCCTCCTCGACAAGGCCGACGTGGTGGTGGAGAACTTCCGACCGGGGACCCTGGAACGGCTGGGCTTCGGCTACGAGGCGGTGCGCGGACGGAACCCGCGCATCGTCTATGCATCGATCTCGGGATACGGCGCGGACGGCCCGTGGGGCGGCCGCCCGGGATACGATGCGGTGATCCAGGGCGAAAGCGGCCTGATGAGCATCACCGGGGCCGCGGACGGGCCGCCGTTCAAGGTCGGGGCATCGATCGCCGACGTGATGGCGGGCATGACGGCCTACCAGGGCATCCTGCTGGCGCTGTTGCGACGGGCCACGACCAATGAAGGCGGCCTGGTGGATGTCTCCCTTCTCGAATCGCTTCTTCCCTCGCTGGCATACCACGCATCGACGTACCTCCTGGCCGGCCAGACCCCCACGCGCCTCGGCAACCGCCACCCCAGCCTGGCGCCCTACGAGACCTTCGAGGCCAAAGACGGGTACGTCATCGTCGCCGTCGGCAGCGAGTCGCTGTGGCGGTCGTTCTGCCGGGCGGTGGCGCGGCCCGAGCTGGCCGAGGACGGCCGCTTCGCCACCAACGCGAAGCGGGTGGTGAATTACGACGCGCTGCGCGGCGTCCTCGCCCCGATGTTCAAGGGCCGGCCGGCGGGGGAGTGGCTGTCGTCGTTGGAGGCCGCCGGCATCCCGTGCGGCCGCGTGCGCACCGTCGCGGAGGCCCTCGAGAACCCGCAACTGGCGGCGCGAGGCCTGGTGATGGAGCTCGACCACGCGCAGGCGGGCCGGGGCCGGTATCTCGGCAGCCCCATCCACCTCTCCGGCGCACGGCGCGCGGCCGCGCTCCCGCCGCCCACGCTGGGCCAGCACACCGAGGAGGTGCTGCGGGAGCGGCTGGGCATGACCGCGGACGAGGTCGTGGCGCTACGGTCCGAAGGCGTGGTCTAGCCGTGAGGCGGTTCGAGAAGCGTCGAGGTCAGCGCTTTCCCCGCCTGCGCCGCCGCAGTGGGTTCATAATCTCTCCGGCATGACGAGTGGCAGCGGCGGGCGTGAACGGCGGCGTTGGCCGCGCGCGTTGCTGGGGGGAGAGGTCGTCGGCAAGATCTACACGGAGCATGCCGCTCCGTTCCTGGATCTGTCCGAGGGCGGCGCGCTGGTCGAGGTGCCGTGTGCGCTCAGGCCACGCTCGTTGTACTCGGTTCGGCTCGTGATCGGCCCGGGCACCGTGCTGATGCTGAAGGCGACTGTGGTGCGAAGCTACGTCCACCATCTCGAGAACGCGGGCGAAGGCGAGACGCGGGTCCGCTACCAGGCCGCGCTGCAGTTCGTCGACCTGCGGGCGGCGGATCAGGAGCTGCTGAGAAGATGCATCGCCGGCCAGGCGCCGCTGCTCGCGGCCGGTCCGACGGACACCGGCCGGACCGCCGACGGCGAGCCGCCGGTCGAACGCCGCGACTTCATGCGCTTCGACCTCGAAGGAGCCGTGGCCGGGGAAGTCGGCCTGCACCTCGAATCGCGCGTGTTGATGCTGTCGCCCGGCGGCATGACGATGCGCATGCCGTTCAGCCCCGAGCTCGGCTCGATCGTGACCTGCACGCTCGATGTCGACGGCGTCCCGACCCAGGTACGCGGCATCGTGCGCGATACGCGCCAGGAAACGCCCGAGAGCGAGCGCTTGGATTTCATCGTGGGCCTGGAGTTCGTCGACGTCCAGGAGCAGGCCCGGATGCTGATCGAGGCCTACCTCGACCGAAAGGCCTAGCGGGGGCGCGAAGTTGCGCCGCGCGCCCCCGGGTGCGACCATCCGTTCCCCGCACGGCCCTGGGGTCCCCTTGGCCCAGGGCATGCAGGCGGCGTCAAGGGTCGAAGAAATGCCCTCCCGGATCCTGGTCGTCGACGACGACGCGCGCGTCGCTCGGACTCTGGCGGACGTCCTGTCCCACCAGGGCCACGATCTCGTCCGCGCGGGATCGGGCGAAGAGGCGCTCGAGCAGCTCGCCTCGGCCGGCTTCGACCTGGTGCTGCTCGACGTCAGGCTTCCCGGCATCAGCGGGTTCGACACCTGCGCGCGCATCCGCGAGCGGTACGGGCCCGCGCTGCCCGTCCTGATGCTGACCGGGGACCCGGACCGGGAGCTGGAGCGGGAAGGGTACGAGGCGGGAGCGGACGACTTCCTCCTGAAGCCGGTGGAGATCTCGCACCTGGTCCTGAAGGTGAAGGCCTGCCTCCGGCTCAAGTCGATGCACGACGAGATGAACGGCCATCACGAGATCGCGCAGGCGCGGGCCCGCGACCTGGCGCGGCTTCACGAGATCGGGCGCGACTGGTCCCTGATCGCGGAGCACGGGGAGTTCCACCGGATGGTGACCAGCCGGCTGGCCGCGCTCATCGGGGCGCCGATCTGCCTGCTCGGCCTGTACGACCCGGCGTCGCGGAGGGTGACCGCGGCCCTGCCGGTGCACGGCCTGCCCGACGAGACCGCGCGCAGGATCCGATACGTGGTCCGCCCCGAGTACCGCTCGTGGTGGAACCTGAGCAGCGGCCGCCCCTACGTCAGCAACCGCGCCCGCACCGACCCGCGCCTGATCAAGGAGATGGTGGAGCTGCTGGACGCGGAGTCGGTGGTCCTGGTCCCGATGATCTCGGAGGGGGAGGTCCTCGGCCTCTTCGCCGCCCTCAACAAGCCCGGCGGCTTCACCGACGCCGACGTGCAGCTCCTCAGCATCTTCGCCGGGCCGGCCGCGTCCTTCCTGCGCAGCCGCCAGATCTTCGACCAGCAGCGCCGGCATGCCGCGCGACTCGAGCGCGTGGCCTCGCTCATCGGCGCGATGGCGGGGGAAGGCGGCCGCACCGCGCTCCTGGCCCTCGTGGCCTCGCGCATCCACGCCGACCTCGGCTACGACCGCGTCGCCTTCCATGCCCTGGACGGCGAGCAGCTGCGTCTCGAGGCGGAGGCGGGCGAGCCGCTGCCGGAGCGCGCGGCCGCCGACGCAGAGCTGCTCCGCTGGGCGGTCCGCGCCGGAACGCCCCTGAAGGCGCCTCCCTCGGCGGCGGGCTTCGAGGTCGCGATCCCGGTCCACGCCGGCGACGACACCCTCGGCGTGCTGGAGATGCGCCGCCGCCGCGGCGGCGCCTTTGCCGAAGAGGAGCTGAACCTGCTGTCGGCGCTGGCCGGCCAGCTCGCCCTGGCCCTGCAGAAATCGGCGGGGCTGGCCCGCACCGAGCGGCTCGCCGCCCAGCTCACCACCCTCTACGACCTCGGCCTGGAGACGACGGCGCTGCGCGACCTCAAGGCGGTGTTCGCGAAAGGCACCGAAGAGGCGGGGCGGCTGATCCGCGCGGACCACACGTCGGTGATGCGCCTCGGCCCCTCCGATCGGAGCCTCCGGGTGTTTGCCGCCTGGAGCCGGGATCCCGCCACCGAAATCTACGCGGAGCCGATCTTCGCCTTCGGCCAGGGCATCGCCGGCCGCGTCGCCCGCGACCGGCGGGCGGCGATGGTCAACGAGACCGGCGACCACCCCGACTTCGTGACGCGCAAGAACCCGGTGGCGCGCCTCCTGTGCGTCCCGCTCACGTACTACGAACACGACCAGCAGGAGCCGGCGGTGTTCGGCGTGCTGAATGCCACGCGCCGTCCCGGCACGGCCGTCTTCACCCAGGACGACCTCGAGTACCTGACCCGGTTCGCCGGCCAGCTCGCAATCGCGGTGGCCAACTCCATGGCCTTTGCCGCGGAGAGGGAGCGCAGCGAGCAGCTCGCCCTCGTCAACGCCCTCCTGCGGGAGATCAGCGGGACGCTGTCGCGCGAGCGCATCCTGGACACGGCGGTGCGGCGCATCCAGGAGGCGTTCCAGCACCCGGTGGTCGCCATCTGCGTGCCCGACCCGGAGGCCGGCACGTACTCCATCGTGGCCATGGCCTCGCGGGAGCGTCTGCCTGACGACTGGCGGAGCTTCCCTCTCGACTCGGGCGTGACCGGGAGGGCCTACCGCGAGAAGCGCACCGTCCACGTCGGCGACGTCACCCGGGACCCCGACTACATCGGGCTGGTGTCCTCCACCCGCAGCGAGGTGGCCATTCCCATCCTCTCCGGCGAGGACGTGGCCGCAGTGCTGAACGTGGAGAAGGACGAGCCCGGGGAGTTCGACCACGGCCAGGTGATCACGCTGGAGACCCTCGCCGACGGCATCGGCGTGGTGCTGCGCAACGCCGAGCTGTACCAGGCCCTCGAGAGCACCAACGTCAAGCTCGTCGAGCTGGACCGGATGAAGAGCGAGCTGGTCAACATCGTGGCCCACGACTTCCGGGCCCCGCTGGCCGGGGTCCTCGGTCACGCCGAGCTGCTGGAGTGGCGGCCCGACGCGCCGCGGGAGGAGCGCATCGAGGAGGCGCGCTCGATCATCCACGCCGCCACGCACATGGCGAGCCTCGTGGACAAGACGCTGAAGACCACCCGCCTCGAATCCGGCCAACTGCCCTTCGAGTTCGCGGTCTTCGACCTCGCGGCGCTGGCGCGGGACGTCGTCCGGAGGCTGCCCGAGCGTCCATCGCACCCGCTGGTCCTGGACATCGCCGACGAGGACCCGCTTCCGTGCTGGGGGGACCGCGATCGCATCGCCGAAGTGCTGGACAACCTGATCTCGAACGCGGTCAAGTACTCGCCGGACGGCGGCGCGATCCGGGTCGAGGTGCGTCGGACGGGCGACTCGGCGACCCTGCGCGTGGCCGATCGCGGCATCGGCATCAACGCCACCGACTTCAACCGCCTGTTCCGGGCGTTCTCGCGCGTCCGCACCCCGCGCACCGCCGCCATCCAGGGATCCGGCCTCGGCCTGTACATCTGCGAGCGCATCGTGCGGGCGCACGGCGGCGCGCTGGATGTCGAGAGCCGCCCGGGCGAAGGGTCGGTGTTCTCGCTCGCGCTGCCCTTGTTCGGGGCGGAGGCCCAGACGAGGCCGCCCGTGATCCTGGTCGCTGCCGGCGACGAGCGCACCCGCCGGGAGCTGCGGCGGGCGGCGGAGGAGCAGGGGTACGCGACCCACGAAGTCACCGATGGCGTGGACGCGGTGGAGGCGGCGCTGCGCCTCATGCCCGCCGCCGTGGTCCTGGACAGGGTGATGCCGCGCCTGGGCGCGGGGGAAGTCGCGGAGAGACTGAAGGAAAACCCCGCCACGGCCTCCATCCCGCTTTTCGTCCTGGCGGCGGTCGGGGAGCTGGGCGACCGGTCGTCGTTGTTCGCCGGATTCCTGCCCCGGCCGCTCGACCGGGGCCTGCTGGCGTCCGAGTTCAGCACCCTCAAGGGCAAGCCCACGCCGGCTTGACAGGGCCGGCAACCGGCCCATAATCGAGCCGTATGTTGTCCCCGGGGCCCCTGGCCCCACGCGAGGCCGCTTTTCACAGCGCGGACCTCGTACCACCGGTAAGTCCTTCCCGCACCGAATGATCTATCTCCTCGTCTCGGACGATTCCCTGTTCCACCGCATGGTTTCGGAGACCTTCCTCCAGGAGGAGGAGGTCTTCAGTTGGGCCGGGCGGAAGAAAAACGGCGAAGCCTGGCCAGGGCCCGGCGCGCCCTTCTACGGCGACACCTCCGAGGCCGAGACCTTCGGCAGCGTGGCCCCCGGCAAAGCCGTCGTCGCTCTCGTCTGCATGAAGGACGCGGCGCGGACCGCCCAGGCCGTGGACGCGCTGTCCCGCTCGCGTCCCGAGGTCAAGGTCCTGGTGACCACCACCGACGGGGAGCTGGACCACCTGGTTCGCGGCAACCTGCGCAAGGTCTCCTGGGCGGACATGGTCGGCGACCGGCTGGAGACGGAGATCGCGCGGCTGCGCACCCTCGAGCGGGTGCAGGCGCTGCGTGACCTGCTGGACCCCGCGGACGACGTCGCGCTCCTGCTGCAGCCCGACCCCGACCCCGACGGCATCGCCAGCGCGCTCGCCCTCCGGCAGGTGCTGCGCCGCAACCGCGCCACCGCCCCCATCGTCACCTTCGGCGGGGTGGCACGTCCCGAGAACGTCGCCATGCTCGAGCTGCTGGAGATCGACCTCGAGGTGATCCGTCCCGAGGACCTCGGGCGCTTCGGCGCCGTCGCCCTGCTGGACGTGCAGCCCAACGTGTTCCGCGACGTCCTTCCCTCCGTCGACGTGGTCATCGACCATCATCCCTCGCGATCGGGGTACCAGGCGCGCTTCCGCGACATCCGCGCGTCCTACGGCGCCACCTCGACCATCCTCACCGAATACTGCCTGGCCGCGGAGGTGGTCATCCCGCAGCGGCTGGCCACCGCCCTGCTGTATGGGATCAAGAGCGACACGCTGTTCCTGGACCGCGAGACCTCGCGGGCCGACGTGGCCGCGTTTTCGTACCTCTACCCGCTGGTGAACACCAACCTCCTGCGGCGCATCGAGAAGCCGGAGGTTCCGCGCAGCGCCTTTGCGGCGTTCGCCCGCGCCCTGCGCGACATCGACCTCCGCCACGGGCTCGCCTACGTCCACCTCGGCGCCGTCGAGCGCGAGGACGTGATCCCGCAGATGGCGGAGCTGAGCCTGCAACTGCAGGGGGCGGAGTGGTCGGCGGCCAGCGGGCTGGTCGGAGACCAGCTGGTGGTCTCCGTAAGGAACGCCGGTTATCAGAAAGCCGCGGGGACGGTGGTGAAGGCCGTCCTCGGCGACATCGGGTCGGCGGGCGGGCACCAGGCGATGGCGAAAGCGGTCGTGCCCTTGAAGGCGTTCCGCCGCAAGTACGGGTCGGCCAGCGCGAGCAGGATAAGATCGGTCCTGACCAGGGGGTTTCTGGGAGAGATCGAATGCGCGCCCGTGACGGCCACTCGTCGCTGATCCGGGCCGCGATCGCGGCTCTTGCCCTCGCTTCGCTCGCCGCCTGCGGCGGCTCCGGCGATTCCTCGAGGCCGCTCGATCCCTCCTCTCCGAGCCCCGGCGCGTCCGGGTCCAGCCTGAACATGACCCTGCTCGCGCACATGGACCTGAACCAACTCTCCCTGCCCGCGTCGGGGGAGTATCAGGCGCTCGCCACGCAGGCCAGCTCAGCGGCGGGGAACTGGGGATACACGTCGCCCGGCGGGCGGCGGTTCGCGCTCACCGGGCTCTCCGACGGGCTGTCGATCGTGGAGGTGACCGACCCGCGATCGGCGCGGAGGATCGCGCACGTTCCCGGGGCGGCCAGCCAGTGGCGCGAGGTCCGGACGTACCGCGAGTACGTGTACGTGACCACGGAGGCGCGGGTCGGGCTCGACATCATCGACATGCGCGACCCGTCCCGGCCGCGCAAGGTGCGGAGCTGGAGCGAGACCTTCGCCTCCGCGCACAGCCTTTGGATCGACACCGACCGCGGCCTGCTGTACGCCCACGGGACGCGGAGCGCAAGCGGCGCCGCCACCGGCATGCGGGTGCTGGCCCTGGAGCCGGACCCCGAGAACCCGCGGGAGGTCGGCTCGTTCGGCGACTTCTACGTGCACGACTCGTACGGCCGCGGGAACGTCCTGTATGCCGCGGCCATCAGCAACGGTTTTCTCGCCCAGCTCGATGTCGCGGACCCGGCGCGCATACGCGCGACCTCGTTCCTCAACACCGGCGGCCGCTTCACGCACAGCGCGTGGCTGACCGACGACGGGCGTTATCTCTTCACGACCGACGAGGTGGCCGGCCGGCCCCTGGAGGGATGGGACATGCGGGATCCCCTCGCCCCGCGCAAGGTGACGGAGTTCATCGCCGCGCCAGGCTCCATCCCGCACAACGTCCTGGTCGACGGCAACCGCCTGGTCGTGTCCCACTACACCGAAGGCGTTCAGCTCCTCGACATCGCCAACCCGGAGCTGACGCGCCGCATCGGTTTCTACGACACTTATCCCGGGGGCCCTGGCGGGTTCAACGGCGCCTGGGGCGCGTACATCTTCCCGGGGTCGAACATAATCGTCGTGAGCGACATCAACGGCGGGCTCTTCGTCGTCGAGTACACCGGGCCGTGACGTGGCTTCATTTGCGTCCTCGCTCCGGCCTTCCGTCGTCAGCGCCTCGCGGCGGGTGAACCGCCGCCTCGGCGGTTGAGGAGAGCCTCCGCTGCGGAAAACTCCGCCGACCACCGGGCTGCTCACGGTCCTCGGGATCGGCAGCGGTGATGTCGTCTCGGTGGTGGGAGCCGGCGGCAAGACCACGCTGGTGTACCGCCTGGCCGCCGAGGCGCGGTCCGCGGGGTGGCGCGTGCTGGTCACCACCACGACCCACATGGGCACTCTCTCCGAAGCCACGACGGGGCCGGTGCTGGTCGAGGCCGAATCCGCCATCGAGGCCGACCTCGCGCAGGCCCTGGCCACCGAAGGGCGCGCCACCGTGCTCGGCCGCCGCCTTCGTCCCGACAAGCTCGAAGGCCTCGCCCCCGAGCGCGTGGACGCCCTCGCCGCGAGCGCCGACCTCGTGCTGGTGGAGGCCGATGGCGCCCGCGGGCGTTCGCTGAAGGTCCCCGCCCCTCACGAGCCGGTGATCCCGGCATCGACCACGCTGGTGATCGTCGTGGCCGCCCTGGATGTCCTGGGCCGGCCTCTCGACGCCGCGAGCGCGCATCGGCTGGAGCTGGTGTGCGCGGCGACGGGCGCGCCGGAGGGCGCCCTGGTCGGGCCGGCCCTGCTGGCGGCGGCGCTGGTGCACCCGTCGAGCTACCTGTCCCGGATCCGCGTGGGGGTCCGCTCCGGGGTGTTCCTGAACAAGGCGGACGACGAGGCGGCGATGGCCGCGGCGGCGGAGGTGGCTGCGCTCCTGCGGCCGCCTTACGCCCTGGTGGCCGCCGGATCCGCGCGGTCCGGCCGCGCCGTGGTCTTCCCATGACGCGCCCGCCGCGCGCCGCCGAGTTCGCCACCATCGTCCTCGCCGCCGGCGCCTCGTCGCGGATGGGCCGGCCGAAGATGCTTCTCCCCGTCGGGGACCTGACCCTGCTCGCCGCCTCGGTCGCGCCGCACCTCGAGGCGGTCAACGGCCGCGTCGTGGTCGTCCTCGGCAAGGACGCGCGGCGGATCCGCATCGAGGCCGGCCTTCCGGCGCACCCCCGCCTGCACGTCGTGGTCAATCGGCGCTGGCGTGACGGGATGTCCTCCTCGCTGCGGCGGGGCCTCCGGGTGTGCGGCGACGCCGACGCGGTGCTCATCGCGCTCGGCGACCAGCCGGGCGTGACCGCGGATCGCGTGACGCGCATCGTGGCCGCCTGGCAGCCGGGAGTGGCGCTGGTGGTCCCCGTCGTTTCGGCGACGCGGGCCGCACATCCGGTCCTGTTCGCGAGATGCTTGTGGGAGGACCTGCGCGGGCTGCGGGGGGATGTGGGCGCCCGGGAGGTCGTGCGGCGACACTGGGACCGCGCCGTGCGCGTCGACGTGCCGCCGCTCGTCGACGTGGACGTCGAAGAGGATCACCGCAACTACCTGGAGGGTCGGACGCCGGCCGAGTCCGGCCTCGAGGTGCCGGAGCGGCCGCCCCGCCGCCGCTGACAACAAGGAGAGTGCATGGTGGACGAGAGGCGAACCCGCAGCCGGCTCCCCATGAAGGCGATCATGACCGTCGTGCTGGTCACGAGTGCCATCTGGCTGTTCGAGCTGTACATGATGCCGACCTGGGCGAAGATGCGCAGCTTCGTCCTCGGGTACCTGGTCGGCACCCTCATCAACGAGTGGGTGCACCAGAGGTCCAGCCGCGTCGTACCTTGATCGAGCTGGGGGGTGCCGCGCGCCGAGGTGAATCCGGCGCGCTCCGCCGCTGTTCCTGTGATCCTTTGTCGGGGTGCTATCCTGCCCTCCATGAGGGACGTGCTGGAGGCGGCGCTGGCGGCGGAGGAGGCGGGCGAGCCCGCCGCGCTGGTCACGGTGGTGTCCACCCAGGGTTCCACCCCGCAGAAGGCGGGCGCGAAGATGGTGGTGTATCCCGACGGACGCATCGTCGGCACCATCGGCGGGGGCTGCGTGGAGGCCGAGATGACCTGGCGCGCGCGCCAGGTCATCGACGTCCGGCGCCCCCAGCTCGTGTCCTACGAGCTGACGCCCGACCAGGCGGGTGAGGACGGGCTCATCTGCGGCGGGCGGATGGAGGTGTTCATCGAGCCGATCGAGAGCACGCCGACGCTCTGCCTGTTCGGCGCCGGCCACGTCGCCCAGCCGCTGGCGCGAATGGCCAAGGCGGCCGGTTTCCGCGTGGAGGTGGCGGACGACCGCATGAAGTTCGCGAACCCGCAGAGGTTCCCGGAGGCGGACCGGATCGTCGTGGACGATTTCCCGGCGGCGGCGGAGCGGATGACGCTCGGCCGCGAGTCCTACGCGGTGGTGGTCACCCGCGGCCACAAGGGCGACGCAGAGGCGCTTTCGGCAGTGCTCGGCAAGGGGCTGCGCTTCGTGGGGCTGCTGGCCAGCCGTCCCAAGCTCGTCCACCTCGTCGCCACCCTCGAGGAGCGCGGCGTGGCGCCGTCCGAGCTCGCGACCATCCATGCGCCTCTCGGCCTCGAGATCGGGGCCACGACGCCCGAGGAGATCGCGGTGAGCGTGCTGGCCGAGATGATCGCCGTCCGTCGCGGCGTCGACCCCTCGGCGATCCGCCCGATGAAGATGGAGCTGCCCGGCCGCCTCAAGGCCGGACGGTAGCGCGGCCCCCTTAAAGTGGTATCCCAGAGATTTCGTGGCATTCGAGCGATGATGCATCCCGGCCGTCGGCGTTGCTCGTTGCTTGCATATCGACGAGATATCGCGCGCTCCTCGCGCCTTGCCGGCCGGGCGCCTCATCGCTCTCGGTGCTCACGAACTTCTGGGACACAACACTAGATGCTGGCGGGCGCTCGCGCCGTGGTCCGCGGCGGCGGCGAGCTGGCCTCGGCGGCGGCGCGGCTGCTTTTCCTCTCCGGCATGCGCGTCGTGGTGCTCGAGCGGGAGAAACCTCTCGCGGTCCGGCGGCTGGTGTCGTTCGCCGACGCGGTGTTCTCCGGCGAGCGGAGCGTCGAAGGCGTGCCGGGCCGGCTCGTCGCCGCGGACGCGGTGCCCGACGGCGCCCTCTCGTACGTGCCGGTGGTGGTCGATCCCGAGGGACGATTCCTCGCCCGTGGGGGCGCCGAGGTGGTGGTGGACGCGCGGATGGCCAAGCGAAGGTCCGCGGAACGCCACGGGGGCTCCGCGTTCCTCGTCGGACTGGGGTCCGGGTTCACGGCCGGCGTCGATGTGGACGCGGTCATCGAGACCCAGCGTGGGCCCGACCTCGGACGGGTCCTCTGGAGCGGGGCGGCGGAGCCGGACACGTCCCTGCCGAGCGCGGTCCTCGGCTACACCGAGAAAAGGGTGCTGCGTGCGCCGCGCACCGGGACCTTCCACCAGCGCATCGACCTGGGCGCGGTGGTGATCCCCGGAGACGTGATCGGCGACATGGACGGCGACCCCGTGACGACGCCGATCGCCGGGCTCCTGCGTGGTGTTCTCAAGGGAGGCGTTTCCGTCGAGGCCGGCACCAAGGTCGGAGACGTGGACCCGCGGGGACCGGGCGTGAACGCCGCGATCGTCTCG
>Ga0326597_10007046_pt1 | contig 15330 bp, 18 predicted proteins | sample RVTome_12_FD_203789 | JGI IMG/M metagenome (GOLD analysis project Ga0326597, IMG submission 203789) | Soil microbial communities from uranium-contaminated site in the Upper Colorado River Basin, Wyoming, United States - RVT100D185 | ecosystem: Environmental > Terrestrial > Soil > Contaminated >... | reverse complement strand
AATAGGTGTTGGCCGAACCGCCCTCGGTGATGGTGGCGGTCGACTGCGCCAGGGTGAACTGCACCCCGGTGGCATCGGTGATGGTGGTGTTGACGGCGGCGAAGTCCTGCGTCTTCGTAAACTGCCGATTGAATTCCGTAGGCGGTAGTAACGGGTAGAGAGGAAAGGAATCGCCCACGGTGCCGGGGTCGGTGATAAAGTTGCTGCCACTGTTCTGAGGAACCTGGGCTTCGCCTTCGGCGGGCAGTACGTGGGCGGCATTAAGGCTGGCCGTCAATGTCTCAGACGTTATTTCCAATCCACCAATCTGCAGGCTGGGCACATTCTTAGCGCCATCGGTGATAATGTAGAGCGCGCCGTCTTCTGTGCGGATGATCAGATCATTGCCGGAAACGAAGATGGCATCGATCTGGGCATCGCCAGGAAGCTGCAAAGCGACTCCCGGCTCAATCTGAAGCCGCGCCTTGACAACCGCCTCATCAACTGTCGCCAGCATGCCTATCGATAATCCGCCGAGTGCCGACAGGTCCTCATCCGTCTGTGCCAACACATCGGGCTGATCCTTGTCGTTATCGACCAACTCGGTTGTCACCCGGTCAAAGCCGGCACGAATGGATGCCGACACAACGTCGTCTGACGAGCGGCTGTTGCTCAGAACGATCGAATAATCCTCAAGCGGCTCGACCTTCTGATCATCGACCGTCTTGATGGCAAACGTGAAGCTTGTGGCAGACGCCGAACTGTCAATTTCAACATGCAACGGCCCATTGCCCTCGCCCGAGATGTGGTACCCGGCTGGCGCAGAAGCCCGGATTGCCTCAGCAAGCGAGGTGGACAGATCCTGGATGCCAGCCGAAGGCACGGCATTGCCATTTTCAAAAATCAACGCGATATCTATGCCAAGCGTTTCACCGCTTGCTGGCAGCATGCTTCCTGTGGACACGGTGTAGAAGGCAACGCCGCCTTCCGACAGGCTTTCAGTGCCGCTTACTTGCCAAACGGCCGTGGTCTGCATCGCAGCCGCGCTATCAGTCTGAGTATTTTGGGCAAGATCGAACTGGCCAATTTCGACCTCGGGCGAATTCGCAGCTTCAGAGGGCGAGCCCCCACGGCCATCGTCTTCATTGATGGCGATATCAAGATCACTGCGATCCGTCATGTCAATTCCAATCCCAGTTTGCATTTTCCCACCGGATCGTGGGCTATTCACATTTTGTTAAGATGCAAACTTAATCACACCAGTCGAATTTGAGAACCCCTGCGGGCTCCACGCTCGTCGCAAGAGTGCATAAAATATTATGCAATTTTTCAGAATCGCGGTAAGTATAAACCTCAATCAAGGTGTGCGAATATAAAACCCATAAAATGATATGAGCTCCAGCAATTCGGGTTCCTCTAATTCAGCGCCAGGGGGGCGAGGCGGCTATGATGCTATCTCCATTGCCTCATGCACGCGGATTTTGCAGCGCCGGGGTCGGCGTCTGGCGGTTCGCCTGGAGATTCCATTCTGGGAGCAACTGAAGTCTTTTGCCAAGGAAGACGGAGTGGCCCTGGCAGATTTTGTTCACAGACTCGTTGGCAGTCAGGTCGGTGATGTGAACAAGACATCGGTGTTGCGTGTTTATTGTATCAATCGCCTTCAATCAAATGTGGCAACGGCGGCCACGCACTCAGAAAATTCAGGACCCGTTGACTTCATCATCACTTGCCCGGTGCCTGCGATAATTCTGACGGCTGAGCGTAAGCTCATTGCCTATAATGCACCTTTTTTGCGTGAATTCCTTTCCTCCACAAGCAGCGCAACGGGCGGCTCCACACCGCCACTTCCGCGATTGACCTTCGACCAACCCTTCAATCGTATCATTCGCCACTTGCTCGATAACCCCAAGAAGTTTGTCGTCAGTCAGATTGGTTTCGTCAATGGTCAGGTGTCACGACAGTGTCGTGTGCGCTACTGCTTGATCAACAGGTCACAGGGGGGGCAATCAAGTGTCTTGGCCTTCGTCGAACCGATGACGGTTTCATATTGATGCAAGTCAATGAAGTTGGGCATTTTTGTTCGCTTCGCTTTTGTGAGCACTGATCGCATGAGCAGCCACACCGCTAGGCGCAAGCACCCATAAGGCGACCTGCCACTGAGGATTTCCTCAAGTGACCTGCCCTGTTTCTTCGGACCGCCATGGGTCGGGCTGATGCTTGAGTCCATGTCGAGGATAGACGCCAGCGATAAATCCCTCCGCTCGCCTCGGGTTGGCCCGTGAATTGCAACAGCTGAAAGCTCATGCCATGCTTGGCCTGCAATCGGGGGGTGTTGTTCATGCCGAATCGCCGAGTTTTCCTGAGCCTGGTTGTGCCCGTATTCAACGAGTCGGAGGCAATCGGTGTCTTCCACGCCGCCGTGCGTCCGATCCTCAATGAACTCGGCCAACCGGTGGAGATCATTTTCGTCAACGACGGCAGTACCGATGGGACGCTGGAGCGGCTCTTGCACCTGTGCGAACGCGAGCGAAACGTCACGGTCATCGATCTGTCGCGCAACTTCGGCAAGGAAGCAGCGCTGACCGCCGGACTTTCGGAGGCCCGGGGCGATGCAACGGTCATTCTCGACATCGACCTGCAAGATCCGCCCTCGCTCATTCCCGACATGGTAGCCAAATGGCGCGCCGGTGCCGATACGGTGGTTGCTTTGCGCGTCGACCGCTCGAGCGATAGCGCTGTCAAGCGGCTCACGGCGCGGTGGTTTTATCGCATCTTCAACGCGGTCAGCCACACGCGGCTGCGGGCAGGATCGGGAGACTTCCGGCTGATGGACCGGCGGGTGGTCGCGGCCTTCCTGCAACTGGGCGAAAGGGCGCGGTTCAACAAGGGCTTGTTTGCGTGGCTGGGCTTTCGCGAGGCTTATGTCGAGTATGCAAGGCCGACAGCCTCGCGTCCGGGTTCGCGCTGGAACATGGGCAGACTGTTTCGTTTCGCCTTTGATGGCATCTTCTCGTTTTCGTCGGCGCCGATCCAGATATGGAGCGTCATTGGCGCAACGGTGGCTCTCGCTTCGATGGTCTATGGTCTCTATCTGGTGCAGCGCACGCTGATCTGGGGCATCGATGTGCCGGGCTATGCTTCGACCATGGTTGCCGTGCTCTTCCTGGGCGGCCTCAACCTGTTCACTCTCGGCCTGCTGGGAGAATATATCGGGCGCATTCTGATTGAGACCAAACAGCGTCCGCTCTATCTCATCCGGGAGCGTTATGGCCCGCGGGAAAGAGCGGCAAAGACCGACGGTCCGGCAACCCAGCGGCCAACAGCGGTGAAGCGTGGCACTGTGAAATCGAAAGCGACCTGAAATGGATCTGAAGGAGGAGGAGATTCTCGGGGAGGCGATCGACGAGCATTGGTATTATCGGGCCAAGGCGCGGGCGCTTGAGAAAATGCTGCCTGCTGAATTCGGCCGCACGGTGTTGGATGTCGGGGCCGGTTCCGGCTTCTTCAGCAAACATCTTGCCAGCCGCGGTCTCGTCGACAGGGCGGTGTGCGTCGATGTCGGCTATGACGGTGAGAGACGGGAACGGGTCGGGGATGCGGAGATTGTATTTACGCCCGAAGCGAGATCCTGCGACGCCGGCGTGGCTTTGTTCATGGATGTTCTCGAGCATGTCGAGGACGATGTCGCGTTGCTCGCCTCGTACCGGAAACTCCTGTCGCCCCAGGCGACGGCAATCATTACCGTGCCGGCCTTTGCGTTCCTGTGGAGCGGCCACGATGTGTTTCTGGGACATTACCGCCGCTATACTCTCGATACGCTGCGCTCGACCATCGAGCGGGCAGGCTACCGGGTGATCCGGCTGCATTATTTTTACGGATTGGTGTTTCCTGCCGCAGTGGCAACCCGGCTTTTGTCGCCAAACCGAATGGAGCCGCGCTCGCATCTGAAGCGCCATGCTGCAACAACCAACGCGCTGTTGCATGCGCTTTGTGTGATGGAGATTCCCCTCATGCATCTCAACAAGGTCGCCGGGCTTTCGGTGTGTGCCGGGTGTCGACCGGCGTGAAAACCAGGTTGCCGAAAAAATTGTCCGCCGCGGCGATTGCCGAACTGGGCAGGCTCACCCGCTTCGGCGTGGTCGGTATCGGTGCAACCGCTATTCATGTTTCGATCATCGGTCTTTTCCGCGACCTGGCGGCAGTCGCACCGTTTGCACTCAACGGCATTGCAGCTGGCACGGCATTCCTGTTCTCGTTTACATTTCATTATATCTGGTCGTTCCGGTCGCAGGCATCGATTGTAACTGCAATCGGCCGGTTCTTCTCGGTCTCGGCGGCGGCGTTTGCGCTCAGCAACGGGGTTCTGGCAGCGTTGCTCCAATGGGTGCCGGTGTCGAACATCATGGCGCTGTTGCTTGCCGCAACGGCCATCCCCGCGATGACCTATATCCTGGCGCGGTTTTGGGCCTTCGCAGAGTGAAGCGAAGCCATTCATTCCCGGGTTTCCCAGCTGTATTGCCGATTTGATGACGTGCCTACTGTCGCGGAGCTCCACCTGATGCAGGCCGCTGATCTCCATCTTGTTCATTTCGTCAGCAACCGTGTGCTCACCGTCTCCCGCCAACCGGTCGACGCAACTTCTGACCAGGAAATGGGTGCCGAGTTCATGGGCGGTGCAGAAAAGCTCGTAGATGTCGCTCTCGCGGTCGCCGACATGGATGCACCTGCCCGGGTCGCCAAATAGCGCAATGGACTGGCGCATATTCTCCAGCCAGCGCTCGCTCTCCTTCTGTTCGATGGGAACCCGCGTCGGATTGATCTTCTTCTTGAGCGCGGCGGTTCCCTTGAACTTCGACCGCGTCCAGAACTTGATGGCCGAAATGCCAAGAGGCACCCCCCTTCAACGTAACGGCCAGGCTCGAATGCATCAGAAGCCCACAGACCGTGTGCATCCTGAAACGGTCGGCCTTGTCCTTACCGCTGTTGATCCGATACGTGATCCCGATCTGCTCGGGCCGCTCTCTTTGGTAGGTCAATTCCGTCGTGTCCTGCAGAACTAGGATTGGGCCGGAGGTCGCGGCGAAGCCGCTGCGCGTCGATTGAAAATGACCGGCGAGAATCTCTTCCTCACTGACCCGATCGTTGGAAAAGAAGCGATAGGCCGCCTTGGTGTTGGCCCAATCCTGACACGCCAGAGGAATGCTCTCTCCCATGGCGCCCTCCATCCGTTCCAGCAGCCGACGCAGCCGCTTGTCCAGACGCTCATCCGCGAACGCACAATCGGCGATCTCGTGATCAAACCATGCGTCAGCCTCTCCGTCCATGGCACCGTTCCTCCGCGATTCGGTCCCAGACAAGGAATCATGCGCGATTCAGGAGGCGCAACAGGTCAAATCAAGACGGCCGTGCGGAAGAGATGTGGGTAATTGAAAGCCTCACCGAACGGATACCAAGCACACAACCTCTGAGGCGATGGTTCAGAACGTAACGACCCTGCCGCGCCGTTCAATGAGCGCATCAAGGTCCATCGGCTGCCTGGCACCGCAGTGAGCGCCCTCAGCCTCGATCATCCGGTTCGCGTTTACGAGGAAGCCCAGCGGGATATCCTCAGTTGCCGATCGTCTGCTTTTCGATGAAGCTAAGCGGGAACTCCGTTACCCTGTGCTTCGTTGCCTGCGCCCACACCATGACCGTGCCGGGCTTGTTCGCGAATCCGCACTGCTTGCAAGTGAGGCCGGCGGCAATGTCATCAACCGGCATATCATCGGGATAGGACAGACTGGCCGGATCATAGAAGCCGTGCTGCTGGCAGTTCATGCAGCCAACCTCCAGCGCCAGACCCTCAAGCCTCAATTCGCCCACAGTGCTCATGCGGAAGAACAATATCGGACTTGCGGGGCGCGAGAAAGCGATTTGTCTCCGCCTCATCGGCCGTTTGATTGCCAAAGCGTCCAGCGCCCGCTAGTGGTCTGACCCAAATAGTTGGTACCCATCTGTTTGGAAAAGTCCGCCCACAAGCTATTGATCTGGTGGGCGATTTGTCCAGACAGATGGGTACCATCTGTCTGGATCGCATCACTAGCTTGCGCGCCCATGCCGTCAACGCTCACGAGATTACGTCAAAATGCACGTAGACGAAGCACTCAAGACCCGCATCAGCTGCCGCGCCTTTCGACCCGATCCGGTGCCGGAGTCGACGGTGCGCGCCATCCTTGAGGGTGCTGGTTGCGCACCATCTGGCGGCAACCTCCAGCCATGGCATGTATATGCCTTGACAGGCGGACCGCTGTCCGCACTGCTGGCGGATATCGCCGAACGCATGAGTGACTTGCCGAGAGGTGAAGGGCAGGAATACCGCGTCTTTCCGAAGGATCTGAAGGGGCCCTATGCCTCTCGCCGCTTCAAGTGTGGCGAGGACCTTTATGCCAGCATCAATGTCGCGCGACAACAGGTCCGGCAGGCTGGCGCAGTTCAGACGGAATTTCGAATTCTTCGGCGCACCCGTTGGGATCTTTGTCTATCTCGACCGCACCATGGGGCCGCCACAATGGGCTGACCGCGGCATGTTTCTGCAAAGCCTGATGCTCGTGGCGCGGCACCTTGGCCTGCACACCTGTTCGCAGGAAACATGGGGGCAATGGTTCGTCACCACCGCCAAACACCTTGATCCACCGGATGAGTTGATGCTGTTCTGCGGCGTAGCTCTAGCGACACTCACCCAAGGTCAGACAGAAAATCTTGAGATTAACATCAGTATCGCAGCTTCCGCCAACTTGCGCGCCATTACGCCAGAACATGAGATCCTTGATGCTGGTGTTCTGCAGCAATCCTCGCACCATTTTTGCGTCATCCAGAGTGGTACCAAGGAGTTCAAACACGACCATGATCTTCTCTGCCATCACCGGCTCGTTGCCATCCGGCCCTCTCAACACATCGAGCTGCGAATTGAAACTCGCAATTAGCGAACCCTGCTTATTACCGCTCCACAACAGAACACCTATTTTGTCAAAGGCTTGCTGCAAAGCTGGCGCATTGGTTTTGTCAATGTTTGTGTACACTTGCGAGGGACCATCGAGAGGGTTCGTATAAATAATTGGTGACTTACCCTTAGCGCGCACCAATTTAGCGAACTTGGTCAACACACTGAAGGTCCTGTTTGCAGTGCGACCGTCTTGCACTTCATAGTCGATCACGACTCCCTTAATCTTATCCCCTGGCGTTTCGTCTGCCAGCACGCACAGATCGACGAACCGGTCATTTGTGATGCGCCATGAGAGATCGTCGCTGCGCTTGGCCAGGTTGAGACCGGCCCTTCTGGCCCAACGACGCAAGCGACGTCTGCGTTCTCCCAGAAGATGACCGGTCTGGATTAAAGTGCAGTAGTCGGCCCGGTCGAAAGTCGAAAAGAACGCCCTCACTTCGACGCCGTCTTCGTAATAGGACGGGTAGATGGGGTTGCCTCTTTCTCCACGAAGGCACTCATTGGCGATGACCCCCCCCAGCGCAGAGCAACGGTTAGCCCACAGAAATACAAATGAATTGACCGATGATGTCGACTTAGCAATGACGTTTGTTTGCGCTGTAACGGCGTTTGTAATTGGAAAATATAAATAACTTAAGATGTTAATAGGTGGAGGCGCATTGCGGTAAAGTTGCAATTCTCCATCTATTTTATCCTCATTTGTGAAACAAGAAATTGTAGCATTTGCTAATGAAATATATAATAAAAAAACAAAAGAAAATAAAAGAAAATATACTAAGATTTTTTTATGTATTATTTTCCGCAAAAATCGATTCACAGAAAACACCTATACATTCATATATGTGCGATTCTGGCGCATTTTTCAGTCAAAAAATCTTTCTAAATCTACATGAGTTTTGATGAATCAGGGGATTGACGCTTGATTCATAAAACACTCGCATAACGTGCTGAAAAAAATTTAGCCCGTCAAGCGTGCTACGCGTAAAAATTGTGGATAAGTGTTAAACAACTCCAGGGGAGTTGCGAATTAGGAAATAATTCCACCATGTTATTTCATCACCCTGAACCGGGAAGTGGAAACCACCCCATCAATCAATAATGGCCCCGGCTTCAGGGTCGTGGCATGATTAGCTAGATACGCCTTTTGCTACGATTTGGCATATTTCCCAGTGATTTCGCGTATCATAGAAACTATTGATCGGCGGGTCGCTGGCATGATTGCTGTGACTCGTAATTGGGGCGGTGAATGTCTGAATCGATGTGCAAACCCGCAGCCCCGCGCGGGATACTTCGGCTTTTGGGTCCGCCGCAGTTCATGTGGTGCGGAGAGGTAGTTGCAGTGCCCGCCAAGTTCTATGCGCTCGCATTCCTACTGGTGGCAGCGTGCGACAACAGCATGTCGCGCGAAGAGGCAATCGCGGTTCTGTGGGGGCCGCCTGCCAGCCCCCAGGCCAGTGCCAGCTTCCGGCAATTCCTTGCCCGCATGCGCAAGATCGAAAAGCGCATCGGCGCCGGCCTCTTCCTTCATGATCGCGGGACAGTCCGTCTCTCCACCACGGCGATCAAGATCGATCTGAAAGAGGTCAGCGAGACGGACATCGCGGGTGCCATCAGCCGTGGCGATCTAGGCGTGCTTCGCGCCTTTGTCGAGAGAACCGACGCAAAACTGCTGGAAGGGATGGACTTCGGCAGCGATTTTGCCGACCGCCAACGGGATATCGAGAACCGTCTGGCCAACGAAACGGTCAGGGCCATCCAAGCGCTTTTCGACCGTGACGATGGCCGCGATCCTGGTTTCGAGCGGGAAGGCCTGGCGCAACAGCTCATCCGGCTCGACCCCAGCCAGGAGCTCGGATACCGGATACTGATGGAGCTGTACTGCGAGTCGGATCGGCGTCACCTGGCACATGAAACCTATCAGACCTGCAAGGCGGCGCTATTGGCCGACTACGGTCTGCAGCCGGAGCTGGCGACGCGGCAACTGGCGGCCTCGCTGGGCCTGGAACACAGTCCCATGGTCCTGGCGAGCACACCGCCGGAACAGGCAGCGGCGGACGGCATCGCAAGGGCCGGGCCAGAGCAAGATGCGCTGCCGCGGATCGGCAGCCCGAGGCTGATGCTCCTGCCGCCACGGGTAGTGGTTGACGACGAAACGGTCACGCGCATCGGCGCCGCGCTCGTCGACGACATCAGCGGCGGCCTTACCCGATACCGCAGCGTCACGGTTCTGGCGCCACATTCCGGACGCGCCGCAGCCTCCGATGATACTGCCGCCATCGGCCGAAAATACGGCCTCGATTATCTGGTCAAAACCTCGATCAGGCCGGCACAGGACGGTCTGACGGCGAGCTTCCTGCTCATCAACTCCCGCACCGGGGTGATGGTGACCGCCATCGAGACGGCCTTCAGAACAACGAACCTGCCGGATATCTTCAACCGGGTGAGCGCCGAGGTCATTCATGCGCTGGTCGGGGCCATCGAGAAGGCCGAGATCGAGCTGCCGACGGCGACCGGCAACAAGCACGCCTACCGGCAGTTTCTGGAAGGCAAGCAGGCGCTGTGGCGGGTCGATCTGCCCGACCTGCGGCGCGCCCGCTCCCATTTCCAGAAAGCGATGGAGTCATCCGACCGGTTCGCGCCGGCCCTCGCCGGCCTTGCCCGCACGCTCAGCATGGAACGGCTGGTGCGCGGCATCGTGGCCGACGACATGCTCATCACGGCACTGGAACTGGCGGAGCGGGCGATCCGCCTCGATCCCCAGGACGGTCGGGGCCTGCGCGAACGCGGTTTTGCATCGCTTTACTTACGCCGCCATGACGAAAGCCTCCGCAGCTTCGAAGCGGCCGCCTTCGTCTCTCCCAACGATGCCGACATGCTGGCCGACTTCGCCGATGCCCTTTCCCATTCGGGCCAGCCCAAGGAAGCGCTCGCCGCCTGTCTCAGGGCGAAGGCGCTCAACCCGGCCCATCCCGAGCACTACGACTGGATCCACGCCAGCATCCTCTACCTGCTGGCCAGATATGAAGAAGCTGTGCTCACGCTGGAACCCATGCGCGACAATCCCGGCACCGCCCGCCTGTTGGCGGCCGCCAACGCCATGGCGGGCCACCAGGACGCCGCCAAATACTTCGCGCGCATCGTCGTGGAAACCTATCCGGATTTCCGGCTCTCGGACCTCGTCCGCCTGGTTCCCGACAAGAACGTGCAGGATACGCGCCACCTGCTCGAAGGCCTCTACCGTGCCGGGCTGCGCTAGCTGCGCCGGCTTGTGACTTCCGCCGGCGGCGCCGTCACAAGCGAATCACGTCCATCCTCTAGACTGCGCCGGCGAAATCCCGCAGCGAAAGGAGACTACAAATGCACACAGTTCGGCATCAGAAAGCCACCGGCCAGGATGACGGCATCCTGTCCGATGTCATGTTCGCCATGCGCTCGGTACCTTCCCCCATGAACGGCGACGGCAGCGATATCCTCGCCGGCGTCATGTTCACCATGCGCTCGGAGCCGGTCGATCAGCATTGTCCGGACTCAGGCACGCGCGCCTGAATCCGCCAACCCAGCCGCGCCAAGAAAAACCGATGATGGACCAACACGACCTGAGGAAGCCCCCTCAAATGCTGTTGAACGTTGCCGTTGAACAACCAGCGCATCGCCATCATGACCGGACCATCAGTCCACGGCAGACGTTGGCGCGGCTGCGGCCGCATTTCCCGTCCCTGGGCATCACCCGGCTCGGGGAACTCACCGGCCTCGATCATGTGGGCATCCCTGTCGCCCTCGCCGTGCGCCCCAACTCCTACAGCCTGGCGCTCAGCCTGGGCAAAGGCGCCGACCGCGACGCCGCCCTGACCTCGGCGGCGATGGAGGCAGCCGAAACGGCGGTCGCCGAACGCCTGCCGGCCGACCTGCGCTGGATGTCGGCAGACGATCTGGGGGCCGCCGGCGAGGCGACAGTCGACCTCGATACCATGTCGCGCTGCCATCCCCACCGCTTCGGCAGCGGCGAGCGGGTGGCGTGGGTGGCGGGACGCGACCTCGGGACCGGTGCCCGCATCGAGGTGCCATGGGCACTGGTGGGGCTTGACCACCGGGTGGCGCCCGATGGCTATCATGACGCCTTCTATGTGGCCTCCGACGGCCTGGCCTCGGGCAACTCGCTGGAAGAGGCAACCTTTCACGGACTTTGCGAGCTCATCGAACGCGATGCCTTTGCCCGGCTGCAATGCGGCGGAAACCACCGGCTTGCCCGGTCGGAAGTCAGGCCGACCGGACAGGAGGACGCCCATCTTCCGGCCCTGCTCGAGCTGATCGGGCGAGCGGGATTGAGATTGCGCCTTTTCGACATGCGCTCCGATATTGAGGTCCCGGCCTATCTCGCCTTGCTCGAAGCCCGCCATCACGACCATATGCCGCGCGGCACAATGGCGGCAAGATGCGGCGGCTGCGGATGCCATCCGGTGGCCGGGCGCGCGATACTGAAAGCCATCACGGAAGCCGTTCAGGCCCGCGTGGCGCTGGTGGCGGGCGCCCGCGACGACATCCAGTCCAGCCACTACGCGGCCAAACGCGAAACCGCCATTGAGGCCGCCGCGAACGATGCCGGGGAGACGCTGCCGGACGTTCCGGCGCCGCACCCGCACCTTCCCACCCCGGGTGCGGGTGCGGCAACGGGCACCGAACGGCTTGCCGATCTCGCCGAACGGCTCGACCGCGCGGGGGTGCGACAGATCATTGCAGTCGAACTCGACACAGGCCCCGCCGACTTCCGGGCAGTGCGCGTGCTGGCCGCCGATCTGCAGGTGCCGCTGCAAGGTCACCGGGTACAAGCGACCAGACGCGGTCTCAAACACCTCGAGGAGGCCGCCGCATGAGGACGGTATTCGTCGGTCCAAGTCTTGCCGGCCGGCTGGACGATGTGCGCCGGCTCGACCCCGAGTTGGTGATCGCCGGCCCGGCCGTGTGGGGCGATGTGGCGAGAGCGGTGATCCACGGGGCAAAGGTCATCGGCATCATCGACGGCTGCTTCGAACAGACCCGAGCCGTGTGGCACAAGGAAATCCTTTATGCCCTGTCGCAAGGCGTCACGGTGGCCGGCGCCGCCAGCATGGGTGCCCTGCGGGCAGCCGAATGCGCAGCCTTCGGCATGATCGGCATTGGGCGCATCTTCGAACTGTACGCGGGTGGCGAGCTGAGCGACGACTCCGACGTGGCACTGGTGCACGCCCCGGCCGAACTCGGTTACCTGCCCCTGTCCGAGCCGCGCGTCAACGTGATGGCGACGTTGAGCGCCATGCGCGGCGCCGGCCTGCTCTCGCCGCTGGAATACCGGACGGCGAGGGCGGCCGCCCAGCGGCTGCACTACAGCGAACTCAGTCATCTGGCGGTTATCAACGCGGCGGGTATTGCCGATCTGAGACGCGTGCAGCGGCTCACCGCCTGGGCGAACCGCCACCGCGAGGACCTGAAACAGCGGGATGCCCTGGCGCTGATCGACTGGATCAGAACCTGTCCCGAGGCTGCTGGCGAAAAACCACGCTGGACGTTCAGCGAGTCGTCGCAATGGCAGGCGCTGATGCAGGAACTGCGGGCTTGACCTACAGGTGGGTAACGAGTTGAGGAGTAAAGGGATGGCAGCCAGGACAAAACCGGCCGCGCCGGCTCGTCGGCCGGCGCGCAGCGATGTGACGCTGCTCGAAAAGAGCGAAAGGGCGTGCATTGCCGTCAAGACATGGACGCTGCGCGACGAGGTGAAATCTCTCGACGACAAGTTCCTGCTTCATCTGTTCGACATGCTGCTCGAAGAATTGCTGCGCCCGTTCAACGCGGACGACAGGAAAGAGATCCTCGCAACCCTGGAACGGTGCAGCAAGTCCGGCAGGTAGCCCGCCCAAAGGTTGCAGGTCACGCCGGCCCCTCCCCCAGTTTTCGGACCCACACCCGGCGACGGGCAGCGGTCTCGCCGCGATTTCGGCGAACGCCGAAATCGGGAAAGCGAGCCCGGTCCCAGAGAACCGGGGCGGCTTGTCCTGTCAGCCGCAAGGCGGCTGGCCGGGCCGCACCGGGCGGCGTACCCAGGGGGCCGGGTGGAGCATCAGGCGGGCGGGATGGACAGGCCGCACATTGGAGCGGCCGGCGGCCTCGAAGACGGGCACGGAGAGGGCTTCAAACACCCAGGCCGGCCAGTGCTGCGGCCCCGTTGTCACGTACCCGACGTGGCCCCGGCACGAAGGCCCGCCAAAGGCCGCCGGCGGACAGTCCGGCCGATTGTCATTGGCGGTCCTGGCGGCCCTGAGGATCGCCCGCAATTCGTTCCTGATATCCATGGCAATTCACCCGGTCCTTGACCCCCCGCGCGGCACTGAAACAGGGACACCTTGCGCCGATGTTCCTGTTTTGATCCTATCGGCGTAAAGCCGGGAGATCAAGCGGGATTTCGAGGCCGGATCGACGCCGGGGGTCTCCTCCTCGACCACCTCGATGATCTGGGCGAGCAGCTCGGGGTCGATGGGCTGATGGGGCCCGCCGAAGCGGTCGCCCAGCGGCTGCACTACAGCGAGCTCAGCCATTTGGCGGTTATCAACGCGGCGGGTATTGCCGATCTGAGACGCGTGCAGCGGCTCACCGCCTGGGCGAACCGCCACCGCGAGGACCTGAAACAGCGGGATGCCTTGGCGCTGATCGACTGGATCAGAACCTGTCCCGAGGCTGCTGGCGAGAAACCACGCTGGACATTTAGCGAATCCTCGCAGTGGCAGGCGCTGGTGCATGAACTGCGGACCGCATTTGCGAGTCCATCGTAAGTAGAGGACCGAGAAGGAGTAGTCCGTTTCGGGATTCTCCGGCGTATATTCGTTCATTGTCGTTCGGGAACGTGAATGACGACCCACTCGTCGGCGTAGGCACGCTTCCAGCCTGGCAAGCGATCAAGGATGTATACCCGCGGATCGGATGGCGGCAGCAGGGTCCAGGCGATGTCATAGTTCTTCAGTTGCGCGGCAAGCGCCGCGTCGCCACCGGGTTTCCGGGTGGCAGCCATGGCGTTCATGAAGCCGCCATCGAAGATCTGGTCGGCCCTGCCGTCGACGAAGGTCTTGATGCCGTTGAAAATGAGGAACCCGCCGAAATCGTAGTAGTTGAGGACATGGCCGGTGAGGCCCGCCGAGCGGGCGTAGCCGAGCGCGGCGGAGGGGGCGATCTTGGGCTTCTGCTCGGCATCGGCCAGCACCAGGAATCCCGCCGTGACCACCGCGCCGATCGTGGCCAGCCCGGCCGTCATCAAGCCCGCATGGCGTTGCAGGAAGCGCGTCACCGGATCGTCCTGTTCGGCCGCCCACGCCGCAGCGGACAGGCGGGGATGCTGGGCGCCGATCTCGTAGGATGCGACCAGCGGCACGAGATAATAGAAAAGATAGGCGAAGCGAACATGCTGCAGGAAGAAATGCAGCATGACGAGAATGAAAATAATCTTTGCCGCCCGCAGGGTCAGGCCGAAATACAACAGACAGCCCAGCATGAACATGATGAGGACTTCGTGCGGCGGCAGATCGGCGAACACCAGGGGCCGCCACTCGCCGATATAGGGGACGGCTTCGTTGGCCTGCATGAATTGCAGCGAGACAAGCAGGACCTCGTATCCGTAAGGATTAACGAGGGTGGCCAGGCCGCACCCCAGCAGGAACAGCAGCCAGGTGCGCATCTCAGCCATCCTGGAGAAGCGGTTTCTCTCGACGAAATTGAGGAAAGCGAGCGCTGCCATGACAAGGCCGATGGGAAAGCTGGCATGGAGATTGCTCCACAGGGCGATTACCGGCAACAGCCAGAAAGCGGGGGCGCGGTCCTCCTCGGAGGCGCGGATCAGATATTCGGTCCAGATGACGATGAGGGGGAAGGTCAGGACATGGGGCCGGGCCAGATAGGTGCCGCTGGCGGCGAAGCTGGCGACAAGGGCGATGGCGATGGCGAGGGTGGCGCGCAGGCGGGTCGAGAGAAAGTGGAAAAGGAGCGTCATGGCCAGGGACAGCGACAGCGTCGCCACCACCACGACCAGATTCCAGCCGCCGGTGCGATAGCTCAGATAATAGATGACTTGCGACAGCCACTCCTTGGCAATCCACGGCCGCCCGAAGAAGGTAAAGGAGTACTGGTCCTGGACCGGGAATTTTCCACTCTGCCAGATGTCGTGGCCGAGCTGGACGTGCCAGAACGTGTCGCCATCAAGCAAGAGCTGGTTGCTCGCCACCAGGATCCAGCAGGAGTGGAACACGAATACGAATGTCGTGAACAGGATGCGCAGCCTTGCCTGGTCTGGTGATGTCAGTGTGTGATGCATGGCGATCTGACCAAGACGATGACCTCGCGATTATGTGCTG
>Ga0326597_10007045_pt1 | contig 15330 bp, 10 predicted proteins | sample RVTome_12_FD_203789 | JGI IMG/M metagenome (GOLD analysis project Ga0326597, IMG submission 203789) | Soil microbial communities from uranium-contaminated site in the Upper Colorado River Basin, Wyoming, United States - RVT100D185 | ecosystem: Environmental > Terrestrial > Soil > Contaminated >... | reverse complement strand
GACGACGCCGAGCGGTGGCTCGGCCGTTTTCTTTACGGCTTCGGCAGCCCGAACTGGGTTTCGACCACTCATGTTTGCAATTGGCATCGCGACACCGGGTTCAGTTACACTTTCGGAATGAATCTGCCGACCCCGGACCTGGCGAACAGCAACGCCTTTCTGCTGTGGGGACATAATCCCAGCTCGACTTCATTGCTCCTCGCCCACGACATCATCGCGGCCAGGTCGCGGGGCATGAAAACGGTCGTCGTCGATCCGCGCCGCGTCGGCATCGGCGCCAACGCGGACATGCTGCTGCAAGCGCGACCCGGCACGGACGGCGCTCTCGCCCTGGCGCTGATTCATTGCCTGATGGAAGAGAGCTGGTACGACGCCGCTTTCGCGCGCCGCTGGACCAACGGGCCGTTTCTGCTGAATCTTGAAACCGGCAGCGCGGTGACCGAAGCGGACCTCAGCGCCGACGGCAATCCGAGCCGCTTTGCGGTATGGGACGAGGAAACCGATCGAGCGGCCATTTACGATCCCGCAACCGGCGCCTACGAGCGCGACGGTGTCCGCCCGGCGCTCTTCGGCGAAAAGACCCTGCAAGGCAAGAACGGCGCGGCGCTCCGCTGCAAGCCAGCGTTCGAGCGCCTGGTTGAGATCGCCTCCGCCTACGCGCCGGAAAAATCACAAAAGATCACCTGGGTTCCCGCCGACAAAGTATGGCAAACCGCCCTTCTGCTGGCGCACAACCGCCCGGTCAGCATGTATATGTGGAACGGCATCGGCCAACATACCAACGCGACGCAAACCAGCCGGGCGATCGCGTGTCTCTACGCGCTGCTGGGAGACATCGATCGGTTCGGCGGCAACGTGGTATTTCCCAAGGCGCGGGTCGACGACGTCGGTGGAAAAGAATTCTTGCCGAAGGAGACCGCGGCCCTGCGCGTCGGCCGCGAGCGCAAACCCCTCGGCCCTCCGGCCAAGCCCGGCAACTGCGCCGCCTATGATATCTATACCGCGATCCTGGAGAGGCGCCCCTACCCGATCAAAGCGCTGTTGAATTTCGGCTCCAACACCATTTTGTCGACTGGCGACTCGCGGCGCGGGCGCGAGGCCTTTTGCGCGCTCGATTTCGCCGTCGCCACCGACTTCTTCATGACGCCGACCGCGGCACTGTGCGATTATGTCTTGCCCGCGACGAGTTTTCTCGAAATGTCCAACTTGACCACGAATTTCAAGCATCGCCCGCAAAGCAGCGCTCATCTCCAGTACCGCCCCGCGGCGGTCGCGCCGTTGGGCGAGCGTCGCTCCGACACCTGGATCATCTTCGAGTTGGCCAAGCGCACGGGTCTGGGGGAACGCTTTTGGAACGGCGACATCGAAGCCGGCTATGCCCATGAGCTGGCGCCGACTGGCCTTACGCTGGAACAGTTGAAGAACTCTCCCGGCGGAATCTCGCTCGGCGCAAAAACCGTCTTCGAGAAGCACGCGCGATCCGACGATAAGGGCATCTCCCGGGGCTTTGCCACGCCGTCAAAGAAAGTTGAGCTGTATTGCCAGACCTTCGCGGCGCACGGGTATCCCGCCCTGCCGGAATACGTCGAACCGGCGTTGAGCCCGCTGAGCCGGCCCGACATCGCCGCCGATTTTCCGCTCGTGCTCACCAACGCGAAATTCACCACCTATGTGCACAGCCAGCAGCGCGCGCTGCCGAGCTTGCGCAAAGCGTCGCCGGAACCGGCGGCGGATATTCATCCGGACAGCGCCGTGCTCTACGGCATCGCGAATAAAGAGTGGATGATCGTCGAAAGCCCGCGCGGGGCGATCAAAGTCAAGGCGCATGTGACAAAGAATATCTTGCCCGGAGTCGTCTGCTGCCAGCATGGCTGGTGGCAGGCGTGCAAAGAACTCGAACTACCGGGTTACAATCCGTATGACGGCGACGGCGCCAACCCGGCCACCCTCATCGGCGCCGATTTAGCCGACCCGATCAGCGGCTCCCTGCCCCATCGTTCCTACCTTTGTCGCGTGCGCCCGGCTAACTCGGCGTCGATCCGCATCGATGGTGGGGTTTGACCGACTTTGTCTCCAGTTGATCATTCCCCAAGTAATTTCTAGATCACCAGTCTGTCGATGCCCATCTCATTCCCATCCGGCGCACACAGGAAGGCTGCCAAATATCTTGCCGGGTTGAATTCGTTTTGCTACAATCTTTAAGCTTACTCGGTTAACGAGATCCAACAAGATCGAAGGAGGTCGTATGAAATACGCGGGGGTGGTATTTAGCAGCGTTTTGCTTCTAATGACCGTAGTCGGTTGCTCCGGAGGGCAGCTAACCACGAGGGAAAAGGGCGCAGGAATCGGCGCGCTGGGAGGTGCCGCAGTCGGCGGCATCATCGGCGCGACAGTCGGGCACCCAGGCGCGGGCGCGGCCATCGGCGGCGCGCTGGGACTAGGAGCCGGCGCCCTGATCGGTGACCAAATGCAAGGACAGGAACAGAAACAATCCGAACAACAACGGCAAATCGACGCGAACCAGGCTGAGCTTGACCGCCAGAAGAGAGATGTCGAGAGACTCAGAAAACAAGGCGAGTACTAGCGCTCTTGGCCGATCGTCGAACCCTTGACGAGGCGAGAATGAAGAGGCGATTGTCGCCGGTTGTCGGCGCCATCATTATCGCCGCTTTCTTTCGGGTTGCGCAAACCCACTCACGACGAGGGAAAAGGGCGCCGGCCTAGGGGCATAGTGGGCGCGGGTACTGGGGCGATCATCGGCAGCACCGTGGGACATGCGGTGCTAGGGGCCGCCATCGGCGGACCCGTCGGACTCATTGATGGCGCGTTGATCGGCGACCAATTGATGGGACAAGATCAGAAACAAAACGAGCAGTGGCGGCAACTGGATGCGTACCAATCCGAGATTGAGCGTCTAAGAAAAGAGAACGAACAGTTAGAGCAAATGCACGATTGACCACGTTACCTAATACCCGGGAGGCGGCGATGAAACTGCGACTCAATATTACGTCGGTGCGTACCTTACTATTACTCTCGATCGTCATGGTCGTTGCAGGCTGCGCCGGGGGCGAGCTAACGACGCGGGAAAAAGGCGCCGGTATCGGCGCCCTGGGAGGCGCCGCGGCAGGCGGCATCATCGGCGCGGCAGTGGGGCATCCCGGCGCCGGCGCGGCGATCGGGGGCGCTTTGGGGCTGGGGACGGGGGCGTTAATCGGCGACCAGCTCCAAGGCCAGGACAATAAACAAAAAGAACAACAGAAAGCGATCGACCAACAGCGCGCAGAAATCGCCAGAAATCAGGCTTTGATCGAAGAGCTCAAGAAACGCAACATCGAGGCCCGGGAAACCAGCCGCGGTGTCATGGTCAATCTTCCGAGCGTCAACTTTCAGTTCGACAGCGCAGAGCTGACGCCGGACGGGCGCGACCGCGTCAATCAAATCGCCGCTATAGTAAAGCGCGATGCGCCGGGCCGCCGCATCACGGTGGAGGGCCACGCCAGCCGGGAGAGAGCCGCTAACGAAGCCTATAACCAGCAGCTTTCAGAACGGCGGGCGAATAACGTGGCGAATTCCCTGGAGCGCAACGGCGTCGACAGCCGGCAAATTTCCTCTCGCGGTCTTGGCACGCGCTCACCGGTTGCGACCAACGACACTGAGGACGGACGGCGGCAGAATCGCCGGGTCGAAGTGCTCATCGAGAATTAAGCGGGCCAAAGCGCGGTTCGGTTCCCGCAAGCAAGCGCCGAAGGTTGTCGCGATGGCGTAAGATGATCATCGAGGCGATGAGAGCGCTCAGGCCGACTACCGCCGGCGGGTAAGAAAAAAACCAGAGGGTAACTGGAGCCGTTAGCGCCGCCGCCATCGAGCTAAGCGAAACGATGCGGCTGGCAATTGCGACCGCCGCGAAGATGACAATCAAAACCGGCGTGGCCAGGGGCGCCAACCCGACGAAAACTCCCAAGGCTGTGGCCACGCCCTTTCCTCCCTGAAATTTCAAAAAAACCGGATAGAGATGACCGAGGAACGCCGCGGTGCCGGCTAACGCCGCCGCCGCCGGAGCAAGGCCCAACTGAACCGCGGCGAAAACCGGGATAAACCCTTTCGCCACGTCGGTGGCCAGAGTTAATATTCCTTGGCGCTTCCCGACGACGCGCGCGACGTTGGTCGCGCCGATATTGCCGCTCCCAGCCGCCCTGACATCAATGCCCCTCCACGCCCCCATCAAGTAACCCGTGGGGACCGAGCCCAGCAGGTAGGCGAAGATCATTATCGTTGCTTCAGTCGCGTTCATGGTGAGTTGAACGGGTGTTATCTATAACTGCATTCTTCGCGCAGCCCCGCCGCTTGCGGATACGTCCCAAGGGCAAGCGTAAAAATTAAGCGCAAGAACCGCGGGAAGAAACTAACGCCTTTGCGGTCTAGCCATAATTTACCATAGGGAGCACAGGACTCCCAAGGTAATAATTCTCTCGACAGGTTTTTCGTACGCAAGAAAAATCCCCGCACGGGTTTCCCCTGGCGCGGGGCTTTGGAGCGGAAGCAGCAAATCAAAATGAAGTTTGGCTTACGCCGGCCGCTTGCAAAATTCCGGATTCATCCGGGTCGTGGTGCCGAACTTGGGACCAGATCCTAAGGAAAAGTCTGTGCTTCTTGACTCGCCTGCAAATGCGCGACACCTTTCTGAAACCTTTCAAACTCCACGCTAAATCGCGTCTTTTTGCCATAGTCGAAGATCGAGGATCGCTATCCTCCATCTTCGATCCTCCATCCTCGAAATTTTTGACCGTCATTCAGCGGCCCGACAAATTTCTACCACCACCGCAGCAGATAATCTAGCCAACTTCTCCAGCCGGTGGTGTGCCCCTGATAGGTAGGATTTTGCGCGCAGCGGTCGATATAGGCGATGATTTTCTCGTCGGCGTTCAATTCCAAAAGCACCTGCCGCTGAAAGGCGAGGCATTGCTTCTCGGCTTCGACGCCCGTCCAGGCGTCATTGTCAGGTTCTCTTCCACGGTTTTCGCCTTTGGCGTCGCGGTACAGCTTGGCGTGATAGGTGTCGTGAGCGATGGCCCCCGCGTACCAGACGGCAGAATGACGCCAGGTCGCTTTCCCGACCGTGAACGTGGGTTTTACCGCCCACGCTTTCATCCCGCTGCGCCGCCCCTGGCGGATAACAGCAATGTGATTCCGCGCCACTCCGAACATTGGGCTTAGGTGCAGAAGCTCCAGCGCCTCCCGAGTGCGCGCGCGAAACGCGGCTCTTCCACGAACCTCGATGCCATCAACGACTTCACATTGCCAGCGACCGAAAATTTTCATGAGGGTGACACCGAGACTATGGTCGAAAGGACACCATGAGAGATATTTGAACGAGGATTCCAGCGTGGTCAAGCATAATTTCTAGGATACCGACGGAAGTTGAGAAAAGGAACTCCTCGCCTTGAGCGCGAAAACGCATGACGTGAATCACCGATTGAGCGGCGCGAGCCAACCGTGATGCGGGCGGGGTCGCCCTATAAAAAACTTTTCGAAGACAAAGCGTGCCCCCGTGCGCCCTATCTCCTATCCCCAAACCGTCCGCACTTTCCCAGGTTGATGTCTACCTGGGCATTTTGTACCATGCGTCATGGATCTACATGAGATCCAGCGTCTTGTACGTCAAAGCAATTATGAGTTCAGCTTGCACGCGCAACAGGAGCGCTTGGACGAGAACCTAGATATTGCGGAGATTGAAGGAGCGCTAGTCGGCGCTTCGGAAATTTTAGAGGAATATCCGAATGACCCGCGCGGAGAGAGCTGTTTGGCATTGGGTTTCGCCGGGTCCCGACCGATCCACGTTGTGTTGGGGTGGGCTAGGAGAAAACAGGACGGTAGTAAAACATTGAGGGTTATCACGGTTTACATACCAAGTTTGCCGAAATGGATTGACCCCAGAACCAGAGGGACAACGACATGACCACCTATGCAGACTGCTCGTTTTGCGACGGAGAGGTTGCCGAAAAGAAAATCGACTATGACTATCGGCGTCAAAGTCAGCTTGTGGTTATCAGCAACGTTCCTGCGGGAGTGTGCGGTCAATGCGGGGAGAAGTATTTTAAGCCTGAGATCCTAAAAAAGATGGACGACATCTATCACAACATCTTCGACCGTAACCAAAAGCCTCCCCGCACCTTAACGGTGCCCGCAGTCTCGCTGTAGATCCACAAACACAAAGCATCAGATCCGTCCGCTGCGCAAACGCGTGGCGTGAATCACGGATTACGCAGCACGATCCGACCGAGAAGCAGGTGGCGAGACTCTGCGGAGATTGTTTAGAAAGAATAACGTGAGTGTCTGATTCGGAATCCGCGCGAATGTCAAAGGGAAAGACGCGACCTTTCCCCCTCCGTGGTGTGGGAGGGGGGGCGCCGCGAGGCGTCCTCCCTATCCCGATTATACCGCCTCGTTGCACCTACGACCGATCTCTACCGATATTGGGAGACGCGCCCCCCCGTCGTATTAGCCGAGGGTTGGCTTCTCATTTGATTGTTAGCAGCAATTCCTGCTCTCGAGCCGCGGCCGCTGGGAACGCCAGATAGAACTCGACTTCCATAGTAGGACGAATGGACTTAAGGCCGATCGCCTGGTACATGCTGTAGCCCTGGGTGTAGTTTGGCAGCTTGTTGGTTGCAAACGGAAGCGCTCCAACGAGCAGGTCTTTGGGGAACTGCTCCCACATCTGCCCTCGCACATGCCACATAGGATTAATGATGCTGAGGCACTCGTACGACCCATCCGACAACTTGGTAGTGTCACGGCCCGGACGGGTTAGGACGAACTGGCTCGCCTTGAGCGCCCATTGGCTCGATTGGGTGGCCTCGGGATTATCAAGCGATAGCGTCACCTTGAAAGTAAGCCATTGGGAGTACTCGGGTTTCGAAGGCGTGGCGGAAATCCAATTTTGCACCTCCTCGGTTCGTCCATTGCGCTCGCGGTAGATCATTCCTGCGAGCCCTTTCATTTCGGACGTGCCCCGGCCAACCAGAGAGACGACTACGGCGTTCGGAGCTAGAACACGTACGACTTTTGCCGAAGACGTTTGCGTGGCCGAAGGGGCCGCGCTCCACGCTTGGCCCCAGCCTGCGATGGCAACGACGGCGAGAAACAGGCCTACAGTATGTCGCGAGTCCATCATTTTTCCTCCGTGAGTGCTGAGGGTGCAGACTCTCCCTCGTAGTTACCGGGACGACCGGCGTAACGTGAGTACACTGACCAGTGTATAAGATTTCTTCGCATCCTTCACGATGGCCGACTTTTACAACGGTTTCGAATACCTGTCAATTTTCCTGAACGGGAACGCCGCCGCCATACACTGGTCAGCGTATAAATAATACACTGCTACCGATTGGGAACAACCAACCCGTCTGCTGGACTTCGAGTTCAGCCCCGACAACGGGGCATAATGAGCATGAACCCTCGCTGAAACGATTCTTAACCTCCAGCGCTTCGCGGGCGATGTGGCGGAAGAAGGGGCGTTTGCGCACCGATTGGAACTCTTCGGGCCTGAGCGGGAGCAGCAGCTTTGTTTAGCGATTCTCCGACTACGCAAGCGATCATACCAGCGGCAACTGAGCATGGAATCCAAATCGGTGAACGTAACGAAATCCAATTCGACGTAGCCATATTTGGGCATTTGGGACTCGAGCGAGCAGGCGGTCTGAGGCCGTCAGCTCATCCTCGTCTACCTCGTAGGCTCCCGTTTCTATATCGATGGCCACGAATTTGCCGTGGTTCCCTTTTTCCAGAATGGGCCGAAGCTTTTCCTCGTAGATTGCATCCCCACGGCGAGCAAACTCATCTTTGTCGTAACGAGGCTGGTTATTCATCGCGACACCAAGTTTTCATCGGCTCAACTTGCTAAATATATTTCCGCCGTTCCAACCTTGCCTAACGTTCTTATCTCATTTCCTTCCCATCCATCGGCGGCTTCACTTCGGCAAGCAGACGACTGATGACGTCGACGGATGAGAGGCCTTCGCCTTGAGCCTTGAAGTTGGGCACGATGCGGTGGCGCAGGACGGAAGGGGCGAGGGCCTGAATGTCTTCGATGGAAACCGCGTAGCGGCCCTGGAGGATCGTGCGCGCTTTCGCGCCGAGGATCAGATACTGGGAGGCGCGCGGGCCGGCGCCCCATTCGACGTAGTCCTTGACGAACTGCGGCGCGTCGACGGTCTGCGGCCGCGAGCGCTGTGACAGCGCCACGGCGTAGGAGACCACGAACGGCGAAACCGGCACCCGCCGCACCAGCTCCTGGTAGCGCATAATCGCCGCGTGCTCTATGACCTTGCGCGGTGACGGCTTGCCGGTGGAGGTCGTTTGCATGACGATCTGCACCTCGTCGTCGAAACTGGGATAGCGGATTTCAATATTCAGCATGAAGCGGTCGAGCTGCGCTTCCGGCAGCGGATAGGTCCCTTCCTGCTCGATGGGGTTCTGCGTCGCAAGCACGAAGAAGGGCAGATCCAGCGGGTACGTCGTACCGCTGGCGGTGACCTGGTATTCTTGCATCGACTGCAAGAGCGCCGCCTGGGTCTTGGGAGGCGTGCGGTTGATTTCGTCCGCCAGAAGAATGTTGGTGAAGATCGGCCCTTTGAGAAATTGAAATTGCCGTTTTCCCGTGGCCGGGTCTTCCTGGAGAATATCCGTGCCGGTGATGTCGGAGGGCATAAGATCCGGCGTGAACTGAATGCGGTTGAATTCCAGATCGAGAATCTCCGCCAGCGTGTGGATCAGTAGCGTTTTCGCCAGGCCCGGCACGCCGACGAGCAGACAGTGGCCTCTGGCGAACATCGCGATCAGGACTTCTTCGATAACCTCGTCCTGGCCGACGATGACTTTGCGAATTTCGCCGATCATCGCGTCGCGCTTGTCGGCGAATTCTTCGATCTCGGCAATCTCGTGTTGTTGAATCTCAGTTGACTCCATGAAACTTCCTTTTCAATTAGCTCTTACGGGCTTTACCCTGAAGGACAATTCACCGCAGAGATTCGGCGCGCTTACGGCGCAACCAAAGTAGTGAAAACAATTTTCACCACGAAGGCACGAAGAACACGAAGTTAAGAAGTTTAGAAACATTATTTTCCGAGCCCTTCGTGGCCTTCGTGTACTTCGTGGTGAGATAGTATTTTCGATTCGGCACAAGACAGGAATAAAGCGTCAGACAATTTGCGCAAGCCGCGAAAACTTTCAAACATAGTATTTCTCTGTGCCTCCGTGGTGAGTCCCACGGAAGCCTGAAAACCTTTTCGGTCAATTAGTGCCCATGAGTTTGTCGAGGTTCGCCTTCGCCTGCTTGGCTTTGTTCGCTTCCCCTAAGGCCGCGTAAACTTCCATGAGCAAGCGGTAAATCTGCGGGTTGAACGGGTTGATCTGGATCGCTTCCTCGAGCATCGACTTGCTCTCCGCATATTTCTTCGCCGCGTAATGCAGCCGGCCAAGCTGAACATAGGTGCCAGCGTTATCCGGATCGACCTCCAGGGCTTTCTTAAGCGCCGCGAGCGCTTCCTCGGAACGGCTCAGTTGAATCAAAACCCGGCCGAGCTTGTTGAGAATAATAGGGGAGTGGGGGCTCGCCTGCAAGGCGCGCTGGTATTCGCTCGCGGCAGCCAGCGCGCGTCCCTTTTCCAGCAGCTGGTCTCCCAGATGCGCGCGGTTGCGCGCCACGGCGGACTGGATTTCCTTGAGCTCGACGACTTCCTCGTCTTCTTTCTGGTCTTTTTTCACTTTGAGTTTACGCACGTGGCTGCCTTCGATTTCCTTTAACCCTTTACCCTTGAGAAAACTTTTCCAGGCCGTTTCAAAGGCGCTGAACGACAGGCCGAAAATTTTCTCGATGGCTTCCGGCGTCGGCTGCTCGACCAGCGCCGCCAACAATTCGCGCACGCCGGCGCCGCCCTTGCTCCGATTGATGAAGTCGACGGCGGAAGCGGCCTCGGCGTAAGCGAGCTGCACCTGCTCCGGCGTCTCCAGGTAAATCAGCGACGGCTCCATTTTTTTAAAGCCGATGAACTGGTTTTTTTCCAGGGCCCGGACGAGCAACGTCTGATTGGCCGGCGTCAAATAATCCTCGGCGGCGTCTTTGGCCCCCGCCGGCTTACGCCAGCGGGTTTCGTAGAAGCGCGCCATGCCCTCATGCAGCCAGATCGGCGACTGGTTATTGCTCAGCCCAACGATCGCGTAATGAAGGTACTCGTGGCTAAGCGAATCCGCCCAACGATAGCCGAAGCTGAGCGCGCGCGGCGAAATGATCATCAGCTTGTTGAACTTGCAGATGCCCACGGCGCCGGTTTCCTCGATGTCGCGCTGCGACAACGTCGAGATGGCGTTGAAGGCGGGGGCGTCCGGCGCGATCTCGACGCGGACTTTTTCTTTCGGATAGTAGCCCAGCTCCGCGCCGACCGCTTCGTAGCTCTTCTCGAGCGTCTCCAGGGCGTAGGAAGCGAGAATGCCGTCCCGCTTGTCGTCCAGGAAGACGACGAAGTGGGCGCTCTCGTAGCGCTTGAGCGTCTTGACGACGTCGAGGGTGAACTGGGTGAGCAGTTTCCAGCCCTGGCGCCGTTTCTCGGTGGAATCGATGGCGAGGGCGCGATCGATGGTCGCAAGCGCCTCCGCGTAACGGCCCTGATAGAACTTCGCGCGGGCGTCGAGGTCCAGGCCGTCCGCCGATTTGGGATTTTCCCGCAGCCAGGTCGCCGCCAGCTCTTCCGCTTGAACTATGCGCCAGGCGTCCAGCAGCTCCTCGCCTGCTTTGAATTTCGCATCGACCTCGGCTGCGGCAAGCGGCGCCGCCAGGATCAGCGAAAAAAACAGTGCTACGAAGGAGAAAACTCGGTATTTCAAAGTGAGATTACTCGGAGAGGTTTTTGAAATAGCGCTCGATCTGCTCTTTCATCTGCGGCGGAACGCCCTGCTTGAGGGACTCGAGGATCTCTTCGCGGAAGTTGCGCGGCGCCTTGTAATCTTCTTTGCCGGGAAGGCGGAATTTTTCGGTGTCCAATCCGGTAAAGCCGCCGTCGACGTCGAACTCGGGGAATTGCGGCATGCCGGGCAGCGGCACGAGCATGCCGCCGGGAAGAAATCGCCCCTGGCGGAAGAGCCGGGTGATGGGCATGTTGCCGAGTTGTCCGCGCTGGGCCATCTGCTGCATGGCGGACTGCATCTGCTGCTGCGATTGCGCCAGGCGCTCGAGGGCGCTACGTTCCGGCGGCACGGCGCCGGTGGAATCTAGCTGCCCCAAGCGATCCTTGGCCGTGCCCATCGCGTTGCCGGCTTCGCCGATATTCTGGACGATCTTCGGATCGAGGGATGGAAAGAGCTGGAAAAGAGATTCAAGCTTTTCGTGCAGCTCATTGGTTCGTTCTTTCAAGGCGTCCTGGCGCTGCGCCAGATCGCGCAGCCTTCTCTTGTCGGCATCCGTCAGCGCCCGCGCCGGTTCTCCCAAGAGGGAGTCCAGTTCGGATTTGATATCTTTCAGGCTGTTTTCGGCGCGTTGCGCCTTCGCTTCTTGCGCCGCCGTACGCTTCTTGGTGAGCTCGTTGCGCGTCCGCCCGTCGCCCTCGCCGTAGCCGGGGAAGTCCTTGTTCAACAGCTTCGAGATTAAATTTTTGAGCAACGCGTTCATAGTGGCGTCGTCGAGGTTGGTGAGCAAACTCGGATCGTCCGGCCCTTCGCGGTCGGGAAACTGCTCGGTCAACTGGCCGAGCTCTTTGATCGCTTTTTCCAAGAAGCGGTCGAGCTTATCCTTCAAAGCTTTGTCGCGGTCGCTGAGCGCCGAATTGTTGACGCCCTCGGTCCCCATGAGAATTTCCTGCTGCTCCCGCGCGATCTCCTGGAGTTCGTTAGACTGGCGCTGCATCTCGCCCTGCATCCGGCCCATGCTCGATGCCATCGACTGGCGCTGCATGTTTTGCAGCGAGGCGAGCATCGAAGCCATCTGATTAAAGAGTTCCCGCGCCAACTGCCGCGCTCCCTCGAGGTCGCCCGCCATGAGCTTTTTGCGCAGCTCGTCGAGCTGCGCTTGCATTTCGTCGAAGCCGAGACCGCGCATTGCTTCCGAGTTCATGAAATCGTCGGGCATCTGCTGGGCAAACTGCGAGAGTGCCTGTTGAAGCTCGGCAAGGGCCTTGGCCATTTCGGCGATCTGCTTCATGATCGCGTCCAGATTCTTGTCGCCGCTCTGGAGTTTATCCAACGCATCCATCAGCCGCTCCTGGTTGCGCGCCAGGTCCCGGGCCGTGGAAGCAAGTTCCTGGGCCTTGAGCCGCTTGCCGATGTCTTCGGAAAGCATCGACATGCGCTCCAATTCCGAGGAAATCTCGTCGCGGGCTCTGAGCTTCTCGTCGGCGGACGCGGCTTGCTCCTGACGTTTGAGCAGATCGTCTTTGGTAAATTCGAGGTTGCGTTTAAGCGCTTCGAGATCCGACCAGGTGGCGAAGTCGGACAGGCGGTCTTTTTCGGCGCGCCGCATGATCTCTTCGGTGCGCTTCAAGGCGTCGGCGAGATTCTGGTCAAGCTTGCGGTCGGCTTCTTTATCGCGCGCGGCGTCCTTGTCCCCGGGCAGCGGCGTTTCAAGGTGGTCGCCCAACAGATCGACCATCCGTGCGTTGAGGTCGCGAATCATATCGGCGACCTGCTGATGCTCGCTGCGGAGATTTTTAAGCCGCAGCCGCACCGAGCGGGAGGTGCCGAGCTTCGGACCTGAAATCGTGTCGTTGTCGAGCGCGTGCAGACTGAAAACCGCTTCGTCGCCCTCGCGCAGGGCGAGCTTGCCCAGGTCCCATTTGAATTGATCGCGCAAAATGAGCCGCTTCGCTTCGTCGCGCAGTAGCCGGATCTTATCCTCGCGCTCGCCGACCCGGGCTACCAGGTTCACTTCGCCGATGCCGAAGTCGTCCCGCGCGCTGTATTCCACGATCAGGACTTCATCGCCGTTGACTTCCAGGTCTTCGGTGGGCCGGAGCAAATCGACCGTGGGAAAGCCATCAGGCTTCACGCGCAGCTCGTAGGGAATCGGTGCGTTGCGAAACCCCTGCGCATCCTCGACCATGATCCGGTATTGCTGCGACTGAAACAGCACAAAATTGGCTTGCAGCTTGCGCCCGTCGATCTTCAGCGGGATTTTTTTGCCGTCATCGGTCACGATCTCGGCTTTGACGACTTCTTTCGTCGTCTCCGCGTCGAGCCGCAGAGTCGAACCCCTGAGACCGTCAATGTTGCCGCCGGGAACGGCGACGGTGCCGAGGCCGGTGTAGGCGGGCGGGTAAAGCGTCAGTTGAACGTTGCCGATCTCCGGCGGATCGACCGCCTCGGCAGTATACACCGGCGAGGAAAACTGGCCGGTGGCGACGCGATAACGGAGAGTTTTTTCCAGATGCGCGATGGTCGAGGTGAACTTTCCTTCGCCGAGGTTTTCCATGGCGAACTTTTCTTCCCCCGTGGGATTGCCGAGCTGGTCGGTTGCGCTTGAAACGAGAAGGTCGAGGGTTTTCGGAACCGCCCCCGCGGTGACGGCCTGTACCGTCACGGGCGAGCGGCGCACGACGCGGAGCCCCTTGGGATTGACATCGATGGTCGTCGTCGAGGGCGGCATATGCTCCAGGGGACGGGTTAACAGGCTGAAGGTCTCGTCCACCCAGGAGGGATTGAATAACACCATCGCCAGCACCGGCACAAAGAGAACCGCGAGCAGGCGGAGCCGGGCTTTCACGGGACCGGTGTCTACCAATTCGTCGAGCTGAAGAGTCGTGATTTGCCTGCGCGTGGAGCGCAGCAGCGCCAGCACCATGGAGGCGGAGAAGCCGGGGGCATCTTTCGCCTCGGCGATCTGGGGATAGAGCTGCAGTGAGTTGATGAGATTGTTGCGCAGTTTGGGTTGCTTTTGTTCGATGTAGAGGGCGGCGCGCTCCTGGGAGAGACGGCGCACGAAGCGCACGACCGTCCAACCGATCACAACCAGCAACACCGTCGCGGTCAGCAGGCTATAGGCGACCGGCGCATAGGGAAAATAGCCGATGATTTGCTGAACTCCGGGCCCCAGGGCGAATAAAATCACCGCGCACGTTGCGGTCAGGCACAGCCCTTCGATCCCCTGGAGAAACTGAAAGCGCCGGATGAAGCGCCTGAGGAACGTGGCAAGTTCTTGAAATTCTTCTTGTCCCATGGACTTCAACACAACATATTATCCACGTTAGGGGCGCTTGTCCATCCCGTCCCGGGCGGATTTAAGTGGGTGGCAAGTGACGCGCTGTTATGTTATGCAGACAAGATTCACGCAAGGGAAAATCACGATTACAGGAAAGGACTTACGCACGGGCATGAACCAATTGGAGAAGAGCGAAACCCTATATTTGCACGAAGAAGATGAGTTCGACGAGGAAGGCGATGGCGGCATCCCGATGGATGAGAACCATCCGATGTGGCGCTCCGAAAGGATCACCCTCAACTCCGTCGGCATCGACATCGGTTCTTCCACCTCGCACCTGATTTTTTCCCGCCTGACCCTGCGGCGCCAGGGGATCGCGTTGTCGAGCCGTTTTGTGGTCGTCAACCGCGAGGTCATCCACGAATCGCCGATTTTGCTGACGCCCTACGTCGACAAAACCACCATCGACACCGACGCGTTGGGAGATTTTGTTCATGAATCTTACCGCCAGGCCGGCCTGACGCCCGACGACATCGATACCGGAGCGGTGATCGTCACCGGCGAGGCGGCGAAAAAGAAAAACGCCGAGGCGATCTCGGCGATTTTCTCGGCCCAAGCGGGCAAATTCGTCTGCGCCACCGCCGGCCATAACCTGGAAGCAATCCTGGCGTCTTACGGCTCCGGCGCCGTGCACATGACCTATCACGAGGGCGGCGACTTTACGGTCATGAACGTGGACCTCGGCGGCGGCACCAGCAAGATCGCCATCGTCCAGGGCGGCAAGGTCATCGATACCTGCGCCGTCGAAATCGGCGCGCGGCTGGTCGCCTTGGATGAAAACGGTAAGATCAATCGTCTGGAGGACACTGCGCTCAAGATCGCCAAAATGGCCGGCATCAATCTCAGCTTAGGCGGCACCATGAGCGAGGCGGACAAGGAGAAATTCGCCCAAGTGCTGTGCGATTCGCTGTTCGAAGTGCTGGAGCGGGGCCGGCTGTCGCCCCAGGTCCAAGACCTGTTGCTAACGCCGAACATCGAATTCAAGGACCCGATCCACGCGATCATGTTTTCCGGCGGCGTCTCCGAGTTCGTCTACGGCTATGAGAAGCGCAACCTGGGCGACCTCGGGGCTCAATTTGGCAAGCGCGTGC
>Ga0326597_10007044_pt1 | contig 15331 bp, 15 predicted proteins | sample RVTome_12_FD_203789 | JGI IMG/M metagenome (GOLD analysis project Ga0326597, IMG submission 203789) | Soil microbial communities from uranium-contaminated site in the Upper Colorado River Basin, Wyoming, United States - RVT100D185 | ecosystem: Environmental > Terrestrial > Soil > Contaminated >... | reverse complement strand
CGGATGAAACGCAACCGCGCGACCGCATCGGGCGTGTAATGCCGGTAACCTGATGCAGTCCGCGCCGGTTTTTCTAGCAATCCCTCGCGCCCGTAATAGCGCACGGTATCGATCGCCAGCCCGGCGCTGCGCGCCACCTTGCTGATGGTCAGTCCGTTCATGGCCTGCCCTCCATGAGCCAAAGCATAAACCCTGGACCTTGCTCCAGGGTCAAGGCCGGATGTCGAATCCGGGGTTTCAGCGCGCCGAAATTGCAATGCATTCGAAACTTTCGCCCGCGAGGTGGATCAACGTTTCTGCTGAAGCATCGGCGTGTCAGCTACTTGGGGAGGACTGGCGATGATGCACCGCGATCCGCGGGCGTGGCCGGAATCGTGACCGCCGTGAGCTTCGCACTGAAGACCACCTTGACCTCCGCGCCGAGCCACCTCGTGTCGGACCACTCGCCTGTTCCGATAGCGTAATCGAGCCGGTTGAGCGTCAGCGAACCGGAGACGACAGGTCGGCCGCCGTCACGCCGCAAACTGAACGCGACCTCCATATCGCGGCGCCGGCCCTTGATCTCGAGCGTGCCGCGAGCGAACTGCCGCTCGCCCCGCGCCTCGGCGGACTTCGCGGTGAACTTGATGCGCGGGTAGCGCCCGGTCTCGAAGAATTCCCTTTCCTTCAATGCCGCGTCGAGCTCGGGCAGGCCGGTATCAACCGATGCGGGATCGATCCAGGCGTCAATGCGCGCCACCCGGTCCTGCGCAAGGCAGACCTCGCCGCCGAAGCGCCGGAACGCGCCGCGAAAGGGCGCGCCTGCCTGCTGCACTTCGAACGACACGTTCCCGCCCGCGGCGCCGACCACGTAGCACTCCCCGGCCGCCGCCGGTGACGAGGCGATCGCGAGGGCGAGAATGCAGGCGCGCGGCCTCATTTCGTCTTCCGCGGTTTCCAGGGAAGCATGCGGTGCGCGACGCCGTCACGCAGCCAGAACGCGTGCCGCAGCGCGGCCCCGACGTGCCCGACGATGAGCAGGGCTAGCAGCGCGACAAGCACCCGGTGCAGTTGCTTGAACACCTCGGCCAGATCGGGATCCTTTGTAATCAGGTCGGGCACCTGGATCAATCCGAACCAGTTGACCGAGAGCCCGGCCGCGGAGGCGTACAGCCAGCCGGCGAGCGGCGCGAGAACGAGCAGGAGGTAGAGCAGCCAGTGCGTCGCCACCGCCGCGGCGCGCTGCCATCCGGGTATCAAGTCCGGCAGCGGGGGCGGCCGGTTCGTGGCGCGCCACGCGATGCGCAGCAGCACCACGGCCAGTATCGCGAGACCGAGCGACTTGTGGCGCGAGAGCCATTGCAGCCTCGCCAGACCGACCGGTAAGCTGGCCGCGTAAACACCGAGGCCGAGCTGCACGAGCACCAGCGCGGCGACGAGCCAGTGAAATGCCTGCGCTATGATACCGTAGGACTTGCCCGAATTCTGGTACTGCTCCATGCGAAAACCTTCAGTGCTCGTGTCGTGCCTTCTCCGGAGTAGGACACTCCGGGCGGCGATTGCATTCCCGCTGTTCGCGATCGCGGCTTGCCAGACGCTCCCGCCGCCCGCGGATACGGCGGTGCTCACCGAGCCCGCGGCCGCGGGGATCGGTGTCGCAGCGGACGCGCCGCGCTTTGCCGTGGACCTGCAAGCGTCCGAGGTCCGGCTGCTTCTCTACCGCGGCGGCCCGCTCGCGCGCTTCGGCCATAATCACGTCATTATTGGCCGCGTGCAAGGCGAGATTCGCTCAGGCGAGTCGGCGGCGGGAAGCGCCTTTCGCCTCGATATCCCCGTCGACACCTTCCTGATTGATCCTCCGGCGGCGCGCGCAGAGGAGGGCGCGGATTTCGCAGACCAGGTCTCCGAACAGGCACGCCAGGGCACGCGCGAGAACATGCTCGGCGAGGAGGTGCTCGACGCGGCGAGGCATCCGATGATCCACATCGCGTCGGTTGCGCTCGCCGGGCCGCGCTGGAACCCGACGGTCACGGCGCGCGTCACGCTGCGCGGCGCGGAGCGTGACCTGCGCTTTCCCGCCGCGGTTTTCCAAAGTGGCGATGTGCTCGAAGTGATTGCGGGGTTCCGGGTGCGCCAGTCTGATTTCGGCATCAAGCCCTTCGCGGTGCTCGGGGGTGGACTGCTGGTGCGCGACGAGATCGACATCCGTCTCCGCGTCGTCGCGCGCCTTTCGACGAAAGGTGGCTGACAGGGCCCCGGTGCGGCGTGCGCGGCAGGGGCGTTGCGACCCGTTCGCCGGCGGTGAGCACCGCGTGCGCAAGCAGGATCGGCTGCGCTCCTCTCACGCGCTTTCCTCCGCCTTTTTTGCCGGGCGCGATCCAGCGAGCCACAGGGCCAGCGGCGGGACGACGAGCCATTGCATCAGCGGCGAGAGGCCGATCTCCATACCATTCAGATTCACAACCGGCATCAAGGCCGAGTACTCCCAGCTCGGCCGCGCGATGGTGTTCATCCACTCGCTGAGTACGGTGTACCCGATCCCGGTGACAACGGCCACCAAGCCCACCTTCTGAAATTTCCACTGATCGATTGCTCCGGCTCGCGTTGCGACGAGCGCCGACGCGAGCGCGGAGGCCCCGATGACCAGGTCGCCCAGCGTGCAATGCACCACGACGTAGGCAAGGTAAGGCAGCGTGCCTTCCGCCCACACCGTGTATAGCGGCAGGTGCGCGATTTCCCACAGGAGGTTGAGCGCGCCGAGCAGCGGGACGTACCGAAACGCGATGAAATTCAAGGACGCGCGGTCGCAATACCAATATGGTGCGGGCTGGATCGATGCGGTTGTCATTTTGCGCGGCCATGATGACTCGGCACCATAAGCCGCTTGCCGTCCCCGCTGTAGGCGAGCCCGTGCACGTGTGTCAGCTCGACGCCGCGCGCCTCGCGGTGCACCGCTGTCAACGGCGCGAGCAGCACGGCAAGGATCAGAACCGTTCGGCAGGAGGTTTGCATGTTGTTCTCCATTCGTGGTGCCCGCAATTTGTGCGTCACGACGGAACGGCGCGGCCGCTATACGTGTAGCTCATGGGCTTCGGGCCCTTGACGTATTCTGTTCGCAGTTCGGCGAGCCGGAAACCCGACCGCATGATCAATGCGTCGATTTCGCGGTCGAGGTTGCAGCCGCCGCCGATACGGTTCCAGAGCGGGTTGAGGCGATGCTGCCATGCCCGGACGCCGGGATCAGGAGCCAGTCCGTGCTCGACGAACAGCAGAACGCCGCCCGGCTTCAGCACGCGCTTCATCTCTTGCAGGGCGCCGATCGCGTCCGGGATCGTGCACAAGGTCCAGGTCGTGACTACCGTATCCACGCTGGCTCGTTCGAGAGGGATTTCCTCGGCTGAGCGATCCAGGAACTCCACGGTGAACCGCGCCCCCTTCGTTCTCCGGCCTGCCATGTTGCGAAGCTGCGGCGAGGGCTCGAGGGCGAAGAGATGGCGCACGCCGGCGCCGTAAAATGGGAGGTTGAGCCCCGACCCGATGCCGACTTCCAGCACCCGGCCCGTCGCCAGCGGGATCATCCGCTCGCGATAGCGCCGTGCCTCCTTGTTGCGCATACAAAGCTCAATTAGCCAGGGCAAGACCCGGCGTTCGTAGAAATTCATCCCTGTTGCCTTACGCTTCGTAATGCGCAATTGCCGGAGTAACAAGCAGCAGCGCGATGGCCACAGCTTGTCGCATACGGTCATTCACAGTCCCGCAGTTCATTTCACTCCAGTAATGACGTTATCTTTGCCCTGCTGCACGAATTTGAACTCGACCTTCTTGCCCGCCTGCATCTTGTCGAGCAAGGTCTTGTCCTTGACGGTGAAGCCCATGGTCATGGCGGGCCAGTTCAAGCTCTTGACCGGGTCATGGGCCAGCGTGACGGTGCCGGCCTTCGGGTCCACCTTTTTCACCACGCCGGCTGCCTTGTGAGTCGCCTGCGCTCCAGCAGCAGGCTTCTTGCCCATATCCATGCCCTTCATGTCCATGCCGGGCTGGGCGTGGCTAACCGCGGGGGCAGCCACGGTGAAGGTAAGGACCAGCAACAACGAGACAAATTGCTTCATTGTATTTCTCCCTTCGCTAGGATTGAGATACATGGATTAATGTTCTGCATCAGATTGTTTCACGGCTTGTGCTCTCTAGAACCGGCTCTCCCTCGCGAGCACGGCGAGGGCGGCGCATCAGGTAGTACGCCGCCGGGATGACGAACATGGAGAGCAGCGGCGCGGTGATCATGCCGCCGATCATCGGCGCGGCGATGCGCTGCATGACTTCGGCGCCGGTGCCTTCCGACCACATGATCGGAATGAGGCCGGCGATGATGACCGCCACCGTCATCGCCACCGGCCGCACGCGCAGCACCGCGCCTTCGTGCATTGCCTCCTCGAGATCCTTGCGGCCGAGGGCGGCTCCCGCGGAGAGGCGGCGATCCACCGCCTGCCTGAGATACAGGATCATGACCACGCCGATCTCGGCGGCCACGCCCGCGAGCGCAATGAATCCGACGATGCCCGCGACCGAAAGATTATGGCCGAGCGCGTAGATGTACCAGAAGCCGCCGACAAGCGAGAACGGCAGCGACAGCATGATGAGCAGCGCCTCATCGATGCTCTTGAACGCAAGATAGAGCAGCACGAAGATGATCAGCAGAACGAAGGGCACCACCAGCACGAGCCGTGCCTTGGCTCGCTCGAGATACTCGAACTGGCCCGACCAGGCAAGCGAGACGCCCGGCGGCAGCTTCACCTGCCCGGCAACCGCGCGCTGTGCGTCGGCCACTACGGAGCCAAGGTCTCGTCCGCGGATGTCGACGTAGATCCACCCGGAGAGGCGCGCGTTTTCGCTCCGCAGCATCGGCGGCCCGTCGGAGATATGCACGGTGGCGACCGTCGAAAGCGGAATCTGCGCGCCGCGCTCGGTGATTACGGGCAGCGATCTCAGCTTGTCGACCGAGTCGCGAACCTCGCGCGGATAGCGGACGTTGATCGGAAAACGCTGACGGCCCTCGATTGTCTCGCCGACGTTGTCGCCGCCGATTGCCGCGGAAACCACCGACTGCACGTCGGCGATCGAAAGCCCGTAGCGCGCGGACGCAATGCGGTCGATGGTGATGTCAATGTAGCGTCCGCCGCGCACGCGCTCGGCGAGGACCGACGATACGCCCGGCACGTCCTTCACGGCGACCTCGATCGCTCCGGCGACGCGCTCGATTTCGGCGAGGTCGTTGCCCGAGACCTTGATACCGAGCGGGCTCTTGATGCCGGTGGCGAGCATGTCGATGCGGTTGCGGATCGGCGGGATCCAGATGTTGGTAAGCCCCGGCAGACGCACGATGCGGTCGAGCTCCTCGATGAGCTTGTCCGGCGTCATCCCGGGCCGCCATTCGGAGCGCGGCTTCAACTGCACCACGGTCTCGACCATTTCGAGCGGCGCGGGGTCGGTCGCCGTCTCGGCACGGCCGATCTTGCCGAATACGCTCTTCACTTCCGGCACGGTGGCGATCAGCTTGTCGGTCTGCTGCAAGAGCTGCGCCGCCTTGCCGGGGGAAAGGCCAGGCAGCGCGGAGGGCATGTAGAGGAGGTCGCCTTCATAGAGCGGCGGCAGAAATTCGGTGCCGAGGCGGTAAATCGGGACCAGCGTTGACGCAGCGAGCAGCGCGGCGATGCCCAGCGTTATCCATGGGGCGCGCATGACGGCGCCCAGCACCGGCCGGTATGCCGCGATCAGCCAGCGGTTGAGCGGATTTCTCCTTTCCTCGGGAATGCGGCCGCGAATGAAGTAGCCCATCAGCACCGGCACCAGCGTCACCGAGAGCCCGGCGGCGGCAGCCATGGCGTAGGTCTTGGTATAGGCGAGCGGCGAGAACAGCTTCCCTTCCTGCGCCTGCAGCGCGAATATCGGCACGAACGACAGCGTGATAATGAGCAGCGAGAAGAACAGCGCAGGGCCAACCTCGTGCGCTGCATCGCCAATGAGCAGCCAGCGCTCCTGGTTCGATATGGATTGGCCCGGATGGCGGTGGTTCCAGGCCTCGAGCTTCTTATGGGCATTCTCGATCATCACGATCGCCGCATCCACCATCGCGCCAATCGCGATCGCGATGCCGCCGAGCGACATGATGTTGGCATTCACCCCCTGGTAGTACATGACGATGAACGCCACGAGCACGCCGAGCGGCAGCGTGACTATGGCGACGAAGGCGCTGCGCAGGTGCACAAGGAACACGATGCAGACCAACGCCACCACGATGAATTCCTCCAGCAGCTTTTCGGCGAGGTGGCGCACCGAGCGCTCGATGAGCCCCGAGCGGTCATAGGTCTCGACGAGTTCGACGCCCGGAGGCAGGCTGGCCTTGAGTTTTTCCAGCTTTGCCTTCACGGCGTAGATGGTTTCGAGCGCGTTCTTGCCGTGGCGCATGATCACGATGCCGCCCGCGGCCTCGCCCTCGCCGTCGAGCTCGGAGATGCCGCGGCGCATCTCGGGACCCATCTGGATGCGCGCCACGTCCTTCAGCATCACCGGCGTGCCAGCCTCGGTTGTCATGAGCGGGATGGCGCCGAAATCATCGAGCGTCTTCAAGTAGCCGCTCGCGCGCACCATGTACTCGGCCTCCCCCAGTTCCAGCACCGAGCCGCCCGTTTCGCGGTTGGCGTTCTGCACCGCCTGGATGACGCGCCCGTGCGAAATGCCATACGCGCGCAGCCGCTCGGGAAACAGCACGATCTGGTACTGCCGCACCATGCCGCCCACCGACGCTACTTCCGCAACGTCCGGCACTGCCTTCAGCTCGTAGCGAAAGAACCAGTCCTGGATCGCGCGCAACTGCCCGAGATCGTGCTGACCCGTGCGGTCCACAAGCGCGTATTGGTAGATCCAGCCCACACCGGTCGCATCGGGCCCGAGCGCGGGCTTCGCGCCAGCCGGAAGCCGCGACTGGGCCTGGTTCATGTATTCGAGTACGCGCGAGCGCGCCCAGTACAGATCGGTGCCGTCCTCGAACAGGATGTAGACGAACGAATCGCCGAACATCGAGTAGCCGCGCACGGTCTTGGCGCCGGGCACCGACATCATCGTGGTGGCGAGCGGATAGGTGACCTGGTCCTCGACGATCTTCGGCGCCTGCCCCGGGAAGGGCGTTCGGATGATGACCTGGGTATCCGAGAGATCGGGAATCGCGTCGAGCGGCGTGCGCGCGAGCGAAATCACGCCCCAGGCGGCCACCAGCGCCGTGGCGAGCAACACCAGAAAGCGGTTACCGATCGACCAGCGAATCAGCGCGGCGATCATTGGCTACCTCCGCGGGCAATACGCTGAATCACGTAGTTACCGTCCTGGTCGGGAGTGGGGCGCAGATCGAACTCGACAGGGTCACCAGGCTTCAATCCCGCGAGCTGCGCCTTGTCTTCGACGACGAAGCCCATGCGCATCGCAGGCCACTTAAGCGACGCAATCGCATCGTGCTCGAGCTCGATGCGGCCCTGCTGCGGGTCGAGCTGCGTGATCTTGCCGCGGCCATTGTGACCGCCGCCCTTTTTCGCAAGCGGTTCCGCCACGGCCTCGAGCCGCGCCACCGTGCCCGACAGGCTCGCCTCGGAATCGATCAGGAACTGGCCCGACAGCACCACCGTGGCGCCGGGCCCGATGCCCTTGCGGATTTCCGACTGGCCGGCGTGCTCGACGCCCACCTCCACGTCGTGTGGAGCGAAGCGGCCCTCGCCGAGAGCGACGATCACAATGCTGCGCTCGCCGGTGCGGATCACCGCTTCGCTGGGCACGAGCATGACTTCCTTGCCGCGCCCCGAGACGAACGAAAGCGTCGCGAACATGCCGGGTTTGAGCCGCGCGCCGGGATTGGCGAGCTCGATGCGTGCGCGAATAGTGCGCGTCGCGGGATTGACTTCGGGCAGGAGCGCGCCGACCCGGCCCTCGAATTTCATGTCCGGATAGGCCGCGACGCGCGCCTCGGCGCGGCTTCCGGGCACGACCGCCGCCGCCTGGGTCTCCGGGATCTCGGCGTTCACCCAGACGGTGGAAAGATCGACGATGCGGAACAGCGTATGACCCGGCATGACTGCCATGCCTTCGCGCACGCCAAGCTCGGCGATTACTCCCGAGATCGGCGCATAGCGTGTGAACCGCTGCCGGACCTGGCCTTCGCGCTCGATCGCCGCGATCTCTTCCTCGCTCATGCCGAGCAGCGTCAGGCGCTGACGCGCGGCCCGGGCGAGCGGCGCCAGCTCCGGCGCATTCTGCCGGCGCAGCAGCAAATATTCCTCCTGCGCCCCCGTCCACTCGGGAAACAGCATCTCGACGAGCGGCGCGCCCTTCGCCACCGGATCGAGCGGCGCTCGCGCATGGAGTTTTTCCACGAAACCCGCCGCGCGCGCCTGGAGTTGGACCACGCCGCGTTCGTTGTACGCCACGGTGCCGACCGTATCGAAGCGCTGCTCGAGAGTGCCGGTTCTCGCCTCCGCCGTGCGCACGCCGAGGTTCTGCACCACGCGCGGGCTGATGCTGACGGTGCCGCTGTCGGCCTCGTCCGCATATTTCGGCACGAGCTGCATGTCCATGAACGGCGACTTGCCCGGCTTGTCGAATTTCTGCTGCGGAAACATCGGATCGTACCAGTAGAGTGCTTTCTTGCCGGTCGCGGGATCGGATTTCCCGGCGTCTCGCGGGCGGCTTGCCGATGACGCGGGGGCATCCGGCGCCGCCATTTGCATGCCGCGGCTCATGCCGAGCCAGTACGCTCCGTAGCCGCCCGCGCCGATCAGGCCGGCGGCGGCGAGAAGCAGGATCGGGGTGCTTTTTTTCATCGGTTCCCCCTCGGCGAATTCGTGAGCGGGATGGTCGTGGCGCTCGAGTGACGCGCGACAGTGTCGTCGGGAAACAGGAAATTGATCTGGGCCCAGAGGCGCGCGGTTTCCGCCTCTAGCTGCAAGGCCTGCATGCGCGCCTCGATCTCGTTGCGGCGCGCGGCCAGCACGTCGTTTAGGCTTGCCTTGCCGCCCCGGTAGGCGGCGAGCACGGCCTGGGCGCGCTCCCCGGCCAGCGGCACCAGTTCACGCTCGTAGCGCGCGCGGCGTTCGCGGCCGTTATCCCATTCCTGAATCATCGAGCGGACTTCGGCAATATGGGCGCGCAGGGCTTCGTCGCGCTGGGCTTCCGCCTGGTCGGCCATGGCGAGCTTCGCCGCGAGTTCGCGATCCTGGCGGTTCTTCTGGTCCCATTGCAGCGGAATCGCCACGTTGACCGAGACCATGTTGGAGAACGCGGAACCGCGCTGGCTGTACATCACCTCCAGGCTCCAGTCCGATTTCTTGTTCGCCTGTGCCAGTCGAACCTCGGTCGCGGCAACTTCCGCTTGCTTGGCGAACAAGGCTATTTGCGGGTGATGGGCGAGTCGCGCCTCCAGGGCGCGTGGATCGAGCCGAATCGTTTCGGTGTCGGGCTTACCAGCCAAAGGGGCTTCGGCGGTCACGCCGACCCAACGCCCAAGCGCGGTTCTGGCGGTGCGGATGCGGCGGCCGAATTCGCTCGCACGGTCTTCGAGCATGGTTACGGCCGAGCGCGCGGCGAAGACGTCGGCCTGGCTGCCCCGGCCGGCGCGATAGGCGCTTTCCGCGGCTTTGATTTCAAGGCGCGCTTCCTTGATCTGTTCCGACACCACGGCCGCCATGGCTTCCGCGTAGTAACGGTCGAGCCAGGCGAGCGCAGTATCGCGCTGAATCATGGCCAGCGTTGCGGACTTCTCGGCCAGCGCGCGCTCGGCTTCACGCTCGAAGCGCTCGGTGCGCAACTGGCGTTTCTCCCCGCGCGTGAACTCCTGCATCACGCCGATCTGGCGCATCGTCATGAAATCGCGCGTGGTGCTGTATCGATCCGGACCGTCGACCGGCAGGTCGTTGATGCCGAGTTTCAGCGTTGGATCGGGCAACTGGCCGGCCGCCGTTGCCATCTCGCGCGAGGCGAGCACGGCGGAATCGTGGGCGACGAGCTGGCGCGACCGCTCGGCAGCCAGGCGCTGCGCTTCAGAAAGCGTGAGAGCGGCGCCGGCTGCGTGGGCGAGCGACGCGCCCATGAGCAACAGGACCAGACTGGATACGACATGCAGGTGCCGGGGCACCACGTACAGCAGGGTAAAACGCATAGATCCTCCGCGTGAAATGAATCAAGCCGCGTAAGCGGCCCTACGTCAATACACGCGAAGGATCAAATCAGGAAGCGGCAGAAGCGGAGGATTGGATGAGGGTCGGCAGCGAAGTAACGCTGCAGGTACGAGCGGGTTGACCTCGCCGCGCCGCTGCCTTGGGGCGGCTGAGGGATAACAGGTCCCGCAGCGGTAACAGGGTGCAGCCTGAACGAATCATTGGGCCCGGACAACTTGTTGCCGTCACCACACTGCGCGGCGCAAAGATTGAACTCCGTCACGGCGGGCTCGCAACAATCGTGGTTCGATTGCATAGCGATCGCCGCCGCCGCCGACATATCAGGCTCGATGCAGGGCCTTGCGGCAAACGCCGCCTGCGCGAACAGCAGGGCGCCGATCAGGACGCAACACGCGGGACGAAGAATGCGGCGAAACAGTGACATGGGAGCGTCACCTTAAGGCGTGTCGTCCACGGAGTCAAGTTGCATAGGAGGCGATACGCGCGGGCCGTCGTGCTGGATGCGAGACATCACGCCTTTCATCGCTTTAACGCTGGGCCGCATTGCGGGTAACGTCCGTCTGGGCCCGACGGATCGCATCGGGCCAGGTGCTCTTGATGTAGGCCAGTACGGTCCAGATATCGTCATCCGATAGCTGTTTGCCGAAGGCCGGCATATCGCTTTGATATTTCGGTGGAGCGTACTTGCCGGGAACCAGGCCGTATTTGGTGATGCCGAACAGTACGCTGTCCGGATGGTGCCAGGTGTGCCCCGAAGCATCGTGCGGCGGCGCGGGCATGCGGCCGGACGGCAGCTTTTCCTGCCAGCTGGGCTGCCCCTTGAGATTGGCGCCATGGCACGCGGCGCAATACCGGGCATAGACCGCTTTCCCTTGGGCAACCTGCCGGGGATTGCCGGGGTCCGCCGCGACCCGACCTTCCTGGACCTTTGCGACGATGATCGTGCCAACGAGAAATGCAAACGACGCGGCCAGCAGCCCAACGCCGATCTTGTTTCGCGCGCCGCTGGAGGATCCGCTGTCAGTTTCAGGGGATTTAGTTCGATCTTCTTGCATAACGGGAAATAACGCTGGCGGAAAGCAAGGTATTGACCATTACGGAGCATGCCATTGGCCGCGCGTAGTCCTTGGGACCAGTCATCCGATCGTGCCGAGCGCCGGAAACGTTCGCAGCAGCCAGAACGCGAAGGCCGAAAGCTGGCCGGTGATCATGGCGACTCCCATCAGTACCAGTATGAGACCCGCTGTGATTTGCAGCGCAGCCCCGAATCGGCCCAGCCCCTTGAGCCGCCCGGCCAGCTCGCGCGTGAAAAGCGCGGCGAGCAGGAACGGCACGCCGAGCCCCGCCGCGTAGAAGGCGAGCAGCGCGACGCCGCCCGATACCGTCGATTGCACGGCGCTCACGGTGAGGATCGCGCCGAGCACCGGCCCGATGCACGGCGTCCAGCCGAAGCCGAACGCAAGTCCCAGCACGTAGGCCGCCGCCGGGTGCCCGCCGGCGAGGCGTGGATGAAAGCGAAACTCGCGTTGCAGCCATGGCATGCCGCGCGTCATGCCGATCATCAGCAAACCGAAGGCGATTACGACCGCGCCGCCGATGAGGTTGGCTTCGTAGCGATGCTGCAGCAGCAGGCGGCCGAGCGCGGTCGCGCTCGCGCCAAGCGCGACGAACACCGTGCTGAAGCCAAGCACGAAAAACGCGCTTAGCATGGCGGCACTGATCCGGCCGCGGCCATCGATCCCCGCTTGCACGGGGTGCGGCGGCTGGCCGGCAACGTACGAGACGTACGCCGGCACGAGCGGCAGCACGCACGGCGAAAGAAATGAAACCAGGCCCGCGGCGAACGCCGTGGTAAGGCCAACCGTACTGCCCTCGAACATTCATTCCGCCTGATCAGGGAAGGCTCCGCGGGGGCACGATCAAGCCCGGTTTCCTGGAGTCGGCGCGTCCGGCTCGCTCGGCGGCTCCGCCGTGACGGCCTGAACGCCCGGCCCGGAGGGCGCCGGCGGCGTTCCCGCCGCGGCCTGGCCGCTTTTGACTTTGTGTTGCATGCACAGGCCGAGCGCGCACATCACGAGGCAGGGGACCACCGCTATGATGATCGACGCCACGCCGGCGGCGGCGAGCCAGTCCCAACCGAGGACCAGCGCTCCCGCGCCGCCCGCCAGCGCCACGCCGATCAACAGATTGCGCTGATTCAGCCACCCGTTTTTCGCGGCCGGCGCGCAGCACGCTTGCGCCGGGGCCGCGTTCGCTTCGAGGTTTCGCACGTTTTCCATACGCGTCCTCCTAAAAAAATACAAGATTAGCCGCAGATACACGCAGATGAACGCGGATGAAACCCCAAGAACAGAAGAAACATAATAGACAGGATTTACATGATTTATCCTGTCCATTGTTCCTGTGCTGTTGACTTTATCTGTGTGTATCTGCGTTTATCTGCGGTTTCAATTGGTTTTCCGGATCACGCGTGAAACAGGCAGTTGCGCATCATCCCGCCGTCCTCATGCTCCAGGTTGTGGCAGTGGTACATGAAAAGACCCGGCACCGTCGGGGCTATCTGGACCCGCACCCGTTCGCCGGCAAAGATCCCGAAGGTGTCCTTGTATCCGGCGTCGATGATGCCCTCGCGCAGATCCGCGGGAACCGCGCCGGCGCTGCGCTCGATGACGCGAAAACGAACGCCATGGATATGGATGGGGTGAGACATCGGCATGCCCGCGCCGTCGTTCGTGAAAGTCCATACCGACGCTTTGCCCGCCGGAAGCCGCTCGTCCTCCGCGACGGCCATCATGTTCTCCGTGTCGAAACGGCGGTCGTTGAGGAAGCCGCGCATGTGGCGGAACGCGAGCTGTGTGCGCAGTTCGTATTTGCCCTCTTGCGCACGCGGTTCCGGCTCGGGAAGCGTGAGCGCCTGGGCGCGGGCGCGTGGCCCCGGCGAGACGGTGAAGCGCGCGATGTGCAGCTCCTCGCCCTGCGACGGGCCCATCATCCCGCTCATCATGCCGCCCATGCCGCCACGCCCGCCGCTTCCGCCCTGCTGTCCCAGCATGGATCCCATCATGTCATCCATGCCGGCAAACTCGCGGCTGACGAGCGCGATTTCCGCGCCGTCGCGCCGCGCGCCGAAGTCCTCGATGAGCTCGACGCGCTCGAAGGGAAAAAGCGTCACGTAGGGTCGCTCCTGCACGCCCTCCGCGCGGCTGAAGAGGCCGCCGTCGGCGGCAATCACGCGCAGCGGCCGACCGTCGGACCACGCGAGCTTGTAGACGCGCGCGTTGGACACGTTGGCGATGCGCAGGCGGTAGGCGCGGGGCGCCACCTTGAACGCGGCGTCGTCGATGCCGTTCACCAGCACCCGGTCGCCGAGCACGCCGTTCATGTCGTCCATCATCATCCGCTTGAACACCAACTGGTTGTCCTTGCTGATCCGGCGATCCTGCAGGACAAGTTGTAATTCATGCTCGGGAGCGGGCAGACCCATGTCCTGCTCACGACCCTCGCGCACGATGAGAAGTCCAGCGAGGCCGTAATACGTCTGCCGCCCGGTGATGCGGTGTGGATGCGGGTGATAGAGATACGTTCCCGCCGGATTGCGCACGGTGAACTCCACCGTGTAGTTGCCGCCGTTGCCCACCGCCTGATGCGGGTGTCCGTCGGCGGTGTCGGGCACGATCATGCCGTGCCAGTGGATGACGGTGGGTTCTCCCGTGTGGTTCACGACCTCGATGCGCACCCGCTCGCCTCGGCACAGTTCGAGCGTCGGCCCCAAATAGCTCGCGGACGCCCCGATCGCATCGCTCCGGCCGCGGACCACCTGGCCCGTGTAGCGGAGTACGCTAGTTTCCGGTCCCGGGCGGAGGGATGCTCTCGCGGGGGCGGCGACAAGGCGCAGGACCAAGTCCGGATCCGTGGCGCCGGAGGCTTGGCGCAACATCCCGGGCAGCGCCAGCGCGCCCGCACTGGCTGCCAAGGACTTCAGAACGTTACGTCGCGTCCACATGGTTGTCTCCTCACGATGGGTCGCCGCGCAGCCTTGCGCGCAGCGACTCGATGATTTCAGGCGAGTCCCACTCGGCGGGGCCGGTCTTGCGCCAGCGCTCGCGCCCTTCGCGGTCGAGCAGCAGTGTGGTCGGAATTCCCAAGGTGCGCAGCTTTCCCGTCGCTTCCGTCGTCGGATCCACGTAGACCGCGAGCGTGCGGATGCCGATCTCGTCGTAGAAGCGCTGCACCGCGGCGACCCCGCCGTTGTCGATCGAAAGGGCGACTACCTGGAAATCAGGCCCGCCGAGCTGCTGCTGGAGCCGGTCGAGCGCCGGCATCTCCTTGCGGCACGGCGCGCACCAGGTCGCCCACACGTTGAGCAGCACTACCTTGCCGCGGAATTCTGACAGCGCGAGTGGTTTTCCATCGGCATCCTGAAAGCGAATGTCCGGAATGAGCTCGGGAGCGCTCGCCCAACCAACGCCTGTTTGCGGGAGCGCGGCCGGGGGCGCGCCGCGCTCGCCGGTCGCCAGGTAGATCCCGAGCGCTGAGACCGCGAGTACCGCCAACCCGGCGAGCGCCAGCGCGGCACGGAGCCGGTGCGCGGGACGAGGCACGGTGAGGTCGCTCACGATTTACCTCCGCAACTGTTCGATGAGCGGCAGCAGCTTCTCGCCCACCAGTTTGGGCGTGACCGGACCGATGTGCTTGTAGGCGATGCGTCCCTCGCGGTCGATGACGAAAGTCTCCGGTACGCCGTATACGCCCCAATCTATCGCCACCCGTCCGTCCAGGTCCGCGCCGGTTCGGGTGTATGGGTCGCCCAGCTCGTCCAGCCATTTCCCGGCGTCCTCGGGGCGGTCCTTGTAGTTGAGGCCATGGATTGGAACCAGTCCTTGCCGCTTCATCTGCATGAAGACCGGATGTTCCTCTTTGCAGGCCACGCACCAGGAAGCGAACACGTTGACAATTGATACCTCACCTTTCAGGTCGGTGTTCGCCAGCCCCAGGGTTCGTCCCTTGACGGGAGGCAGCGAAAATTCTGGCACGGGCTTGCCGATGAGCGGCGAGGGTATTTTGCGCGGGTCGAGGGTGAGGCCGATGCCGAGTATCACCGCCATTGCCGCGAACACGAACAGAGGCGCGAGGTAGCG
>Ga0326597_10007043_pt1 | contig 15332 bp, 15 predicted proteins | sample RVTome_12_FD_203789 | JGI IMG/M metagenome (GOLD analysis project Ga0326597, IMG submission 203789) | Soil microbial communities from uranium-contaminated site in the Upper Colorado River Basin, Wyoming, United States - RVT100D185 | ecosystem: Environmental > Terrestrial > Soil > Contaminated >... | reverse complement strand
TGCGCGCCGGCGTCTCCTCGCGCTGGGTCAGCCCGAGCAGCAGGCGGATTGCCGGAAAGGCGATCCGGCGCGGCGCCGGCGGGGTCACCCGCAGCAGCCACCAGATCACCGGCAGCGCGGCCAGCGCGGCCAAGAGCCAGGGCGATGCGAAAGCGAGCGACCCGAGCGCGAGCATCCCGCCTACCCGTGGCGCCGGTCAACCGGCAGCCCCCACCCCAACCCTCCCCCGCTTGCGGGGGAGGGAGCGGCCGGTGCACTGGGAGGCCCTCCCCTGCAAGCGGGGGAGGGAGGGACCCGCCGCGCAGCGGCGGGAGGGTGGGGGTTCATCGGCGTCATCGCCGGCGGTCCGCTGCCAGCGCGGCGTGGAGCGCAAGCAGCGCCAGGTGCGGCGGTCGGTCGGTGCGGTGATAGCCGAGCGTCCAGCCGACCGAACGGGCGATCTCGGCGAGGCCATCCTTGTGGCGCCGGAAGCGCTTCGCATAATCCTCGCGGATGGTTTCGACCCGGCTGATCACGATTTCGTCACGCTCCTCGACCCCTTCAAAGCGCACCCGCCCGGCAAACGGCAGATCCTCCTCGGCCGGATCGGCGATCTGCAAGAGATGCCCCTTGAGCCCGGCGCCGGCAAACCGGGTGACCGCGGCATTGACCAGGTCGAGCGACGCCAGAAAATCGCCGGCGAGGACCAGCTGGCCGGCGCGCGGCAGCGGCTCGAAGGCAGGCAGCCCACGGGTCCCCGACTCTTCGCCCGGCGCGCGCTCGAGCAGCTGAACCAGCCGGCTCAGCGCCACCCGGCCGGTCATCGGCGCGACCGCGCTGCCGAGCAGGGTCAGCCGCTCGCCGCCGCGCACCAGGAGGCTTGCGAGAGCAACGAGGATCAGCTCGGCGCGGTCGCGCTTGGCCGGCCACAAGGCGCCGGCGATATAGCCGGCCGAGGTGTAGTCCATCGACGCGGACGCATCGCGCCACAGCCAGACGCTCTGCGCCGCCTCCCATTCGGTCTCGCGGACATAGAGCCGCTCGGATTTGGCGCTTTCGCGCCAATCGACGCGGGAGGCGGGGTCGCCCGGCTGATACTGGCGGAATTGCCAGAAGGTCTCGCCCTGGCCGACGCGGCGCCTGCCGTGCACCCCTTGCGCGACGGTCGCGGCGACCCGCTCGGCGGCAACCAAGAGCGGCGGCAGCGCGGCCGCGACGTGCTCCGCCCGGTCGCGCAACGGCGCCGCCGGACGGCGCGGCGACAGCACATTGATCGCGCGGTCGGAGATCACCTGAGCGGCGTCGTCATCTGGTCGATCACCTGGGTGACGGTGATTCCCTCGGCACGGCCGGCAAAGCTGACCGCCATGCGGTGGCGCAGCACCGGTGGGGCGAGCGCCAGCACGTCATCGACCGACGGCGCATAGCGCCCGTCGATCAGGGCCCGGGCGCGGCAGGCGAGCATCAGCGCCTGGCCGGCGCGAGGCCCCGGGCCCCAGGCGACAAAGCGCCGCGGCCCGGTCGCGGCGGGGTCCGGCCGGCCACCGCCGACCAGGGCGAGGATCGCGTCGACGACGCTGTCGCCGACCGGGATCCGGCGTACGAGGCGCTGCGCGGCCACCAGCTCGTCGCCGGTCATCGCCTGCCGCGGCAGCTGCTCGGCGAGCCCCGTGGTGGCGATCAGCATGCGCCGTTCGGCGTCGCGTTCGGGATAATCGACATCGATCTGCAGGAGGAAGCGGTCGAGCTGGGCCTCGGGCAGCGGATAGGTGCCTTCCTGCTCCAGCGGGTTCTGCGTCGCCAGCACGTGAAACGGCCGCGGCAGCGGGTGGTACTGGCCGGCGATCGACACGCGGCCCTCCTGCATCGCCTGCAACAGCGCCGACTGGGTGCGCGGGCTGGCGCGGTTGATCTCGTCGGCCATCAGGAGCTGGCAGAACACCGGCCCCTCGATAAAGCGGAACGAGCGCCGCCCGCTGTCGCTTTCCTCGAGCACCTCGGAGCCGAGAATGTCGGCCGGCATCAGGTCGGGGGTGCACTGGATGCGCTTGTCGTCGAGCCCCAAAATCGTGCCGAGGGTCTCGACCAGCCGCGTCTTGGCGAGACCGGGCACGCCGATCAACAGCGCGTGGCCGCCCGACAAAAGCGTTATCAAGGCTTGCTCGACGACCTCGCCCTGGCCGAAGATGACTTCGCCGATGCGCTCGCGTACCAGGCGCAGGCGCGCGCCGAGCGCTTCGACCTCGGCGACGAGATCCGTCGGGCCCGTGGCGCTCTGGGCGGCGTTTACCGATATGGTTGGATTCAAGCTGTCCGATCCCTCTTCACCCGCGGCGCCGGTGCCGACACTGATGCAAAAATCCGACCGCGGCAATTCCTCCGCGACCCCTGGGCGCCCCGGGCGTCGAACCGGACGCCCGCCGCCGATCGAGCTGGGCGATCTCGACATACGGATCGCGCGCGACGGCACATGGTTTTATCGCGGCTCGCCGATCACCCGCATCTCGCTCGTCAAGCTGTTCGCCTCCGTGCTGCGCCGGGAACCCGACGGCCGCTATTGGCTGGTGACCCCGGCCGAACGCGGCCGGGTCACCGTCGAGGATGTCCCGTTCATCGCGGTCGCCGTCGACGCAGAGGGCGAAGGCCGCGACCGCAAGCTCATCTTCCGGACTAATCTGGACGAGATTGTGACGGCGGGGCCCGACCACAAGCTGCGCGTCGAAACCGCTGCAGACGGCACGCCGGCGCCCTATATCCTGGTGCGGCCCGGGCTCGAGGCGCGCCCCGGGCTTGAGGCAAGCCCTGGGCTCGAGGCAAGCCCTGGGATCGAGGCAAGCCCTGGGCTCGAGGCAAGATTGGCGCGCCCGGTGTTTTACGAGCTGGCGGAGCTGGGGGCGGAGGAGCCGATCGCCGGCGAGAGCCAATTCGGGGTGTGGAGCGGCGGCATGTTCTTCCGGCTCGGCGATACAGGCGATGAATGTTGAGATACGCGAGGAACGTTGAGCAACGATTTCAAATTCCTTTTAGTCATCCCGGCGAAAGCCGGGACCCATTGACCCGCCTGTGAGCCGCTTGACAAATGGGTCCCGGCTTTCGCCGGGATGACAATAGGGGGCACGAACAAACCGATGATCCGAGCGCGCGCGATCGAGCGGCTGGCTGACCGGCGACCGGGACGGCGCGGCTTTGGCGGCACCGACGACCCGGAAGAGGCCGCGGCGTTTCGTCTCGAGCTGCGCCGCGATCCCGGGCTCGACCCCGGCATGACCCGGGTGACCCCGCCGAGCACCGCATTGCGGCCGGCGGCGGTGCTGGTGCCGCTGGTCGACCACGCGGGCGGCATGTCGATCTTGCTGACCCAACGCACCGCCCATCTCTCGGCCCATGCCGGGCAGATCTCGTTTCCCGGCGGCCGTATCGAAGAGGAGGACCCCGACGCGGTCGCCGCCGCGCTGCGCGAGACCGAGGAGGAGGTCGGGCTGGCGCGCGACCGGGTCAGCGTGATCGGCCGGCTCGACACCTATGTGACCGGCACCGGGTTCGAGATCACTCCGATCGTCGGCATCGTCGCGCCGCCGTTTGCGCTGGCGATCGACCCGTACGAGGTCGCCGAGGCGTTCGAGGTGCCGCTCGCCTTCATCCTCGACCGGCGCAACCACCAGCGCATCGAGCGCGCGAGCGGCTCGGGCAGCCGGTGCTTTTTCGTGCTGCCGTTCGAGGGCCGCAACATCTGGGGCGCCACCGCCGGAATCCTGGTCAATCTGGCCGAGGTGCTGGCAGACTGAAGGGGCCATGCTCCGGGTCTTCTTGACGATCGTGCTGCCGCTCATCGCGCCGACCGCGCTCTATCTGGCGTGGACGGGGTTCATGAATTGGTCGCAGCAGCGGAGTTCGCCGCCGGGATCGCCGCCGGGATCTCCACCGGGGGAGACGGTCGGCTGGACCGCGCTCCCCTGGTTGTGGCTGGCGGGAGCCGGCGTGTTGCTGCTCGCCATCGTGCTGTTTGTCGTGACCGTCCATTTCGGCACCCCGCAGCCGGGGGTCTATGTGCCGCCGCGCTGGGAGGACGGGCGGGTCGTGCCCGGCCATATCGAGCCCGGGCGCAACCCGTGACGCAGCGGCGGTCATTGCGAGGAGCGGAGCTTCGCTTCGCTCGCAATGACAGGGGGTGGGTGTGACCAGGATCGCGCCGCAGCCGTGGATGGAGGAGGCGCCGACCCGGGCCTTGCTCGACGCGCTGGGACAAGCCGGCATCAAGGCGCGCTTTGTCGGGGGCTGCGTGCGCGATGCGCTGCTCGGCCAGGGTCCGATCGCGGATATCGACCTCGCCACCCCATCGCGCCCCGAGGAGGTCGCCGCCGCGCTCGACAGGGCCGGCATCAAGGTGGTGCCGACCGGGATCGCGCACGGCACCGTCACCGCCATAGTCAACTCTCCCGGAGTCGATTCCCCGTCACCTTCCCCTGGGCCGCCGCGCCATTTCGAGATCACCACGTTGCGCCGCGATGTCGAGACCGATGGCAGGCGCGCGCGGGTCGCCTTCGGCGCCGATTGGGCGGAAGACGCCGCGCGCCGCGATTTCACGCTCAACGCGATCTATTTGGACCTCGACGGCACCGTCTACGACCCGGTCGGCGGGCTCGCCGATCTCGCCGCCCGCCGCGTGCGCTTTGTCGGCGACGCGGTGCAGCGCATCGCCGAGGACGTGCTGCGGGTGCTGCGCTATTACCGCTTCGAGGCGCGGTTCGGCACCAGCAACGGCAGGGGCCCAGGGAGTGGCGGGGGCGACCCCGCCGCCCGCGCCGGCTGCCGGGCGTCGGTGAAGCTGTTGCCGAAACTCTCGGCGGAGCGGGTCGCGCAGGAGCTGCTCCGGCTGCTCGCGGTGCCGGACCCGGTCCCGGCGCTGCAGATGATGACAGAGGACCAGGTGCTCGCGGTGATCTTGCCCGAGGCGACCCGGCCCGACCGGCTCGCGAGGCTCATTGCGATCGAAGCCGCCCCCCTCCCGCGCCGGGAACCTCCATTGGGGCGCGGGTCACTCGCTCCCCCGGCTGGCCCCGACCCCTCCCTCCCCCGCTTGCGGGGCAGGCTCAGGGTGGGGGAGGGGGAGGGCCGGGGTGGGGGCTCGCCCGACCCGCTGCGCCGTCTCGCGGCGCTGATCGGGGTCGATGCCGGCGGCGCAGCCGGTCTGGCCGAGCGGCTACGCCTGTCCAACGCCGAGCGCGACCGGCTCGTCGGCCTGGCGCCGCCCTGGCCGCTCGATCCCGCCGGCGACGACCGTGTGCAACATCTGGCATTGTATCGGCTGGGCGAGGACCGCTTTCGCGACCTCGTGTTGTTGCTTGCCGCCGATGGCCGGGTCGACGCCGCGCGGCGCAAAGCGCTGCTCCATCTGGCCGACAGCTGGAGACCTCCGGCATTCCCGTTGGCAGGACGCGACGTGACCGCCCTCGGCATCCCGCCCGGGCCCCGAACCGGCGACTTGCTCGGTGCGGTGCAGCGCTGGTGGGAGGCCGGCGATTTCACCGCCGACCGCGCCGCCTGCCTCGAAAAACTCGCGGAGATTGCGGCTGGCAGCCCTGACCGCGCCCGGTGATCTCGCGCCGTCGATCAGGCGACGCGTTCGAAAGGGTTCAGGGTGGGAATCCCAAATTGCTCGAAGTCGCGCAGATTGCGGGTCGCGACGGTCATGTTTCGGACCATTGCCGTTGCCGCGATCATCGCGTCCTCGATAAGATCGTCCGATCGTCGGTGCATCATCCGGGCCCAACGGCGAAAGATCAAATCGTCCATTGGGATGATGCTGTAGGACGCCGCAACCGCGTCGATCCAACCTTCGATGGCGGCCGCCTTCTCCGGGTCCTGGCGCCGGGTCATCTCGACGCCGGCTTGCAACTCGCCAAAGCTGACCGCGGCGATGAAGACCTGCCCGGCGGTGGTCCCGGACAGCCAGGCAACGACAGCGGGGTTCGGCCGCCGGCGGCGCAGCTCCGAAATGACGTTGGTGTCGAGGAGATACATCTATTCGAAGGCTGTCGGCTTGCGCCGGCGCAGCCCGCCGCGCTTCGGATAGGGTAGGCCACCCTCGAACCGCGGCTCGGGCGCCAGCAGCAGCTCCTTGAGCGTCGGCCGGGCGCGTTCCTGGAGCCTGCGCCACTCGTCGATCGGCACCAGAACCGCCGTTTCGACGCCTCGCTTGGTGACGATCTGGGGTCCCTCGCTGATGCTCTTTTCGAGCAACTCGCTGAAACGGGCTTTCGCTTCCTGAACCGGCCAAGCCATGGCGAACCTCGAAGACTAGTTGCCTAACTAGTCATTTAAATCGAAGGTCACAAGAGGCTCGCGTCGTGCACCGGATGCACCCGGCAGAGGCGGCGCGCTGTGTGCTACGATTGGCTGGATGCGCTTTTATGACCGCCATGTCCTCCCCTGGCTGCTCGACGCGGCGATGCGCAGCCGGGTGCTTGATGGGCCGCGCCGGCGCGCGATTGCGCTGGCGCGTGGCTTCGTGCTCGAGATCGGGGTTGGCTCGGGCATGAACCTCGCGCTCTACGGCTCGGCGGTCGAGCACATTTGCGCGATCGATCCCTCGGTCGAATTGCTGCGCCTTGCCGACAGGCGCAGCGCAGCGGCGCCCGTATCGGTGTCGCTGGCGCGGGCCTCGGCCGAAATGCTGCCATTTGCCGACGCAAGCTTCGATACGGTCGTGACGGCCTGGACGCTGTGCTCGATCGCCGATCCGGCGCTGGCGCTGACCGAGACGCGGCGCGTTCTGAAGCCGGGCGGGCGGCTGGTTTTTGTCGAGCACGGGCTGGCGCCGCAGCCCGGGATCGCGCGCTGGCAGCGTGGGTTGACGCCATGCTGGAGGCACATCGCCGGCGGCTGTCATCTCGACCGCAGAATCGATGAGCTGATCCGGGCGGCCGGTTTCCGGCTCGACACCATCGAGACCGGATACATCAAGGGGCCGAAGCCGTGGACTTTCCTTTATCAGGGATCGGCGACCGCGTGATGCCGCCGGCAGCGGGTGGGCCTTTTGTCGCGCCATGCCCGGTTGCATTCCTCAGGTGTAACCATGACGAATGCGTTTTCTGTTGAAGGCGCAATGAGGTAATCTCTCCGCCCATGGGGGAGCGCCGCTTTGTCGTCGAGCTGATCAAGCCGTCGCATTACGACGACGACGGCTATGTCATTCAGTGGATGCGGTCCTGGGTCCCATCGAATTCGCTCGCCTGCCTTTACGCGATCACCCAGGACGTGGCGGCGCGCCGGGTGCTGGGGCCCGATGTCGCGCTCGAGGTCCATGCCTACGACGAGTGCCACACGGTCATCCCGATAAAAAAGATAGTCCGGCGCATCAAGGCGGCCGATGGCGGGCTGGTGTGCCTCGTCGGCGTGCAGTCGAACCAGTTTCCGCGGGCGATCGACATCGCCGCGCAGTTTCGTGCCGCCGGCATCCAGGTCGCGGTCGGCGGGTTTCACGTCTCGGGCTGCCTCTCGATGCTGCCCGAACTGCCGCCCGACCTCGTCGCGGCGCGCGACCTCGGCATTTCCCTGTTCGCCGGCGAGGCCGAAGGCCGCCTCGCCGAAGTCTTCGCCGATGCGCTGGCCGGGCGCTTGAAGCCGCTCTACAACTACATGAACGACCTGCCCGGGCTGCAGCAGCAGGTCACCCCGTTCCTGCCGATCGAGATCGTCCGGCGCTACAGCGAGACGCTCGGCGCCTTCGATGCCGGGCGCGGCTGCCCGTTCCAGTGCAGCTTTTGCACGATCATCAACGTCCAGGGGAGGAAGTCGCGCTGGCGCGACGCCGACGATGTCGAGCGTCTGGTTCGCGCCAACGTCGCCCAGGGGGTCTATCGGTTTTTCATCACCGACGACAATTTCGCGCGCAACCGCAATTGGGAGGCGATCTTCGACCGGCTGATCCTGATGCGGGAAGCGGAGGGGATGACCCTCAATTTCCTCATACAGGTCGATACGCTGTGCCACCGCATTCCGAATTTCATCGAGAAGGCGGCGCGCGCCGGCTGCGCCCGGGTGTTTATCGGGCTGGAGAACATCAACCCCGACAATCTCATCGCGGCCAAGAAAAAGCAGAACCGGGTGCACGAATACCGCCAGCTGTTTCTCGACTGGCGCCGGCACAAGGTCATCACCTATGCCGGGTACATCCTCGGCTTCCCGAACGACACCCCGGAGCGGATCGCCCGCGACATCGCGGCCGTGCAGCGCGAATTGCCGGTCGATCTCCTCGAATTCTTCATCCTGACGCCGCTGCCGGGCTCCGCCGACCACAAGCAGCTCCATGCCGACGGGGTGTGGATGGACCCCGACATGAACAAATACGATCTGGAGCACGTCACCGCGCATCATCCGGCGATGACCGATCGGGAGTGGCAGTCGCTCTACGCCCGTGCCTTCGACCTCTATTATTCGCCCGAGCATATCGAGCGGATGTTCCGGCGCGCCAAGGCGTCGGGGATCAAGCCGGTCCGCCTCGTCAACCATGTCCTGCAATTCTATTTCACCTTTAAGCAGGAGAAGGTGCACCCGCTGCAAGGCGGCTTCTTCCGCCGCAAGATCCGCCGAACCCGCCGCGCCGGGCTGCCCCGCGAAAACCCGCTTTTCTTCTATCCGCGCCGGGTGTGGGAAGTCGCCGACACCCATGTCAGGCTGGTGGCGTTCTACCTGTTCCTGCACCGCATCCGCAAAAAGGTCGAACGCGATCCCTTACCCTACAGCGACCCGGCATTGACACCGGCCGATATGGCGGACGCCTTGCCGGCAGCCCCGGCACGCGGCAAACAGAAAGCGGCCGCCGCAGCCTAGGACCATAAACACCCGCGGGCGCCCGCCACCCACCTGTTGCGGGCGCTCGGACAGTCGATCCACACCGGCGGCGGGTTATGCCCTTAGCCGACCTTGCCGCCAGGACCGAGCAACGGCTCAGGTGGGTGGAGAGCGGAAATTCCTTGAGCCAGATCACCTTGACGGCTCGGCGCCGACAGCGGCCGTTCGCGGGACCGCGATCGAACTGCAAGATTCGACCTGAGCTGACCTTCGGCAGTTCAGCCGGACGGCTTCCGGGGGGTCTCCATAATCCTGGGCCCGCTTATCCCTGGTCGCCGGCACTCGTCGTGCTTGGAGTTATCCGATAGGGATGCAAAGCTGCGCGAGAGGAGGCGACAGGGGGTTGTTGGAGGCGACGGCAAACCTCAGCCCTAATTCGCTGCTACCTAGGATATTGTCGTCAACCTGACGCTTGGCATCGATGTCGGCCGAACAGCGGCGCTGGGGATAGGAACGCCGATAATGTCCGAAAATCTGCGTCTCTGGCTTCGGCGTGTTGGATTGGAGCAGCACGCCGAGATTTTTATGGCGAACGATATCGACATCGACGTGCTACCGGAACTCAGCGATGAGGATTTGAAGGAACTGGGCCTATCGCTGGGCCATCGCCGTCGAATCTTGCGAACGATTGCCGAACTGTCGAGTGCGGCGGTGCAACCGCACGCCACAGAAATGGCCGAGAGCGGCGCTGCCGCAGGCGATGACGGCGTCCGCGAGGCGGAACGACGGCAGCTCACCGTGTTGTTCTGCGATCTGGTGGGCTCCACCGAGCTGTCACGCCGGCATGACCCCGAGGACCTGCGCGATTTGCTTTGGCGCTATCACGACGCGGTGACGGGAGTCATGCAGCGCTATGGCGGGTACGTGGCCAATTATCTCGGCGACGGCATCCTCGCCTATTTCGGCTGGCCACGCGCAGAGGAGGACGAGGCGGCGCAGGCGATCCGCGCCGGGCTCGCGGCGGTCGCAGCGGCAAAGGAATTGTCGCTTCAGGTCCATGTCGGGATCGCTTCGGGCATCGTCGTCGTCGGCGACATCGAGGGCGGGGGTCGACGCCAGGCGGGAGCGATCGCCGGCGAGACCCCGAATCTGGCGGCACGCTTGGAAGCGCTGGCCGGACCCGGCCAGGTCGTGATCGGTGGGCTGACCCGGCAGCTGATTGGCGCGACCTTCATCCTCGACGATTTGGGCCCGCAGGCGCTGAAAGGCATTACCGAGCCGGTGGGGGTGTGGCAGGTGCTTGCCGAGCGGTCTGTCGAAAGCCGGTTCGAAGCCCGCGCCGGCCGGCTCACCCGTTTCATCGGGCGCGAGCACGAGGTGGCGCTGCTGGTCGACCGCTTCGAACGGGCCGTCGCCGGCGAAGGGCAGGCCGTCCTGTTGTCGGGCGACGCGGGCATCGGCAAGTCGCGAATCGTCCGGCAACTCCACGAGCAGCTGTCGGGCACAGCGTATACGCGGCTTCGCTTCCAGTGCTCGCCGTCGCATACCGATACCGCGCTGTACCCGATCATCCGCCATCTAGAGTACGCCGCCGGGTTCCAGCCGGATGACAAACCGGAATGTCGGCTCGACAAGCTCGAAGCGCTGCTCCGCCGTGGCGCTGAGGATGTCGCTGAGTGCGCGGCGTTGCTGGCGCCGCTATTGTCATTGCCGGGGGGCGAGCGCTACGGCGCCACCGACCTCACCACCACAGAACAGCGCAGCGAGCGCACATTCAAGGCGCTGATCGATCAGCTTCTCGGTCTGGCTGCCCGGGAGCCCGTGCTGTACATCGTTGAAGACGCGCATTGGCTCGATCCGGCGACGCGGGAGTTGCTGACCCGGGCGCTGGGGAGCATCGCCGACGCGCGGGTTCTGATATTGATCACCCACCGGCCCGATTTCCAGTCCGACTGGGCTCGCCATCCCCAGGTGACAGCGCTGACCCTGAGCCGCCTGAGCCGCGGACAAGGTGTGGCGATGGTCCGCGCGGCAGGCGGCGAAGCGCTGTCGGAGGAGGTCGTTGCGCGCATTTTGCAGCGCGCGGACGGCGTGCCGCTGTTCACCGAGGAGCTGACAAGATCGGTGATCGAGACCGGCAATCTTCTCGGCGATAGCGATATTCCCGAGACATTGCAGGCCTCTCTATTGGCGCGGCTCGATCGGCTTGGCCCCGATGCCAAGGAGTTGGCCCAGCTTGCCGCCGTGATCGGCCGGGAGTTCGGCGCCGCGCTGCTGGCCGCCGTCACCGGCATGCCGCAGGGCGAAGTCGATCGGGTATTGGAGCGTCTCGTCGCTGCCGAAATCGTGTTGCCGCAAGGCCCGGCGCAAGACGGCGTCCATGCCTTCCGCCACGCCCTGATCCAGGACGCGGGCTACCAATCGCTGCTGATAAGCCGGCGCCGCCAGTATCACGCCGAGATCGCACGAACCATCGAAGAGATCGGCGCCGTGCGTCCTTCGAGACGCGCCCTTCGGGCGCTCCTCAGGATGAGGTGATTTTGTTAATGGCATCAAAAATTGACCCGCATCCTGGGGAGGCGCGCCCTTCGAGACGCCGCCTCGCGGCAGCTCCTCAGGATGACGGCGCCGTCTCGAAGGACGCACGGACCGTGTTGCGGTTCTTCTTCGCGGCAGCGGGCCGCGTAGCTGCTGCCGGATTGTCGCGGCGCCAACGCGGCACATCTTTAGGCGGGTAAGCGAATTCAGGACAGATTCATGACCGACACCGCATCCGGCGATTTCCCGGTCTGGCGCACGCCGGAAGGCGAACCGGTTTCCTGCGTCGAGAAGATCAAGGTGCTGAACGAGAACCTGGCCGAGCTCCGGGCGCTGGCGCAGGATGCGCTCGAAGATGGCGTCCTGATGGGCTGCGACGAGGGCCAGGTGCGCGAGGTCTTGGCCGGGATCGTTGCTGGTCTCGTCAATCCCTACCGTCAGTAAGGCCCGATCGCCGATGAGGCTTGGGTTAGCGCTGGCCGGGCTGGCGCTTTTCGGCATAGCAGGTTGGGCGAGCGCCGCGGAGATGACCGCCGAGCCGACCGCGGTCATGCAGGGGCTTGACAAGATCACCGCGCGGGTGTCCCGCTTCGACACGCCGATCGAGAAGCCGGTGATGTTCGGCACGCTGTCGATCGTGGTGCGCGACTGCGAGAAGAGCGCGCCCGAGGAGCGGCCGGAAAACGCCGCCTTTGTCGAGATTTACGAAAACCGCCCGGGCGAGGCGCGGCGCCGCCTATTCAGTGGCTGGATGTTCTCGTCGAGCCCGGCGCTGTCGGCCCTCGAGCACCCGGTCTACGACGTCAACCTGCTCGAATGCAAACCGGCGCCCGGATCGCCGCCACCGCCGCCGGCTGCGCCTGCTGCCAAATCGCCTGGCAGGTCGCGCGGGAAGACCGCCCGATAGCGCAACGCCTCGGCGAGCATCCGGTGATAGCGGGAGCGGGTCACCTCGACCCCGCCGAACTGCGCGAGATGCGGCGTCAGGAACTGGGTGTCGAGCAGGCGGTAGCCGCCGAGCTGCAGCCGCGCCACGAGGTGAACGAGGGCGATTTTGCTGGCGTCGCTGACCCGGCTGAACATGCTTTCGCCGAAAAACGCGGTGCCGAGCGAGATGCCGTAGAGCCCGCCGACCAGTTCGCCATCATGCCAGCATTCGACACTATGCGCGGCGCCGCGAGCAAAGAGGGCGCTGTAAAGCCGCACGATCTCGTCGTTGATCCAGGTCGTCGGGCGGGTGTCGCTCGCTTCGGCGCAAGCGCGGATGACCGCTTCGAATGCCGTGTCGCAGCGCACCGCGAAGCTGCCCCGGCGCAGCACCCGCCCGAGGCGCCGGGGCACGTGGAAGGCGTCGAGCGGAATGATGCCGCGCCGCGTCGGATCGACCCAGAACAACTCCGGGTCGTCGGCCGATTCCGCCATCGGGAAGATGCCCGCCGCGTAGGCTTCGAGGAGGCTGTCGGGGGTCAGGCGGAATATCACGACGGCGGGCTTTGACCAAGAGGGTTTGCCGGCCCCATTTCCTTGTCATGCCGGCGAAGGCCGGTATCCACGGCGGGGATGGATCCCGGCCTTCGCCGGGATGACACGCTAGGTGGGGTGGTCGCCGGCATTCCTGTCTATGTCCTCCTCAACGCCCGAGGAAGCGTTCGAGCCAGTGGATATCGTAGGTGCCGGCGCGGAATTGCGGATCGTCGACGAGGCGCTGGTGCAGCGGGATCGTCGTTTCGATCCCGCCGATCACGTATTCGGCAAGGGCCCGGCGGGCCCGCATCACGCATTCCTCGCGGGTGGCGGCGTGCACGACCAGCTTGGCAACTAGGCTGTCATAGAACGGCGGCACCTCGTAGCCCTGGTAGAGCGCACTGTCGACCCTGACGCCCAGCCCGCCCGGCGCGTGGTACTCGGCGATACGCCCCGGCGAAGGCCGGAAATCCTCTGGGTTCTCGGCGTTGATCCGGCATTCGATGGCATGGCCGCGCAGCGTGATGTCGCTCTGCCTAAAGCCGAGCGGCGCGCCGGCGGCGATGCGCAGCTGCTCGGCGACCATGTCGACGCCGCTGACCATTTCGCTGATCGGATGCTCGACCTGCAGCCGGGTGTTCATCTCGATGAAATAGAACGCGCCGTCCTCGTAGAGAAACTCCATCGTGCCGGCGCTCTGGTAGCCGAGCTGGCGCATCGCGGCGACAGCGAGCCCGCTCACTTTTTCCCGCGCGGCCGGGTCGAGCGCCGGCGACGGAGTTTCCTCGAGCAGCTTCTGGTGCGAGCGCTGCAACGAGCAGTCGCGGTGCCCTAGATGAACGACGCCGCCCTTGCCGTCGCCGATCAGCTGCACCTCGATATGCCGGGGGCGGTCGAGATAGCGCTCGAGATAGACCGCATCGTCGCCAAACCCGGCCCGTGCCTCGGCTTGCGCCAGGGGTAGCATCCGGGCGAGCTCGGCCGGGTCGCGGGCCAGCTTCATGCCGCGTCCGCCGCCGCCGGCCGAGGCTTTCAGCAGCACCGGGAAGCCGATCGCGCGAGCCGCTTCCAGGGCGGCGGCGCTGTCGCGCACCGCTTCGGCCGACCCCGGCACGACCGGAATGCCGAGCCGCGCCGCCTCCGCCTTGGCGCGGACCTTGTCGCCCATCAGCCGGATATGCGCCGGGGAAGGACCGATGAAGGTGAAGCCGTGCTCTTCCACCGCCGCGGCGAAATCGGCGTTCTCGGCAAGAAAGCCGAGCCCGGGGTGGATCGCGTCGGCCCCGGTTATCGTCGCGGCGGAGAGGATTGCCGAGACATTGAGATAGCTCGCCCGCGCCGCCGGCGGGCCGATACAGACGGTCTCGTCGGCGAGGCGCACATTCATCGCCTGCGCGTCGGCCGTCGAATGCACCGCGACGGTCCTCACTCCCATCTCGTGGCAGGCGCGGTTGATGCGCAGCGCGATCTCGCCGCGATTGGCGATCAGCACCTTCTCGAACATGCTAAGGAATTTCCCGATCGGGATTGCTTCGTCGCTGCGCTCCTCGCAATGACGAACTCCTTTTGACTGTCATGTGTGGACGTCCACGCGAGTCATAACGCTCCACAGTACCGTGTTTAATCCCATTCCAGGATCGTGCCGTCGCCATCGCGCCAGCGAATCCTGAGACCGCCGCCCGGTCGAGGCGTCTTCGGACGTGCGCGCCTGGAATCCGGAAACCCTGGCAGCGTTTTCGGCGGCGCAACCGCCCGTCCCGGGCGTGGGAGATTTCTATCGTTTCCCTCCACCGGGACCATGTAGAGCGAGTCGGTTGAGTGATCAACGGGCAATTGGCGGCTCGGCAGTCCATCGATTTTCTGCCGGTCCGCTGGACTCCTGCCGACCCCGGCTTTTAGATTTGCCGGCCCTGCCCACATAACCGGCCAACCGCGCCCCAACCCTCGCGAGGAGATCCTTCCATGACCGACATCGTCATCGCCGGCGCCGCGCGCACCGCGGTCGGAGCCTTCAACGGCGGGCTCGCCAGCCTCGTGGCGCACCAGCTCGGCGAAATCGCGATCCGCGAGGCGTTGCGCCGCGCCCAGGTCGAGCCGAAGGAGGTGTCGGAGGTCATCCTCGGCCAGATCCTCGCGGCCGGCGAGGGGCAGAACCCGGCGCGCCAGGCGGCGGTCGCGGCCGGCATCCCCTACGAGACGACGGCCTACGGGGTCAACCAGCTGTGCGGCTCCGGGCTGCGCACCGTCGCACTCGGCTATCAGGCGATCCGCAACGGCGATTCGGAGATCGTCGTCGCCGGCGGCCAGGAGAGCATGAGCCAGGCGCCGCACTGCATCCATCTGCGCAACGGCACGAAGATGGGCGACGCGCAGATGGTCGACACGATGATCCGCGATGGTCTGTGGGACGCCTTCAACGGCTACCACATGGGCAACACCGCCGAGAACGTCGCGCAGCGCTGGCAGATCACCCGGGAACAGCAGGACGAGTTCGCCGCGCGCTCGCAGGAGCGGGCCGAGGCGGCGCAGAAGGCCGGCCGCTTCAAGGACGAGATCGT
>Ga0326597_10007042_pt1 | contig 15333 bp, 17 predicted proteins | sample RVTome_12_FD_203789 | JGI IMG/M metagenome (GOLD analysis project Ga0326597, IMG submission 203789) | Soil microbial communities from uranium-contaminated site in the Upper Colorado River Basin, Wyoming, United States - RVT100D185 | ecosystem: Environmental > Terrestrial > Soil > Contaminated >... | reverse complement strand
GTATGGCACGCCTTCGGGGATCTTGAAACCATCACCCACAAGATCTCGGTGCTGGAGGAATGGTGCAAGAAAGTTGGCCGGGACCCTGATGAGATTCGTAAGTCAACGGGCTGGGGAATGGTCAAGCCCGAGAACATCGATCAGGCCGATGCGCTGGTTGAGGCGGGCGTTACGGAATTCACCCTCGGCTTCGATGGCACCAGACTCGACATGCCAGGGCTTGCCGAGTGGCTCGCCTGGCGTGACTCGAAGCGGTAGCGGCATGGAAACCTTGTAGGCTCCGGCCGCAATGTCTACTGCCATTCTATTTGTCGGCGTCGGACTGTTTCTGCTGACTCTCGCTGCCGACCGGTTCGTGACGGCGGCCGCCCGTCTCGCCAAAGAGTGGGGCATGTCCCAGATCCTCATCGGTGCGGTGGTGGTCGGGATGGGTACGTCGGCTCCCGAGTTCATCGTTTCGGTGGTTGGCGGTGGGAAGAGCTTCGACCTGGCGTTCGGAAACATCGCTGGTTCGAATATTGCCAACCTGTCGGTCGTGCTGGGAGCCAGCGTGATCGTGAGCGCCATCGTCGGCCAGCGCACCATCCTGCGCCGCGAGGGCTTCCTGATGTTTCTGGCCGTCGCCCTGTTCGGTGCTTTTATGTGGGACGGCGGGCTCACCCGGTTCGAAGGTGGCATCCTGGCCGGGGCCGCCGCCCTTTCGGGGTACTTGCTGGCGAGATGGTCAACCGGTGAATCTGAAGTCGATGAGGCATTGGAGGGAGACTTTAGGATCCCCACCGAACTACTGGCTGGAGCCCTGACCCTTGTCATCATGCTCGTCGGCGCTCAATTGCTCGCCTCGGGAGCTCTCGACATCGCCCACATTCTCGGGGTATCGGAAGGATTCATCGGGCTGACAGTGGTAGCGGTTGGAACATCACTCCCCGAACTAGCCACCGCAATAGCGGCCGCTCGAAGAAGACAGAACGACCTGGTAATCGGCAACTTGCTCGGCTCAAACCTATTCAACTCGCTCGTGGTCGGTGCCGGGGTCGGGCTCATTCGGCCAGGTGTCGCGGACGATCCGGTGCGGGGAAGCATCCTGGTGATGATCGGGATCGCCGCGTTGGCTGGAACCCTGTTGAACACCGGTGATCGTCTGGTCCGTTCCGAGGGTGTAGCGCTGTTGGCTGTGTACGGCGGGTATCTCACCTGGTTGGCCGTTTAGAGTTGTTTCCGCAACTGCTCTTGGGCGAGCCGGGACGCTTCGAGGATAAGGCCGTATATTTCTTCGACGATATCCTCGGCATATCCGAGTTCGGCGGCCTGGAGTCTGACCCGCTCGATTAGTTCAGCTTCACGATCAGGCGAACGAACCGGCGCACCCCGTTCCGCTTTGACCTGACCAATTTCCAAGGCCAGCCGTTGGCGGCGAGCGAGTAGATCAACCAGTTCATGGTCAATGGCGTCGATTCCAGTCCGGAGACGGGTGACCCCCAGTTCGTGCATGAGTTCGGCAAACTCGCCAAACCCGATCTGGTTCTCCGGGTTCGCCAACGCCGAATCTGGATCGGGGTGGACTTCGACGATCACACCATCCGCCCCCACGCCATGAGCGGCCAGGGTCAATTTGCCGACCAGGGTCCGCGAAGCCACGGCATGGGAAGGTAGAGCGAGAACGGGGAGGTGAGAACGCTCCTTCACAATCGCTACCGAGGTGAGATCCAGAGTGGGCGACTCCCCGAACGTGCGGATGCCCCGCTCGACGAGAACGACCTGATCGTTGCCTTCGGCCAGTACATATTCGGCCGCCCACAGCCATTCATCAATGGTCGCCGAACTGGCTCGCTTGAGCAGTACCGGCACCTTCGACTGGCCAACGATCCGGAGCAGTTCGAAGTTCTGCATATTGGACGAGCCGATCTCGACCATGTCGACCAGGTGCGACCAATCCTCGACGTGCCGGGGTTCGTTCACTTGAGTGATGACCGGTAACCCGAATCGCTGGCCGGCCTCAACCAGCCAGGCGACCCCTTCCGATCCGCGGCCTCCAAACGCATAGGCTGACGCTCCCGTTGGGACGACTGCGGCGCGAAGGGCGCTCGCCCCCGCCTGAGAAACTGCTTCGGCTACGGCATTGATCTGGCGCTGCGATTCCACCGCACATGGCCCGGCGATTACCGGAAAGTGATCTGAGCCGAACATGACCGGACCCACCGCCACCACGGTGTTTTCCTCGGATATGCGGTCGATTTTGCGTCCCATAAGGGTCCTACACAAGTGAACCCGGAGGGTCCTGGACTCCGGGCCGATGATTCATATCGTTTCGATCAACTGCCGGATGCCCAGAAAAGTCGCGAAGACCGGCATGAAACAGGGAGCTTGTACATGGTGAGACGCTACACCACCGGTGCGTCGTCGTGCAATGCGTTACCGGCCGCCGCCGCCAGGACGGCGTCGTTCTCAGGAGAAACAAACAGTTGTCGCCGTGCCTGAAACCGGATGAGCCAGACCCCGACCACGACCATCAAGAGCGCGGACCACTGTGACCAGGTAAATGGGCCGAGCACGGCATCGGCCGCCCGGGAAGCATCAAGACCCTGTTCAACGGGAACCTGGCGGGTGAAATCGATGAGAAATCTCTGGGCTCCGTACCAAATCACCCACAGCGAGAACATTTGACCGTAATGGCGATGCTTCCAAACCCGGTTGACCCTGGCCAGGACTCCGAGAAGAACGATTGCTCCCAACATGTCGTACAGCCAGGTCGGGTGATACACGCCACAGGTGATCTCCGAGACGACTTTGCCGAGGGTGCCACATTCGAGGGCGGTATGTTGTGGGGCAAGGTCGTAGCCCGACTTGACCGCATAACCGAGGAAGAAATCGGTGGCGGCGCCCAGGTGCTCAGCGATGGCTAAGTCGCCAATTCGGCCGACGATCGTACCGACGGCCAATCCATAGGACGCCGTGTCGACCAGGGCCCACCATGGCTGATTGAGGCGCCGGGCCCGGAGGGCGGCGGCCAGGATCCCGCCAAACATTCCACCGAGAATGGAAAAGTTGCCGAGTGGCGAGATGATCTGGACGAAGGAGGCCCCTTCGGAAATCTGGGCCCCGACGGTGAAATATCGGGCGCCAAGAATCGCCCCGACCAGCGCCCAATTGAACATCGAAAGATACGCTTCCCGGTCGTATCCGCGCCGGGCAGCCAACTCGACGGCCAACCAGGAACCGGCCAGAAACCCGAGGGCCGCGAAAACCCCATGCAGGGATAGGGTGAGCGGACCCACATCGAACAGCGGGATCGGACGGTAGGTGAATTCAGCAAGCATCCCGTCAGGTTACCCGCCCCGCCACGGTTACTTTCCGGAATCGGTTTCCCGGATTGGTGTTCGTCGGGTCCTTCGATAGGCTTCACGCCTCGAAAAAATGGACCCGTGTTGCTTGCCAAACTTTCGCCACACCAACTAACCCTCAGCATCTTCTGGCTGGCCGGAGGATGGACGCTCCTCGTCTGGGGCGGTCGGATTGGCCTGCTGACCGGCGCCGAACGGGTGGACCCTGCGAGCTGGTTCAGGATCGGCGGGTCGATCGCCTTCGGAATCGCGCTCGTTTTTCTGGGGGTCCTCATGTGGCGGACCGACTCGCCGAGCGGCTGGAGTGAACCGGCCAGCTTCGCCAACTTGATATTCAGCCTGGCGGTCTGGCTCCCGTCAGCTGCCCGGATCGTGACCGGCGAGGCGAGGGCTGGCTTCAAGGCGGTCCACGTGGTGCTGGCAGTTACCTCGTTGGCACTGGCAACCGGGGCGGTGTGGGCGGCGGGCCGACCCCGTTCTACCGAAAGACCACGTCAACCCAGATCGCGTCGAACACAAGAGCCAGGTAGATAATTGACGTCCTGAACAGAGCCATGGCCGTCGTCGGATCCTTGTACAGACGGACCGCATCTCTCATCATCCAGGCCCCGAAGATGAGCGCGCTCAGCAAATAGATCCACGACAGGCTCGTAACGAATACGAGGCTGAGGGATACGAGCACCAACATAGCGGTGTACCAAAGAATCTGGAGGGACGTGTGGCGCTCGCTGGCGACCACCGGAAGCATGGGTACTCCCGCCCTGGCGTAATCATCTTTGTAGCGGATGGCCAGGGCCCAAAAGTGCGGTGGGGTCCAGTAGAAGACGATGGCGAACATGATCCACGCGGCGAGATCGAGCCGGCCGGTTACGGCCGCCCAGCCGACCAGAACCGGGGCGGCACCGGCCGCCCCCCCGATGACAATGTTCTGGCGGGAATTACGCTTGAGGTACTTCGTGTAGACGAAGACATAGAACAACAGGGCGACGGTGGAGATAGATGCGGCCAGGAGATTGGTAAACGCCCAAAGCCATAGGAACCCGGCCGCCCCGAGCAACACTCCGAACCGTAGAGCGTGCTCAGCGGGAATCTGGGCCTTGGGCAGAGGTCGGCCCTTGGTGCGGTCCATCACCAGGTCGATGTCACTATCGACATAGTTGTTGAGGACGTTGGCGCCCCCGGCCGACAACGTCCCACCGACGAGGGTGGTCACGACCAGTGCCCAACCGGGCCAGCCGTTGTTGGCCAGGACCATCGGTGGGATTGTGGTAATGAGGAGCAGTTCGATGATGCGTGGCTTGGTGAGAGCAATGTAGGCTCGCAGTGCGCCGGCCCGGTCGGGCTTGGAAACTTGTTCGACTAACGCAGTGATAGTGAGGTCCTCAGTGGTTTGCCGTAGGATACCCCGAGGAACAAGGGTCCGGGCCACCCGACCTCCGTACCGATGAGGACACAAATGCCAACCCGATCTGACAACCCGGTCGTATACCTGCGCCCCGGCTGCCCTTTCTGTTCGATTTTGACCTCCAGCCTCAACCGGGCCGGAGTGACCTATGACGAGGTGAACATCTGGGATGACCCTGAAGCCGCGGCGTTTGTTCGATCCGTTGCCAACGGCAACGAGACGGTCCCAACCGTCGTCATCGGTGGTGTGGCCCATGTCAATCCCCCAGCACGGTTGGTTATCGACTCGGTTCGGTGATCGCCAGAATCCACTTTCAGGGAATTTTCCGATCTCCGTTCAACTCGTAACATACGCCCCGTTCCGAGCGACTAGCCTCGTTCCGCAAACGTTCGTACATGGAGAGGTCCTGGCACTGTGACACGCCGCAGTTGGATTGGTATCGCGATGGCGTCATCCTTGTTTACCGCCTGTGCCAGTGGCGGACCGATGGATTCTCTTGACCCAAAGGGGCCGATCGCCACGGATATCGACGGCCTGTTCCGACTGACCTTGAACATCGCCACCGTCATCTTCGTGCTGGTCACAGGTGCGCTCCTCTACGCCGCCATCCGGTTCCGCGACCGGGGCGACAGAACCCCCGAACCCAAGCAGGTCGAGGGTAATGCCCGCCTCGAAGTGATCTGGACGGTCATCCCCGTTCTCATCCTCGCCTCCATCGCCGTTCCCACCGTCGACCGGATCTTCAAATACACGTCGTGCGCGGATGATGCCCTCCACATCGAGGTGATCGGACACCAGTGGTGGTTCGAATACACCTATCCCGATGACGGATTCTCGACGGCCAATGTGCTCGTGATGCCAACTGAAACCGAAATCTGCCTCGACATGTCATCGGACGATGTCATCCACAACTACTGGGTGCCCAAGCTGAACGGCAAGCGTTACCTGGTGCCCGGTCAGGACACCGTGCTGCTGCTCAGAGCTGACGAACCAGGTGAGTACTGGGGTCAATGCGCGGAGTTTTGCGGCTTATCGCACGCCAAGATGCGCGCCAGGGTTATCGCGATGACCCCTGACGACTATGTAGCCTGGCTCACCGAGCAGCAACGGCCGGCCTCGGTACCGGTCGAAGGCACGATCGAACAGCAGGGCATGGACCTATTCCTGGGCGGCCAGTGCGTCAGTTGCCACAACATCTCAGGGGTGACAGCCGACAACCCGGCGCTCACGGCGGGAGCAATATACGGCCCGGATCTGACTCATTTCTCGAGTCGCGATGTCTTCGCGGGTGCCGTGCTCAACCACGGCGATCCAAACGCCATCGAGGACTGGATCGACAATCCTCCAGTTGTCAAGCCCGGTTCCTTCATGCCCAACATCGATCTCACCCAGCAGGAAATCGAAGCACTGGCCGCGTATCTAAGGAGTCTTGACTGATGGCAACGACCGCGGCTCCTTCGAGCGCCCCCACCATCTTCCGACGCCCCGCCTCCAACACCGGGTTTTGGAGTTGGATCACCACGGCGGATCACAAGAAGATCGGCATGATGTACGGCTATACCGCCTTCGTGTTCTTCATCCTCGGGGGCCTCGAGGCCCTGCTACTTCGGATCCAGCTAGCCCAACCCGACAGCGTTTTTCTGTCCGCCTCCGAGTACAACGCCATGTTCACGATGCACGGCACCACCATGATTTTCTTGTTCGTCATGCCGGTGTCGGCCGCCTTTTTCAACTATCTCTTGCCGCTCATGATCGGCGCCCGAGATGTCGCCTTCCCGCGGATGAATGCCGTCTCGTACTGGATCTTCGTGTTCGGCGGAATCTTCCTCTACAGCTCGTTTATCTTTGGTACGACCGGGCCCCCGGAAGGTGGCAATCTCGCAGAAGTGGCATCCCGGCTCGGATCAGCTCCCAACGGTGGTTGGTTCGGCTACGCCCCCAACTCAGGTCTACGGTTCTCGTCCGGGACCGTTATGGACTATTGGTCGGTCGGGCTACAAATTCTTGGCCTGGCATCGTTGATCTCTGCGATCAATTTCATCGTGACCGTGTTCAATATGCGGGCCAAAGGCATGAAACTGCTCCGAATGCCGGTCTTTGTCTGGATGACTACCGTCGTGGCCTTCCTCTTGCTGTTTTCCCTGCCGATCATCGCCGTGGCGCTGTTCATGATCACCTTCGACCGCAACGTTGGAACCCTGTTCTTTGATCCGTCGATGGGTGGAGATCCCATTCTCTGGCAACACTTCTTCTGGCTGTTCGGTCACCCTGAGGTCTACATCTTGGTCCTTCCGGCCATGGGGATCGTGTCCGAAGTGCTCCCGACGTTCTCGCGCAAACCGCTCTTCGGTTATCCGGCGGTCGTGTTCGCCGGCGCCGCCATCGGATTTATGGGTTTCGGCGTCTGGGCCCACCACATGTTCTCATCCGGAGTGACTCCCATTACCCAGGCGGCTTTCGGTCTTTCAACGATGGCGATCGCCATTCCGACGGGTATCAAGATCTTCAATTGGATCGGAACGGTGTGGGGCGGCAAGGTCAAACTGAACACACCGATGTTGTTTTCACTCGGATTCGTCGGCATGTTCGTGATCGGCGGTCTCTCGGGCGTCACCCACTCGATTGTGCCCGCCGACTGGCAGCAAACGGACACTTACTACATCGTCGCCCATTTCCACTACGTCTTGTTCGGTGGAGCCATCTTCGGCCTCTTCTCCGGCCTGTATTACTGGTTCCCGAAGCTGACCGGTCGAATGTTTTCCGAAGCGCTTGGGAAATGGCACTTCTGGGTGTTCTTCATCGGCTTCAACCTGACGTTCGGTCCGATGCATTGGCTCGGACTCAACGGAATGGTCCGCCGCACCTGGGTGTATGCAGAGGAAACCGGCCTGGGTCCTTGGAATATGGTCGTCACCGTCGGAGCGTTCATCATCGCCCTCGGGGTCCTCATCTTCATGATCAACTGGACCTGGTCAAAGCGCCACGGACCGATCGCACCATTCGACCCCTGGGACGCCAGAACGCTGGAATGGAGCCTGCCGTCTCCGACACCCGCGTACAACTTTGCGGTCAACCCGGTCGTAACGTCACTCGATGACTTCTGGCACAAGAAGTATTCCGAAGATGCCGACGGTCGACCGGTTCGACGGCCGGAGGCAACCGCTTTGCTCACAGAATACGAGGAAGTCGGACTCAATCCACCCGAACCCATTCATCTCCCCAACCCTTCCTACTACCCGTTCATGGTGGGAGTTGGTATGCCGATGGTCGGCTACGGACTCATTTACGACAACACCGCCTGGGGCATTCCATTGCTAATCCTCGGAGCGGTCATCATTGTGGGTTCGTTCATCGGATGGGGCGTCGAACCGCTTGAAGAACCCCATGCCGAACACCACCCCGATGAACCCGGGAACGAACATCCTGGTACCGATGGGGAGGACAGCTGATGTCTGACGTTGCGCACGCTGACGGCCAGCACGACGTGCATGAAGGCACCGGTATCGACAACCGGAAGCTCGGCATGTGGGTTTTCCTGTCTTCTGAATTCATGTTCTTCGGCGCGCTCATCTCCAACTACATGTTGTTCAAAGGCCGCGACTACAGCGCGTTCTTTCCTCGCGGTGTTCCTGTCATTCTGCCAAGGGATCTGTACGACATTCCCTTCACGTCTGTCTCGTCATTTGTGCTCCTGATGTCTTCCCTGACGATGGTTCTCGCCCACGACGCACTCGCGTCGGGAGATCAAAACCGGACCAGAATCTGGTTGGCTGCTACGGGAATGCTCGGATCCGTGTTCATCGGAGGACAGGTTTTTGAATTCACCGAGTTCATACAACAGGGCATGACGATCTCGTCGAACCCGGCAGCTTCTGCTTTCTTCATGTTGACGGGGTTCCACGGGGCACACGTCTTCCTCGGTATCCTCATGTTGCTGTCACTGTATGGGATTTCCCGGCGACAGGGAGGCCTGACCCAGGCGCAAGGTCTCAATGTCGAACTCGTCGGTCTGTACTGGCACTTCGTCGACATCATCTGGATTGTCATTTTCACCATCGTCTACCTGATTCGCTGAGGAAGCCAATGGCAGGAGAACACGCACTCGCCCACCCGACTCCCCGTCAGTACGTCCAGATCGCGGTGCTGCTGGCGTTCATGACGGTGATTGAAGTCGCCCTCTACTACCTTGAACAGAGCACCGACGCATTCACAGGGCCAATGGCTGCCCCGCTCTTGATCTTGCTCGCCGTCATGAAATTCGTGATCGTGGTTGGCTGGTTCATGCATCTGCGGTTCGAAAAATCGTTGGTGTCGAAGTTCTTCACCACCGGCTTCGTCGCCGCCATGGTTTTGTATGCGGCCGTCTTGTTTGCTCTCGGCGCCGTTGCCCTGACCTGATGGAAGAAATCCTCGGATTTCACCCCCACTACGATGTCGTCGCGACGATGGGCGGCTTGGCGATTGCCTACCGCTACCTGAGCACCCGGATCGCCCGCCAGATCCTTCCGAAAGGGACGGTGCCGGTTACCCGTCGTCAACAGGCTCACTTCTATGGTGGGCTGGCGGTCATGTTTCTGGTCTCCAGCTGGCCGATCCACGACATCGGCGAGCAGTCGCTGTTCACCTTTCACATGGTCGAACATCTCGTGATCGCCCTCGTCGGTGCACCGCTGCTGCTGTTGGGCGTACCCCGCTGGATGGCCGCCTTCGTCGTGGCAAAGCCAAGAAGCATCCGATTGGTCAAGGCGGCCAGCCATCCGGTGGTGGGCTTTGCTTTCTTCAATCTCACATTGGCCGGCTTGCATTGGCCCCAGATCGTCGAGCTCATGGTGTCGGTCCCCTGGGTGCATTTCCTGGTACACGCCACCCTGTTCTCATCAGCCGTCCTGATGTGGATGCCGGTGCTGTCCCCCCACCCAGAGGTCAAGCGATTGCAGGCGCCAGGTGCCATGATGTACCTGTTCGCCCAGTCGCTGGTTCCAACCATCCCTGCCGCGTTCCTCATCTTTGGGAGCGCCCCGATGTATGAGCACTATGCCCAGGCACCCAAACTATGGGGCTGGGATCCAATGATGGATCAGGCCATAGCCGGTGTCATCATGAAGCTGGGCGGTGGATTCCTCTTGTGGGCGATCATCACCGTTATCTGGTTTCGCTGGTACCGGCAAGAACGCAAGTGGGACACCATCGAGCGGAACTTACGCGAAACCGTGTAGGGAACCGCCAGGTCGGCTAAAACCGGAATCAAACTCCGAATGCCGTAGCCGGGCGGCGTTACACCCACACCTGCACGACGGCGTGATCCCCATCTGGCTGGTCGGTCTCCGGGTGCTCGTTATCCCCTCCCGAGACAGCGTTCGTGACCAGGGCCACGAAGAGCAACACGATGCCAATCCCGACCGTCGCCACCGCGAACTCGCCAGCACTGATGGAGCCATTGGGTTTCGAAGCAGCGAGGCCGGCAAAGGTGAGGACCCCCCCGGCGACCACAATGGCGATGAGAGGCGCAGACGCATGGAACGTAAGGAGTAACCATGCGAAGGGCAGGACAAACGAGGCGATCGCCAGAATCACGAACACCGGCATGAGGTACGAGGTGGCAAGCCGGTGTTTGATGACATCCGATTCGGCTTCCTCATCCTTGGTCAGTCCGGCCGGCAACGCCATTATCTGCACGGCGGCTGACACGACGACTCCGACAATGACCATGATCACCACCAGCAGCATCGAAGAGGCCACCGGCGACATGGCAACCATTACCGGATCTTCGGGCAGAACCGGTTCGATCGTGGATCCGGCCCCAATCAACACTCCGGAACCCACCAGCCCGGCGACCGCCCCCACTGCGGCCCCGACCACCGTCAGGCTTCCGCGCCGCGATCGAATGGAATAATGTCGGTCGAACCATGCGGGAATGGCCGAAGCTGCTCCGGCCAGCAGCCCTCCAAACAGTGTGGTCAAGATGGTGACGTAGAGGACGACGTCGGCGGGGGCAGCCAGACTGCTGGCCCTGAGCGCATCTCCGTCGAAGGCGGGAGCGATTCTGGTGAGGGCAAACCGGGTGCTGACGACGGCGGCAAAGATTCCAAACATGAGCCCTGCCATGGCTCCGAGCCTGGCTCCGAACAGCAGACGGTCACGAATCGGGGGGGCTTGGATCGGCTCTCCTTGTTCCTCGAGAACCGCCACTGCCATCGGAGCGGCAGATTGAGTGACTACGAGTTCGGGGGCCTCTACGATCGGGACGTCGGCCGGAGTCCCCGCCGCAACTTCTACGGGTGCACTTGTCGCGACGGGCGCCGCAGATGGGGCAGCCGAACTCACCGCCCCGCCCCCGGACCAGGCGGACAGGACGTCGTCCACGCTACTGCCTGAGGCTTCGGCACGAGCCCGCGCCGACCGCATCACCAACTCTTCGGGTACCTTCATCGACTGGGCGATGGATTGAGAAACGTCGCTCATAGCCGCCATAGTAGATGGCGGAACGGCCAAGGGCGAAGCAAGCGCCCTTAGATGGAAGATCCGTCCTGATCTGGTTGTTGGGCGAGTCCGGTCTCGTCTTTGGCAGGCTCGCCTTCTGACGTTTCGGCGCGGGTGCGCACCGATCGTTCGCTCCTGCGTAACAGCAACAGTCCGAGGATGATGACGCCAACCATGATGGCAATATCGTCCACGCCAGTTCCATGTCCAAGATACATCAGGTGACCGCCACTGTCGTCGGGCCTCCATGCTAAACCGTTCGGCTGCTCGATCTGATCGGTGGCTGGACCGGCTAACCCTCGGCGAGGATGAACAGGCCGAGGAGGGTGAGCAGCACCATCAAGCCAAGCATGGCCCACTGGGAACGAACGGCTTTTGTGCCGCCAAACTCTGCGAGAGCTCGATCGTGGGCGAGTACGACTCCAGCTACGTGCCCGGCCACGATCGCTCCGAGTTGCACCCACCAGACTCCATCGGTCGGGAACCAATAAACGATCTTCCATTGGGCGGTTCCGAACAGGTTCCAACCCAGGTCGAACGGGTCACTCACCGTTGACAGAAGTTTCTGGCCTTCAAAGAGGACGAGGGTGAAGTAGTGGGCAAATGCGTAGGCAAGACCGATCGGAACCAGAGTGTGAGCGAACGAATCGGCCACACCCCGAGCCGTGCGATCCGTCCCCCCGAGCTTGGCCGCCCCCCAGGAAGCCCCGTAATACGCCAGACCAAGTACGGCCACGATGGCGATCATCGCCGGCGTTTTGAACCAGACGTACGACTCGATCTCACCGAACCAGCCGAGCCAACGTTGAGAACCCGACAAACCGTCGAATGTGACCGTTCCGATCATGACCAACACAAACGGAGTCAGCCCCGCCCAGTGCGGAAGAACCGGCAAGGCCCTGAACCATCCTCGCCACACCCATCCGGTGCCGTCGGCGGCCCGGCCGATTGGTGCAATGGCCGAAATCAACCGGTTGTAGGTGCTGAATCCGTCGGCCGCCAACATCGCATTATCGCCGCCGAATCGAACCGTCCAGACCACCAGCCAACCCGTGTAGGCAATGACGTAGAGAGACAGCGTCCGGGGTTCCCCACCTGTCACCGAGGCCAGTTCGAACCACGTAAACACAAAGAAGGCCGCAACGGCTGGCCAAATACCGACTTTGGAAGGAACCGGACGTTCAGGGAATCCGAGAAACCGGGTGATGATCCGCCAGGGATTGGTCTGAGAGTAGATATTTCCCAGGGCCGCTCCACCAAAAGGGATGATCAAAAAGAGAAATATGTAGACAAGGTAAGGCGACATCGAGAAGGAGGCTCGTGGTTGCCCGACAAAGCCACCGGCAATGACGATCCCAAAAAACAAGAAGCCAAGAACCCGGCCGACGCCTACCAGCCATTTGAACCATGGCGCATTGATCCTCCTTTGGCGAGGACCATCCTGGAGTCGGGCGGTCGGCCAGAGGGAACCGAGCAGTACGAACGACAAGACGATGACAGCCACGGCTACCGTGCTTGACGTTGAAAGCGGAATCGGCAAGTCCTGGCGACCACCCACCCCGTGAGCCAACGCAACGGTCGGATTGCCGACAAGCCCATAGACCACGACCGCCAACCCGATCCCCAAGCGGCTCCAATGTTTCACTGGCTGACCACGAGTTCCAAAACCTGCAACCGAAGGCTCTCAAGTTCGACTTCGAAAATCCCGGGAATCTCAGCTACAAAGGACAGTTCGGCATCCCGACCGGCTGCGACATCCACAGTGAGGTCATATCCGTGCACATGCAGTTCGTCACCGGTGTCCGACCGGATGACGAGTTTCACACCATCACCGAGTTTCACCTCGGCCCGGCGCTCAGATGTGAGCTGCCCTCCTGCCACTGTCACCAGGATCTCGACGGAATCATCGCCAATCAGAGTGGTAGGAGTCAGCGAGGTTGTGGTCGACGAGGTAGGTGCCGTCATCGTCGTCGATGACGGGTTGGAAGTGGTTGTATCGGCGCCAGAGGTTGAAGTGGTACTCGCCAGGGTCGCGGGCGCCGCCGTACTGATCGTCGATCCAGAGACACCGGCTGAACAACCGCTCACAGCCGTCGACATCGCAAAAAGCCCGATCAACAAACGCATCCGATGATGCTAGAACAGCTCAGCAGCCGGTCAGTCGCATCGGTCTTCGACATCCGTCCCCACCATGATACTTACGATGGTTTCGGCTGACTGGCCGGACGTATAGGTTGTATGGGCATCGATGACGCCAACGTCCTGCACCTCGAAGACGGTGGCCACCCAATCACAATCGCCAGGGTCATATCCGTGGCCAAGGCCCGACCAGTCATCCCTCCAACCATCGGTTAGATCCCCGACCGCGACGACCGGGTCGTGCGGCGCCTCGCCGACGAATACCCCAGCCGAGCCCGGCAGGGTGAGAGCCCCGGCGTCAGCGGCTACCAGGTTGGGGCTACCGATGATGATGAGCCGGTCGGCATGCAAGTGATCGTAGGCAGCCGCCCATCCTGCCAGGACCGATCCATAGGAGTGGGCCACCACGGAAAGCGGGATGTCGGGTCGCTGAGCGGCCAGCCCATCGACAAAGTCAACCAGGCCCGGCACACCAGCGACTGCCTTGTCGGCCGTGGCCGCTTCAAGATTGAAGCCGATCCCGGCTGGAGCGTCGTAGCCAAGCCAGGCGACGACAGCAATTTCCTCATTCATCGCTCCGGCGGTAGCAACCAGTGAACGGACTTGCGACGCCACCATCTCAAAGGAATCGAGTTCACTGCTTATCCCTGGCACAAACACCCCGACAGCTTTAGCAGAGTCGAGGTCACCGACTACTTCAATGAGTTGCCCATCGCCGGATGGATCGAACCAGACGAAAACGCGGTCGGACCCAATCCAGCCGTCGAGGAGGGCTAGCCGCCGTTGCATCGCTTCCCGTCCATGAAAATCGGACGGCTCATCCAACTGGATCGGACGAAGTGCCACTGCCGCTCGCAAACGCTCGGCTTCGGTCACCATGAGGCGTCTCGTGGCGAGATCGCGCCAGACCAGTGGCATCCCATCCGTAGCCGCCACGACCGCCGGGACTCTCCACGCCAGGCGCCGCCCGACCTCGCTGGGGAGACCGGCCATCAAAGCCGCAACCTGAGACGGCGCCAACCCCTCCAGAGCGGCTACCAGGGCGGTCTCGCTCTCAACCGCACTCTTCAACATGGCGTCGAGTTGCGGGTCATTGTCCGACCCGACGAACGTTTGGATGTCCCACCAGAGTGCTGATAGTGCGGAGCGTTGACGCCACGCTTCATCCCACAAGCCTCTCCCAACACCACCCAAAAAGAGCGCTCTCCGCGAAAGATCCCCGGACCGTGAGTCGCACGCGATGACTACCGCGCCGAGTGCCGCGGTCGCACCCGAGTGTCTCCCGACCATCGCCAACACCATTTCGGTCTCATGTAGCGTTGCGTCGAGGTCGGCTGAAACGGCGTTGAGCCATCCAGCCAGGGCGAATAGCTCATCGTGGTCGAAGGTGTACACGGAACCCGCTTTTGCCAGTCGTCTACCGTAAAACAACCTAAACCATCAACAGAGGGATCGGAAGGGTGACGGAAGTAAAACGCGCCGTGATAGGTTTCTAGAACCATGACTCAACTTGACGACTTCCGTTCAGCCAAAAACGAGTTCTTTGCCAGCCCGAGCTCCCCGGTCGAGGACTTCGAGACCTTCGAGGGCCTCACGTATTTCCCGGAGTCTGACCGACTTCGCTTCCAACTCGACCTGGAACCGTCTGGTGGTGGTGAGGTGACGATCGGCACGAGCGACGGGCAAACCAGGACCTATCAAAGAGCCGGAGTCGTGAGGTTCGTTGTGGATGGATCTGAAGCCCAACTCACCCTTTTGAACCATATTGGCGACGGCTACTTTCTTCCGTTCCGGGACTCCACCTCGGGCAAGACCACCTACGGGGCCGGACGGTATCTCGACGTCGAGCCAGCCGAAAACGGCCAGGTCTCGGTGGACTTCAACCTCGCCTACAACCCGTACTGTGCATACTCGGTAGCCTATTCCTGCCCACTCCCACCCACCGAAAACTGGTTGACCGTACCAATC
>Ga0326597_10007040_pt1 | contig 15335 bp, 14 predicted proteins | sample RVTome_12_FD_203789 | JGI IMG/M metagenome (GOLD analysis project Ga0326597, IMG submission 203789) | Soil microbial communities from uranium-contaminated site in the Upper Colorado River Basin, Wyoming, United States - RVT100D185 | ecosystem: Environmental > Terrestrial > Soil > Contaminated >... | reverse complement strand
CTATTGGTCGTTCGGGTGCCGTAGGCGATCCAGTGGATGGTATGGGCCAGAACAATGATCAGGATGGTGCCGTAGAGAGGAAAGATATTACTGTGCGCCATACCAAGGTAACCCAGACCGACAGCGAGAAGAATCCCCGGGACGGCATGCGGCACGAAGGCGAGGGTGTCAAGAAACCCGCGGAAGCTCACCTGTGTTCTGATCACGACCCAGGAAACCAGCACACTGAGAATCATCGTAGTGGTGGGCACGGCAATCATGAGGATCGCCGTGTTGATGAACGGCCGGACCCCCGCGTAATCCGGGATCGACTGGTAGTTCTTCAAACTGATCGTCGCCAGCGCAGCCGCCGATGGCAGCCGCATGTAAGGCAAAAGTGATGTCCAGAGCAGGACCAGAAACGGGATGAACACTTCTATGGCGAGATAGAAAAAAACGAAAGCCATGGCGGGCCATTTCCACCGCCCGAGCGCAAGCTCTCTTGGGCGATAGCCACGGCCTGTGATAACCGTGTACTTCTTACCTTGCCGCACAACACGAACATAAAAATAGGCGAGAATTAAACCGGCGAGGAGCATGACGCCGCCGTAAGCTCCCGCCATGCCGTAATCCGGAAGCCCAGTCGCGGGATTGGCAGAAGTATAAATGAGAGAGCTTAGCACCAGGATTCTTGCGGGAAGACCTATGATCGCCGGGACTTCGAACACGGCGATACCCGTCATGAAGAGATAAACCATAACGGCGGCGATGGCAGGCATGGTGATCGGGATATTGATTCTCAAGAACGTCGTGAGCTTACCTACCCCCGACGTGTACGCCGCTTCTTCCAGGGAAGGATCCATCGAATGGTAGGCGGCCGCCAGCATGAAGAAAGCGCTCGGCACAAAAGAGACCCCCTGGACAAAAGCCATACCCGCAATGTTGTAAAGATTGAGTGGAGGCTCTTCCAACCCGAAGATCTGAGAGAGCCATTGATTCAGCAAACCGATTCTCGGGCTTAGCAGCAGTATCCAAGCGATCGTGCGCAGAAAAACGGGAATGAGAGTCCCGACGGTAAGAAGCACGAAGATGGTTTTCTTCAAGGGAATGTCCGTGCGCATCAGGATCCACACCAATGGCACCGCAAAGACGAGTGTCACTGCCACCGTGCCCGTTGCAAACAAAACCGTATTTACCAAGACCTCATAAGTGCCCCGATCCGTGTATACGCTGATGAAGTTAGCAAGCGTGAGCGGTCCCCCCTCCCCCGGAAAACCGGTCCTCAAGCTCATGAGAACCACCATGGCCACCGGCACGCCAACGATGACCGCAAGCAGGACCAACAATCCGCCGGCAAAGACGCTCGTGCCGTTAAGCCCGCTATTCAGGAGTCGGGCTAGAACGCCAACCGTTCCGCCTTGGGCCGCCGCCGATTGCATTCAATTACCCCCTTGATCGTCGGAATGGACAATCCTTGTCTACTTCTTCGTGAATCCCAGGATTTTGCCGTATTCCGCGGTCAGCCTGTCCACCATCTGAGCTTGATCCTGGGTCATGTAGAGCACCTTCTTGCCCTGAGCGTACTTGTACGCTGTGGTCCCGGGCACAAAAGCTGAACTCTGCCCACCGTACTTCTCCCAAATCTCCTGAGCCGCCGGCGTCGTAAGAAAAACAGCAATCAGATGCCCCAAGTTCGGGTGCCGGGCACCCTTGAGCACACCTGCATTGTAAGCGGGTGAAATCACCGGCTCCATCCCCTCAGCATGGACAACAGGCGCCCCCTTCATCTCCGCCCTGTGAACGAAGCTATCAGTCATCGTGATTGCAACGAGAATTTCGCCTAATTGAAGTCGGCTATAAATTACCCCAAGCTGCCCCAAAGAAGGCTGTTGCTTGGCCAAGCCCTTTACGTACGCCGTCGCCTTATCCTCACCCCAAAAAGTTGCCAAGCGGGCTAGATGGTGGGTTGCAGTCCCCATCCCCAACTTGCCGCCTTTCCACTTGGGATCCAGCAAATCCTCCCAGCGCTTGGGAACGTCCTGAGGCGGCAGAGTCTTCTTGTTGTATGCTGGCAGAACAAACTGATTGGCTAGGATGACAGTCCCGTTATCATATCCAATCACCTGCGGATCAACGCCTACCTTCGCGTAATCGAACGGCTTGTGCGCTTTTTTTAACCACAGCGTGGCATGGGCGGCATCATGGACCACCATCAGATCCCATTCGGGAGGGACGCCAGCGGCGGCCATGCCTACTATCTTACCCACATCCCTCGTCATTGCCCCCGAAGGGTTATAATTCAGTGTAATGTTCAGATTGTATTTCTTGTTGAAGGCGTCGCGGAGTTTCTGGGCGCCTTCGGGGGTAAGGGTGGAGGGCGCATAGAACTCAATCACCCCTTCTTTCTTGGCTGCCGCTATCAACTCGTCCAAAGGAGCGGTCGCCGCGCGCCCGACCGAAGCCACAACCGCAATGAATGTAATGACTGTGATTACCAATAACTTTAACCGTTTCATCGTTTGCCTCCTTGTTTGCTGCCTCGCCCGTTCATCGCCTACACTCGTCCGCTGGATGATGAGTCAACCAGCTCCGCGATATCCATCACCTTTAATTCCTGCCCACCGGTTCTGGCTTTAACTCCGTCTTCCAGCATCGTCATACAAAACGGACAGGCCACAGCCAGAATATTCGCCCCGCTTTCAAGAGCCTGCCCGACACGCTTGCTGTTGACGCGCTTGTCGCTCGGCTCCTCACTCCACATGAGGCCGCCGCCTGCCCCGCAACAAAAACTTTTCTCGCGACTTTGTGCCATTTCAATTACCCGCGCGCTCGGGATCGCGGCAAGGACTTCCCGCGGCTCCTCATAGGCATCGTTGTATCGTCCCAAGTAGCAGGGGTCATGGAAAGTAACTTGTTGGTCCAAGCCGGCTGCGGGCCTTAATCGGCCGTCGTTAATGAGCTCCGCGAGAATCTGGCTATGATGAAAAAGTTCAAACGTAGCACCAAATTGCCGGTACTCGTTTCGCAACGTGTTGAAGCAATGGGGGCAAGTGGTAATGATTTTTCTCACCTTGCGAGACTCCAGCAGCTCGATATTCCGCCGCGCCAGTGTTTCGAACAGATATTCATTCCCGACGCGCCTGGCCGGATCACCGGAGCAGCGCTCCTCTTGACCCAAGATCGCAAAATCAACTCCGCCCTGCTGGAGAAGGCGAACAAAAGCACGAGCGGTCTTTTGATTGCGCGGATTCAAAGCAGTCGAGCAACCCACCCAGTACAGGTAGTCCGCCGGCTCTGAATCGGAAAGAATCTTGACGTCCAGTCCCTGATACCAATCGATCCGCGACGCGGAAGCGCCCGGGTAGGGATGGCCGCGCGCTTCGAGGCTGCGCAGCGCGCGCTGCATCGTGTCTGGGAACCGACCTTCCTCCATGACCAGATGGCGACGTAGCTCCACGATCTTGGGAACATGCTCGATGAATACGGGACACGCCTCCATACAGGCCATGCAAGTGGTACAAGACCAAAGCGTCTCTTCCGATATCACTCGGCCGATACGGGGAGCTTCGGAAGCGCCTTGCATTCCCCGAATCACGGGTCGAGATCCATTGCCGTCCAAAATATGCCTCAGATCCAAAATAAAAGATTTGGGAGAAAGGGGTTTCCCGGTGCTAAAAGCGGGACAAGCGTCCTGACAGCGGCCACATTCGGTGCAGGCATCGAGATCCAGCAGGTCCTTCCACGTCATCTGGTCAATGCTCTTTACCCCAAAGCTCTCTGCCGTCTCCGTGTTTATGGGTTTCAGCATTCCCCCTTTGGCCTCGAGCGAGCGGAAGTAAATGTTGGCTGGTGAAGTAAATATATGGAGAAGCTTCGAATAGGGGATCCAGGCGATGAAGCCGAACACCAACAGAAGATGAAACCACCAGAGGAAGAGATGTAAAGAGAGCAGAGCCTCTGAGGATAAAAGGGCCGACACAAGCTTCCCCGTCGCCAAGCCCACCGGCGACCAGTTTGCCCATGGGTCTGCGGTGGCGACGATACGGAGCCCTTCGATCAGAAATCCGGTCAGCAGAATCGCCAGTAGCAAAACTAGGATGGTGGCATCCTGCCATTTATTGTGTAATCTCTGCGGCCTCAAAAGGTATCTGTGATAAAGCGCGATAAGAGCACCTAGGATGGATAGCAATCCGAATAGGTCAAGCGCGAGAGACTGGAAGAGAAGGTAGAAATTTCCCTGCATGATATGGAATCCAAAATCCTCATGAATGACGACTACCAGAGTGCCGATAAACAGGATGGCGAAGCCAAAAAATATCAGCGTGTGAAACAGCCCCGCAAAAGCATTCTTCAAAACCCGTCTCTGCCCAAAGGCATAGACCAGCAACTGCTTCAGACGTTGCACGGTGTGGTCGAAACGTTGCTCCGGTTTGCCTAACCGCCACAGACGATAACGGAGATAAAAGCCATAGCCGGAGATAAGCAGCGTAGGAACCAAAAGCGCATACATCACCCAAACGGCGCTGATGTTCCAGTAAATTTCTCTTGTGGGGGCCATGCTGTTCTTACCGATGGCTCGTTTTACTACGTGTATCCGAGCAACTTGCCGTACTCTCTCGTGAGCCTGTCCACCATCTCAGGCTGATCTTGGTTCAGGTACCGGACCTTTTCACTTCGCCAGAAATCTATTTATCTCTTCTTTGACCCGGGGTGGTTGGCCTATGAGATCCCTCGCCATAGCCTGCAGCTCGTCACCCCAGGTGGGATTCACTGTCCAATCCCGCTTCATCGCTTCGCCCAAGAGTTCAGGATCATTCATCGTCTTGACAAAGGCCTCGCGCAAAGTTTTCACCCGGTCCGCAGGGACACCTGGGGCGCCGACATAAGGATGACCAAGCTCGTCAGAGGCAAGGAGAACTCCGACCAGGCGCTTTGTGGTGTCAGGCGTTCTGTGTCTATCCATCAGCTCCCATATCGTGGGGACGTCGGGCAGTCTCGGATCACGTTTTCTGCCACCTTGAATGAGTACCCGAACGAACCCTGTCTTGGCCCAGGTGCGGCCAGGTTCGCTCACGAAAAAAGATCCGACGGTCCCTGCCCAGCAGTGGACCTCCGCTCTCTCAATAGCCAGGTTAACGTCTGCCGCGCCCTGGTATCCAGGCACAATATTAATCTTGAGCCCCAGGGCGTCATCTAGAAGCATCGGGAAAAGACGAGCTAAAGTCCGCTGCCCCGTAGCTCCACACCTTGGCGGCTCAAGCGCCTTGCGGATATCCTCGAGGCTCTTATAAGGAGTATCTGCTCGTATATAAAATATCCGGTCGCGCCGCTCCGGCTGACCGATCCAAGAGAATTTCGCCCAGTCATATTGGACTTCCTTATGTCCCAAAAGTTGCTCAATGTAGAGCGTGGGGGTGAAAGTCCCTATAGTGAGGCCATCAGGCTTGGCGACGTTGTAAACATAATTGGCCGCTGTCATGGAGCCGGCGCCGGGCATGTTCTGGACGACGAATTTGGGGTTCCCTGGGACATGTCTGGGAATGTACTGAGCGATGGCGCGCGCCCACACGTCAAAGCCGCCCCCCGGAGTGAAGCCCACCACAATCCTGACGGTCTTGCCTTTATAGAAAGGCTCGTCCTGAGCCTGGAGAGTGGTGGGACTGACCCAGAGGCTAACTGCTACGCAGAGGAAGGAAAAAATAACAGCAATCAATCGATTATTTTTCATAACAACCCTGGGGCGAAAAAAAACTTTCTAAGTTCATGACCGCCAAAAGCTCGGGATCACTGGGATTTCTTTTAGCCTCGGAACGCTTCGTTTCCTCTACTTGAATCCGAGTATCTTGCCGTACTCCCTCGTGAGCCTATCAACCATCTCGGCTTGCTCCTGGGTCATGAATAGGACCTTCTTGCCCTGGGCGTAGCGGTGAGCCGGCGTGCCTGAAACAAAAGCAGAGCTCATACCGGTGTACTTTTCCCAAAGCTCCTGAGCTTCTGGAGTTGTAAAAAAAGCAGCAAAGAGATGCCCAACACTCGGATGCCGAGCGCCTTTGAGCACGCCGATGTTGTACGAAGGGGAAATCACCGGCTCTATGCCTTCAGCGTACACCAAAGGCGCTCCCTTTACTTTTGCACGGTGGATGAAATCATCGGTCAGGGTGACTGCGATGAGTATTTCACCCAACTGAAGGCGGGTATAGGTGTCTCCGAGCCGGCCCAGCGACGGCTGCTGCTTCGCTAACGCCTTGACAAATTCTGTGGTCTTCTTCTCCCCCCATGCAGTCGCCAGCCGGGCGAGATGGTGCGTTGCCGTCGACATGCCCAACTTGCCACCCTTCCATTTGGGATCCAGCAGATCCTCCCAACTTTTCGGCACATCCTGGGCAGGCAGAATTTTCGTGTTATAGGCAGGCAGCACGAACTGGTTCGCAAGCGAAACCGTACCGTTGTCGTAATGAATCAATTTCGGATCGACGCCGAGCTTGCGATAGTCAAACGGCTGGTGCAGCTTTCTTAACCACAAGGTTGCATGACCGGCATCATGAAGCACCATCGAATCCCATTCCGGAGAGACGCCAGCGGCGGTGCGGCCCACGACCTTCGCCACATCTCCTGTCATGCCTCCGGTGGGGTGATAATTGACTACGATGTTCAGGCCATATTTTCTATTGAAGACCTCGGCTAGCTTTTGCACTCCTGCTGGAGTTACGGTAGACGGAGCGTGAAACTCGATGCTACCCTCCTTTTTAGCAGCAGCTACTAGATCGTCTATCGGAGCCGCCGTCACGCCTTGAGTCGTCATTAGAGCCAATAGGCCCAAGACGCCTGAGAGAACGAATCTGTATTGTTTCACAGTCATCCCCCCCCTTAAGTGGTTTAAGGAATGCCCGTTGGCCGGTTATCGGGAAAGGCGTCCTTCCTGATTGAATCGCGTTGCGAGAATTCTCCCGACTTTAATTCGATTAATCTGTTGAGTGCCATCCATATGCTGAAAGACCATGGCATCGCGGAAATATTTTTGCATCGGCAATTCTCGCATCACGCCGCTGCCGCCGAAAATCTCCAGCGCAGTATGACAAATTTTAAATGCCGCCTCCGTACAAAAGACCTTGGTCGAGTGCATCATTGCGGGATCCACTTGACCGGTATCCCCAGCCCAGGCCAGCCGCCACAAAAGGGTTCTCCCGGCGTGAAGGACCTGGTACATCTCGGCTATGTCCATTGCCACGGCCTGATGGTGGATAATCGGTCCGCCGCCTTGAATTCGCTCGTTGGCGTACTTTATGGCCGCGTCGAGGGCAGCTCGGCTGAGGGCCATCGCGTGGGCGGCAAGTTCGACTTTGCTTGCGACTCCCTCGGCGCCACCCCTTCCTGCTTCGGCTTCCAAGATATTTTCCGCCGGCACCTTGACATTGTCGAAGTCGAGCTCGCCCTGGAGATACATGCGAAAGCCCACCTTGTCGTGGACAGAGGCAACCTTGAAGCCCGGGGTATTGGTCGGCACAATGAAGCTGCGGCTCCCTGCGACTCCGCCAACGGTCTTATCCACTCGGGCCGTCACGACCAGCATCTTGGCGACCGGACTGTTGGAGATAAAGTGTTTGCGGCCGTTGAGAATATAGTGGTCCCCCTGGCGCTGCGCAGTCAGCATCACTCCAGCGTTAGGCGCCTCGTAAGGAAGCTGATTGTCCGAGCCTGAACCTGGTTCAGTTCGCGCTCCTCCTAAAAGGAAGGTAGGATCGTCACGGAACGCAGGAAGGAAGCGGTCTTTTTGCGCCTTAGTCCCGACCTGAGCAAGTCGGCGCGCCCCTTTCCAACACTGAGACAATATTTTTGCGCAAGAGACGTCCGGGTACCCCAGCTCATCGATGAGAACGACCCATGTGCGCAAGTCGTATTCCGGTCCGTCGTATTCCTTTGGCAAGCCAATAGTACGAAGTCCGAGCGCATCCGCCTTCTTGATCATCTCCCATGGAAAGTCCTGCAAAAGATTTTGTGACTTGTCCAGCTTCTCAGCGATGGGCCGGATCTCCTTCTCGGCGAAGTCCCGTGCCATCTTTTGCAGCGCTTTTTGCTCCTCCGTCAGATCAAAATCGAGCATGTTTGCCTCCTTTACAAAACAGATGTAGTAGTTGCTAACTCACCAATTCTCGGATTGCCTCAGTAAAAGCGGGAACGATTTTTCTCCAATCGCCGACCACGCCGTATCGAGCCTGCTTGAAAATTTCGGCCTCGGTATCATGGTTCACCGCGACGATGACCTTCGCTCCGGAACAACCGGCCATGTGCTGGCAAGCTCCGGAAATAGCCACGGCGATATAGAGCTCCGGAGTGATGGTCTTACCCGTAAGGCCGATCTGAAATCTTGGATCGATCCATCCAGCATCGCAGGCGGGCCGCGACGCGCCCACGGCGCCGCCTAATAGCTTTGCGAGTTTCTCCAACTCGGCGAAGGGCGCCGATCCGCCCAATCCTCGCCCCCCACCCACCACCACCCGCGCATCCTCCATCTTGACGCCGGCGGTTTCCTGAGCGATTCGGTCAACCACTCGGGTCCGCACTACCGAATTTGGAATCTCAACAGCAACCCGAACCAGCTCACCCTCAATAGTTTTGTTGTTCGTTGCAGCCTCGAAGACTTTCGGGCGAACTGTGACGATCTGTGGCTTACCGGTCATCGTCACAACGGCCATGGCATTGCCTCCGTACACTGGCCGGGTAACCAGGAGCCTTTGTGTATCGGGCTCTACAATCAGGGCCACTGCGTCCTGAGCTAATCCAACCCTGAGTCGAAACGCGAGCCGGGGGCCTAGCTCCCGGCCAAGTTGAGTGCGTCCAATGAGTATAATACTGGGCTTCACTTGCTCTGCGACCTGTTGCAGCGCGGTAACATGAGCCTCTGCGTTCTCCTCGATTAATAGCGGGTGCTCGGCGAGAAAAACCTTGCTCGCCCCATTGCACATCGCCTCCTGGGCGGCATTTTGCAGATCAGTACCCAAAAGAACCGCATAAAGAGGTTGCCCTAGACTTCCGGCTAATTGGCCCCCCGCATTAAGCAGTTCGCTGGTTGCGCTGCTCAGTCGAGCATTAACGAGCTCTCCGACAATCAGGATACCGTTTGCCTCCGACATGCTGCCCCCCTCTAAATGAGCTTCGCCTCTCTCAATTTTAGGGCCAGTTTCCGTCCAACTTCGGTATCGTCTTCGCCTTGAATGATCTCGCAGCGCGTTTCTCGCGCTGGAATAAAGAGATCAACCACGTCGATTCTGGCCAAGGTAGTGAGATCGAGATTCAGGTCGGCCAAACGCCATACCGTAGGCTTCGCCCTCGTGGCGGCCATAATGCCCTTGATGTTGGGGGCGCGGGGTTCGCCGAACTCGTTGCTCACCGTTACAACCGCCGGCAACGGCGCCTCCAGCGTTTCTTCTCCGTCCGGGGTAACGCGCTGAATGCGAATAGAACCGTTCTTCAGTTCCAGGGTCTTGGCAAACGGCAGGCAGGGCAAGTCCAGTAGTTCCGCCAATCCTAGCGGCACCTGCGCATTGTCCCAATCCGAAGCCTGTCGACCACACAGGATAATATCGAACTGACCCATTTTTCGAACGGCGGCAGCCAGGACGTTCGTAGCCATAAACGAATCTACCGTGTCAAAAGCATCATCCTGCAACAGGATGAGTTCATCGGCGCCCATGGCAACAGGCTTTTTAATTACATCCATCGCGAAACTTCGTCCCATGGAGACAACGGTAATGGTGCCTCCGGCCGACGCCTTGATCCGCAGCGCGGCCTCCACGGCAATTTCGTCAAACCCATTAACGACGGGGTCTGCACCCGGCGGCGGAATCGCTCGCTTGGCTTTACGATCGATCTTGAAAACAGACGATGGAGTCTCTGGATCAAGGACTTGCTTGGCGCAAACGATCATTCGTAAGCCCATTGTCGCTCCTGACTTAAAGATTTAGGTGGCTCTCTGTTCACGGCAACTCCCCACAGTCGCTCATCGCTGGTCCCAAAAAAAATTGTTTTCGTCGCGATTCAGGAAGCTGCCGGCTCAGGTGAAACTTATACGTTGCCGTAGACAAGCAATTTTTTTGCCACTAGCAACCGGCTTCTCCCTTCTCTACAAATGGCGGACTTGAGAGGGCTGCGTTCTTTTCTAATCCCAATACAATTGGAAAAACTCCGCCCTTTTTCCCGCGCATAGGAAAAACCGTCACATCCTCAGCGCGACCGAGATCTATGACCGGTGCTTCGCCGAAAGCATGCTCTGAGCGCCGTCGAAGGGGCGAGGGGTTTCAACCAACCCCGAAAGGGACACTAATAAGGGCGGGTGGTTTTTAGGCCTGGAATAGACTTAAAGTGCTTCGTATTTAGCGTGTAAACTTGGCAGTTCAAACGGCGGGCTGCCGCCGCGACGAAACAATCCAGAAACCCAACGCCTCGGGAAAGGTGGTAGGACCGAAATCATTCTAAAGCCTGGACAGAATCGCCGCTTTCAACCTGGACGATCTCTACGGTTGCAAGACTTCGCAGCGTTGCCCGCTGTTCACGCAGGTCCCGACATCCAGCCAGCAATTCAAATACAGAGATCACCGAACAGGTCATCCTCGACCGCACCTCAGTGCGACGCCAGAAGTTGAGCGCGCGAGCGTCCTTTCTCGCGACATCGATGAGGACGTCGCTGTCAACGAAGCTTCTAAGCTCGGTCGCCACGACTCTCCAACTTTTGCCTCAACAACCTTGCGTAGGATCCCCCATTACCGATGTCCGCCCGGCCCTGCCACATTCCACAAAAGGGAGTTTTGAGTAGGCTTTTTCGTCCCTTGCGCTTGGACTTCGCCCCCTTCTCGTCAGCGTCCGTATGTTGAGCAAGGGCGCCGATGACATCGCGAACGATCCGCAGGCGAGGTTTCGGCACCGACTTGAGAGCTTCAACGATCTCATTTAGAAATCTTTCGTCACGCCCTGTCTTCGCGGCCTTCATAAATCTGCCTCCATGCTTGCTAACAGCAAACTATCACATCCGCCCGCTTCGGAACAGTCGCGCCGGAGGCAACGCCCAAAGGAGATCGAAGCATGCACGCCCTTTGCGGCGGGGGTCAATTGCAGCGCGAGCAGGGCCAGACAGTTGCGTAATTGCGCAATTGTGCAAATACGGAAGTGTCGCCTGTGGAGATTCTGCGCAGTGCACTGAGAGCGATTGCGCAAAGGGGTTAGTTGAAAAACTTCAGGGAGCGGGTGCACCGGGAATCGAATCGACCGAGCGGATTTTTCGGCTGGAGTTTGGCTTTGGCCTTTGGGTCTAGACCGTTCCGTGGCCAGACTTTTACGTCGCGTTGCGTCTCTTCCAAATCAAAATGATAAGAATCCGATAGACATTATCGGTTGCTCATTTCACAGCCGCATTTGAATTCGCGCCCAGCAAATACTCCCAAGCTCTCAAACGCCATATGTACCGTTACGGTTTCCAGTCTTCTTTGATATCGCGCTCGAGCCTGCGCATGTGCTCATCTATTTTCCTAAAAATCTCAAGCTCGGCGGGAAGAGAACGAATCGTTTCCGCGGCGACAGATGCGAATATTTCTCGGTGATCGAGAAAAGGTTATTGACCCCAGAGACAATCGGAGTTTAAAGCCCACCGGACTAAGAAAGACTGTCGTGAAATTCACGCCGCGTCGCCCGTCGCCCTAGTCCGACGTGACCGGCTCATCTTCCAGAGTTATATCAGAAGACTTCCTTCTCCACTGAAAGCGACGCCAGGCAATTCGCACAAGCAAACCCACTGGCATAATCATCAACCCTATGGGAATCAAAAGTATCATGAGCCGGATAAAACCTAGAACGATAGCTGATCCGACATCTATGCCGTCGCCGATCGATGCCAGCGGCTAGGATGGAGAACGGGAAATGCGAATACGACCGCCCCGCACTGTTACAATCGCATGTTCTGACAACTCGCGGCTTCGAGTTCGTAGGATTGTTTCCATTAACTCTATACGTCGCCCCGCTGGAACATCAGGTAGCCGAACCATGCCACAATGTCGGGCCTTTTCCACAAATACAAAATCCCCGAAGTCTTTGTCGATGGTTACCAAAATCATGCTGTCAGTCGCAGCCCATTCCAAAAGCGCCCGGTCCCCCGGATCCGTGCCCCTTTCGCGCGACTCAACGACTTCATGTCCCACCTGTCGCAGCCACTCGGTCAGACGCCGGCCCGCACACCTGTCAATAAGAAATTTCACCGGCCAATGATCTGGATGTCATCCAGTCGGTCATGGGCAACTATGGCATGCGCGTAGGCCAAACACGCGCGAATGTCATCGGCCTCCAGGCCAGGATAATCGGATAGGATGGAGTCAACCGTCTCCCCCTGCGCCAGCAAGCTCAGAATAAGCTCCACAGATATCCTCATTCCTCGAACGATTGGCTTACCGCCGAAAATTTCCGGATTGGCAGTAATCCTTTTTAGAAGTTCCTGATCCAGCATACTTACCCCTTTCGCTCCCACCATTATCTTGGCACTGTCAAGGGCCGAGCGTCAAGCACGGCAGTGAGACGATCGCCTCCGTTGAGAACTCAGGAGTCAAGCCCAGTTTTCTGATAATCTTCCCACTCGCTCACTGGCACACCTGCTTGTCCTAGAAATCCTCGCTCCAACGTCTTGTCGCCAGGGCTCATCGTTGCCCTACGAATGTAACTACAATCGCCGCAGAACCTTGCAGTGATTCTCGCGGCACACGGTTTTCTCCAATGGTCCTGGGGCAGCGCATCGGCCACCCGGTCAGCCGCTTGCGTTGCCAACGAGGTTCATAACGTTGCGGGTTATTTCCCGACCCGTGCTTCGCCGAAAGCATGCTCTGAGATTAGCCTGTCCTGGGCCTGGCCGAAGGATCGAAGGGGCGAGGGGTTTCAACCAGCCCCAAGGGAAACCACCTCTTCGTTCTCCACTTCGCGGCCAACCCGGTATTTCATATCGTATTTGCCTGCCCTGAACCGAGCCGAAGGGCTGCCTGCCCTAAGCGTAGTCGAAGGGAAGTCCAACGCCTCCTCCGCGAACTCATAGCGCGCGGCCAGGATCCGGTCGAATTCGTCGAGGAGAGGTTTCGACCCGCTTAGCCGAATATCTTAGCCCGAAAAAGCTCCTCCCGACCCATTTAAATCTCTTGGCAGAGAGCGAAACAATGTTGATCACTTATTTCAAATCACGACTCGAATTAGCGCTACGCAAATACTCCCAAGCTCTCAAACGCCATGTGTACCGGTAAGGCTTCCACTCTTCTTCGATCTCGCGCTCGACCCAATCGATGTGCTCATCTATCTTCCTAAAAATCTCAAGCTCGGCGGGAAGAGAACGAATAATTTCCGCGGCGACAGATGCGAATATTTCTCGGTCATCGAGAAAAGTTTATTGCCCCAGAGACAATCGGAGTTTAGAGCCGAGCGGACTGAAAAAGATTGTCATGAAAGTCGTGTCTGACCCCGTTTCTGACCCCTGCTGAAAGGGCGAAACAATGGATATCACTTCTTCCGCGCAAAGCAACGTTTCTCGTGTTTTCGCAATTGCGAAAACACGAAACAATGACGCTAACGTGTCATGAACGCAAATATTGGAAGTCTGGCACCGGGACCGGCAAGGAATTCCGCGTCATTCATCGTTTCCTAAAACGCCCGGCGCAAGAAATGGACACGATCCTTCGGTGTGTTCGCGGGAAAAGAGTAGAATAGGTGATCGCACTTACGTCGTACATCGCTATCTGGATCAACTTCCGTCCCAGCCCCCAAGATGGATCACGACAGCGATTCATTTGGACACACAGAGTGTTACGCCTGCCTCCGGCGACAGACCCCGGTGACGTGACGAGTAACGCATCCTGCGCTGGAATTCTATGAGTTCGCGAAATAAGTCAAAACTCAGGCCTGACCCTCGCTCCTCGCTCCTCGCTCCCGTGAAAATCTTTCTTCCAGACCTACTGGTCACCAGAGCCTACTCTTCCAGTTAAATTCCTTTGTTCAAATCGCTCAAACCGCTCCATGCGTCCAAAACTCCAACGCAACCGACATTTACTAGGTTTCATTGAAAACTTTCCAGGTCCCTTGTAAATTTCGCAACCATGAAGCTCTCCATTAGCGAAGTGCGCAAACGGCTGCCGGAGCTGGTGTGCCAGGTTCGTAAGCATAACGGTGCCAAAGTTGAAATCACCGTCTACGACGAAGTAGTTGCGGAGTTACGCGGGACGATGCCCGCGCCCCAACCAGGCGCCGCCGCGAGTAAACTGCTATCGCTCATGCGCAAATTGCCAAAGTGTCGGGGACGACGGACTAACGTCTCTAACTGCGTTAATGAGTATCTCTACGGGACCGCCGGCACGAAACGGTAATGGCCCTTCCCGCCCGTTTGTTTTGCGACGCCTAATCATCTTCGAGATTGGCTTCTGCTCGTGCTCGGGCAGATAAGGACATTATGTCTTCTCTGCTTATTAGCCGATAAAGTGCGCGTCGGTAGTCGTTCAACGCTGATTCAAGTCCGCCGAGTTCTTTCTGGCTTGATTCGAGATCAAGCAGGCCGTCCTCGTTTAATTGGAACATCATCTTAATGACTCCACACTGCCACCGGGAATCATCCTCCTCCAGGAAGCCAAAAAAGTATAGGTTGTTGGCAACAGAGTATAGCCTTGACCCACGTGCAAACTTTTCTCCTACGATTTTGGAGATTCTGTCCTGTAATGGAGGGTTAATTATGGCGAGGCAGTGTTGCCCCCGCAGGAGGTCATTAAGAGCGAGTAGCCGCGTACGCTGTCTCTTTAGGGTTTTTTCCCATTCCATCACGAGCCGGTGAGCGGCTTCTGGTTTAACTGCAGCAATGACGATCGTCGGGTCCGGTAAAGTCGCCACAAGAAGTCTACGGCCATCTGCGATGATATCCGTGAGCAAGAAATAGATCTTAAGCAGCCCAACAATATTGTGCTCGCGTTCGGACTGCTTCTTATAAGCCTTGAGTCCCTGGAAAGCTTGCCGAACGAGATCTACGATTTGCTTAAGGTCAGAAAACATAGGCGATATTTGTAATTGGCGGCGAACATATACGAAGAGCGAAGCCTTGTCACGAAGCCGTCAAATGGTTTATTTTTGAGGCTGGATTTCAGAACCCACAGGCTCATTCTCTCACCGCTCCCCTCCTCATTTCTCCGCCGCTGGAAACCAACCCTGGTGCATGACCAGGCCGCGCAGATATTCGATCTGACCGGCGTGGCGGGTGTTGCAGTTTCTACGAAAGGGCTGCAAACCAGGACACTTTCAATCGTTCCAACGGTTTGAAACATCCGCGCTGCGGAACTCTATACAAGCTACGCGAAAAG
>Ga0326597_10007039_pt1 | contig 15337 bp, 16 predicted proteins | sample RVTome_12_FD_203789 | JGI IMG/M metagenome (GOLD analysis project Ga0326597, IMG submission 203789) | Soil microbial communities from uranium-contaminated site in the Upper Colorado River Basin, Wyoming, United States - RVT100D185 | ecosystem: Environmental > Terrestrial > Soil > Contaminated >... | reverse complement strand
TGGGCCGAGCTAGAATGGTCCACCTCAAAGCGCTGATCGACTGGGTGAACAAATAGACGATGAGTGCAAGCGCAATGTACGAATAATTTGCTGACGCGAGTGTGTCCCAAAAGCGCTCGATGTGAATGCGGGACAAGAGATAGACGAGAAGCCCCGCGCTGACCACGAGCTTCACGATCAAGATGAGAACCGGTTTAGCCTTTTTCATTTTTCAAGCGGGGGTTGGAACAGGACCCGGGCGTCGTCCTTGGCAAGTCCGTCGACGAAGACCCGCCGCCCTTCGACGCGCAGCCTGCCTTCGGCATAGAGCTGAATCGCCCGTGGGTAAATGCGGTGCTCTTGTTTGAGAATGCGCGCCGCAAGGGATTCTTCGCTGTCGTCGGGAAATACCGGCACCACGGCTTGAATGATAATCGGCCCCTCGTCGCATTCTTCATTGACGAAATGCACCGTGCAGCCGGAAAAGCGCACGCCATGCTCTAGCGCCTTTTTTTGCACGTGCAGACCGGGAAACGACGGCAGCAGCGCCGGGTGAATGTTCATGATGCGGTTGGAGTAGGCTTTGACGAAGACCGGCGAGAGCAGGCGCATGAAGCCGGCGAGCACGACCAATTCCACGCCGCGCGCGCGAAGAATATCGACAACGGCTTGGTCGTACGCCTCGCGGCTGGGAAATTGCTTGTGGTCGAGCACCGTGGTGGGAACCCCATGGTTCTGCGCGCGCACCAGGCCCTGGGCATCCGCATTATTGCTCAGAACGACTTCGATCTTCGCGTCGAGCCGTTTGGTTTCGATCGCATCGATGATCGCCTGCAGGTTGGTGCCGCTCCCGGATACTAAAACCCCGATCGGAACTTGCCGTGCCATAGATCGCTCTTAAACTATACTACCCTCGGCTCCAAGCCGATGGATTCTGAATATATCGACTCGAGGTCGACTTTTCCCCCCTCCGTGATTCCCGCGCAGGCGGGAATCGTGCGCCCGTGAGGGCGCCACATTAGCACGGTGAAAGTCCGTGTCAGAGTATGCCACAACTCCGTAGCCGAAGGTAACTGCGTTGGCCCGAAGCGGCGTGGAGAGCAAAGCTGCGCCGAGGGACGGGAGGCAGGAAGGTAGAGGCGTGAGCGAGACAACGGGGCAAAGCAAAAGCCAAGCGTCGGCAGTGCCCGCAAGGGCTACACAAGGCGCAGAAATCCAGGGCCGAAACTGGTCGTGGGTAGAAGCCTCGGTGTCGAGCGAGCGCATAGGAGGGGAGAGTACCGGCCACAGCCGATCCGGCGGGTGGAGATTCCCAAAGGGGGCGGCAAGATGCGTCCGCTGGGGATTCCCGTGGTCAAAGATGGCATCGTGCAGACGGCACTGAAGCTGGTGATCGAGCCGATATTTGAGCGAGAGTTTGAGGAGTCTAATCATGTACTACCCGCATAGCGGGTAGTACATGATTGGCCTGGATCAACAGATTAAATCAACGGCTTGGGAGAACTGCAAGTACGGTTTGATGAGGGGGAACAGGACTTCACTCCACGGACAAACCTAAACGGGCACGAAGCTTAGAAACGGTGGATACTGCCAAGGCGGGTCCTAAAGACTGATGAGCCTGTTCTCTACTCTACCCTTTTCTTTTCCGGTATGTCTGTGGGACAAAATCCTGAGCGAGAGACCCCGGTCCAGGCCGGGAAACGAGTCGAAGGGTCGTGCTAAAGCGCTTCCTCTTTCATCCGCCCTAGGACCTTTTTCCACACTGCTCCGTCACTGATGAAGTGCCGCTGCTTTTTTTCCAATTCAGCAACGATCCGACTCTTCTCGTTAAGCTCCGCGCTGAGCTTTCGACACTCCTCGGATAGGCGCGAAATGAGTTTGCCGATTTCCACTTCTCTGGCCGCGGCCGCTTGAATGAGATTTTCCTTTTCTTTCAGTTCGGCTTCGCGACCTTGGAGTTGGCTTTCCAGATCCCGCAACCTGACCTCGATGTCCTGGTACCGCGCCTTAATATCACCGTCGGCGTGTCTTAGTTGACGATCCTTGGCTTCCAGTTCAGTTTGCATCTCTTTGAGTTGACGCGCGAGCTCGGTCATCTCGGCTTTCATCTGCCCGTTCGCTTCCTGGGCTTGCGAGTCCGCGTCGTGCAAACGGGTCGTCATATACTGTAAGTTCGCTTTCAGATCGCCCACTTCGATTTCCCGGACCTCTAGTTGGCTCTTTTTTTCTCGCAGCTGAATTTCCAAATCTTGGATCTTTGCTTTCGATATCTCGTCCCTACCTCTCAGGGCTGCATCCCGCGCCGCAAGAGCTTCCTCTTTTTCTTTAAGTCGAACCTGCAGATTGGCAACTTCGGTGCCCTTTGATTCTTCAATCTGCTCAGCGCACTCAGCTTCTCGAACCGCTGCATTGCAGGCCCGGTCGGTGATGGACTTTAATTCATCAATAAGCTCTAAGAGCTGATCCGCCTGCGACGCGATATCTGGGTCATTCGGCCCGCCCTTGTTGGCCGTTGCGCTCGCATGATTTGCACCATTGGCGAACGCCTTATGACCGCCGGACTCGGCCTTGTTGCTCGTTGTATCGTCGAATGAAAAGATCTTGGATCCGACGGTTTCATCAAACATGTTCTTCCTCCAGCTTGATTACAAATTTTCGGACTTTGAGTTTAGTTCGTCCAATGAAACGACATGGCAAATCCCGTTCCATTACAGATCCACTGAATACAGCGCCCGTAAGTTCTTGATAAATCCCCTTTATTGTCAACATTGGGCCTCCGCAAACGATTCCTGCCACGCTCGTCCGCGAACATTCTGGGACGATTACGGCCATTTTCGTCAACGCCTGGCGATTGCTTCTGCTGAGGGTAAGGTAAACGTAAAACAGAGCGTTCGGGACATTTTTTGAGGCAACCGGGAGAGAGTTCTGTAGCGGAGAAGGGAACGCCCACGAATTGTGACGCCCTACGAGGAAGCCCGCGCAGGTCCTAAGGATATTCTTCAGATTGAACACGCGAGCATCGGCGCTTTTTAATGGATATCGCTGTCGCGCCGCCGCCAATCGCTCCAGAAACGCTACGTAGCCGCTATCCTTAGCAAATATCGTCCGCCCGTCGTTGCCGCGTGCCATCAGATGGTAAAGCAACCCTTGCGCATAGACTCGGGGATGTCGGGGCATTGACTGGCCCCAAAACAGGGAAAGTCAATTTTAACCCATTTTCCTGTCGCACACCCGCGTCCGTTTTCGTGCTGGGCAAAATGACAGCGCTATGGTAGTACCGGGCCAGTGGGGTCAAAAGGGAGGCGCGCGATGACCAAAGGAATCGGAACAGATAAATCTTTCGCCGGATGGCTTTTGCTCGCAATTCTTTTGTTGGTGGCCGAGGCGCAAGCCGCCGTTCCGTTATTGATCGCTTACGGCGGCCATAACGAAACCATGATTCCGCTCTGGGTCGGGATCGAGAAAGGAATTTTCCGCAAGTACGGTGTCGCCCCGCGAGTGCTACAAACCCGTAGTGGGCCGATCATGATGGCGACGCTTGCTTCCGGCGGCGTGCCGGTTGTGTGGGCGGCGCCCGGAAGCGCGATCAGCACGGCGGTCAGCGGGCTGAAGCTCACCTGCTTCGCCGTCGGCAATAACCGAATGCCGCGGGAACTGATCGTTAGAAAAGGCATCGCCTCGCTAGAGGATCTTCGCGGCAAGAGTTTCGGCGTGCAGAGTATCGGCGGCGGTTTTTGGCTCGCGACCGTGGTGGCGCTCGAGGCGCTTGGAATCGATCCGGAAAAGCACAAGCTCGTTATGCGGGTGCTCGGTGACACTGGCACGGTGACCCAAGCGTTGATCACCGGCAACGTCGACGCGATGGTGGTGCCGTATAGTTATGCCGACATGGCGAAACGGGCTGGCGCGCGCGCGCTGGCCGACGTTGGCAGCTTAAATTTTGTCTTCCATGCAACCGGCATGTGCATGCCCAGAGACAACGCGGTTGGGAGTAGAGAGACGATGATCGCTTTGACCAAAGGATTGATCGATGCGCTCGCTTTCATACTCGATCCGGCGCACAAACGGGATGTCTCGGAATCGCTTAGGAAGAATCTCCGGCTGTCAAAGGACGAAGATGTGGAGGCGGCCTATAGAGTGTCACGTCTGCAAATGCCGAATCTCGACGTCGCCCCCAACCTCGAAGCTTGGAGAACTTTCAAACGGCTCCTCGCACGGGTGAATCCAAGGGTGCAGGAAGCCGACCTTGAGCAAATCATCACCGGGAGCGTGGTGCGCGATCTTGAGGAGAGTGGTTTTTTGCCCGACATGCGCAAGCGGCTGGCGCGATAAGGTGCGGCATTAGTATTCGAGAAGCGGATTTTCACCACGAAGGCACGAAGAACACGAAGTTTTAGATCATCGTTATCCGAAGCCTTAATGCCCTTCGCTAGCTTCGTGGTAAAGTCGTTGTTGATTACGGCGTAGCGGCCTAGGATCTTCGTAGTTAATAATCCGCCGCGGCTAAGCTATATGAGCTACAGTTGAGCGAAGTGTGAAAGGAGAGATGACGATGGCGCGAATTCCTTATGTTGACCCTGAAACCATTTCGGACTCGGAAATTCGAGGTTATCTTGAGCGGGCGCGGCTGGAGGGCACGCCGCGGCCGGAAAGTCAGGCGGTGCGAGCGCATGTGCCGAATGTAATCCGGGCTTTCTCGCAGGCTTGGGACCTGACCTTCCGCAACGGCGTCGTCGATCACAAGCTCAAGGAACTGTGTCGGGTTTACGTCTCCAAGTCCATCGATTGCGAATATTGAGGCGTGCAACGATCCGTCCAGGCTGGACGGCAGGGACTTTCGGAAGCGCAGTTCGACGATCTGCTCAACTTTGCGACGTCGGCCAAGTTTACGGAACGTGAAAAAGTTGCGCTCACCTATACCAGCGCCATCGCCTGGAATTCCGACATCGCCGACGATGCGCTTTGGCGCCGGCTGCACGAGCATTTTACGATTCCCGAACTGGTGGAGCTGGGCTTCTTCATCGCGCTGACGCTCGGCCAGCAGCGCTGGATCAAAACGCTCGGCATCGGCCACGGCCAGGTGCTGGGCGATACCGCGACCGGACTCGCGTCTTCACCAGGCGTCGCAAGAATCAAGTGACGTTGATCTTCGCTCCGTAACCGTTCCCAGCGAGAATGGGGGTGGCGGCCGACCGAGACATGGCCGCCACCCCTGGAACACGATCTGACTAGGACTCGATCACGATGCCGGGCGAGCGGGCACGATGACGAATCGGGCGCGGCGATTTTTCTCCCAGCATGATTCCACGTGCTCTTTGCACGAGGGGACTTCTTCGCCGTAACTCACCGTGGACAAGCGATCCTTGGGTATCCCCAATGTCACCATAAAATCCATCGCGGCTTGCGCGCGTTTGGCTCCCAGCGCCATATTGTAATCTTCGGCGCCGCGCTCATCGCAGTGCCCTTCGATTTGGACCCGCGCCGAGGGATTCGCCTTTAGCCATTCGGCGTTTGATTTGAGCGCTGCGCGGGCGCCGTCGGAGATCTCGTAGCGATCAAAGCCGAAAAGGGCGTCCTTGAGCGGACTCGATGCGGGTGTCGCCGTGCTCCGGCCACTCTGCAAAGAATCGAGGCTGGACGCGCTGGTCGTGTTGCGCGCGGGCGCCTGCGCCACGGTTTTCGGCGCGCTGGCGGGAGCGTTAGGATTTTCTACCGTCCATTTCGGCGGCGGCGGGTAGGCGGGTGTGCCGCAACCCATCAAATACGCTAAAGCCATCGGTAATGAGGCGAGGATAAAGCTCCTGTGTCCTGCAACCATGTTTCTCTCCTTTCGAGTCCTTTGCTGAGCCGAAGGAATGCTCCCATCACTAATGTGGAAATTCTGAGGCATCGCGCCGGTCATGTCAAGATAACTAGAACGACTTGCCGGTTTCGCTGCTATGGGTACGAGCCCTTGCCGGAGTCGGCAAAAGGAGACAGATGCCACAGCTCGCCGTCGAGCGCCAAGGTTGGTATGGAAACGCTCTTCAAACGGCATGAAAAAAATAGTTTGACGCGAGTACGCCTTTTCGTGTCTAATGCGATTCGATCATGACCCGCGGAGTCGGGGGTGCGCGTGATTCTGTGATATCTTGTTAGCAGTGCTGTCCCGGTGGAGGGTGAAGATGCCTTCGGCGAATCTGGACGACATTCAAATTTACTATGAAGAACGAGGAGACGGAGAGACCATTCTGCTCGCGCCGCCTTCGTGGTGGCCCTGCGACACGTGGAACGTTGCGGTGGTGCCGGCGCTGAGCGAACGTTACCGGACCCTTGTCTTCGATTGCCGTGGCACGGGCTACAGCAGCAAACCGGACCACGGCTACACGATCAGCCAGTTTGCTGAGGATTGTGCCGGGCTTTTAGAACATTTGAAAATCTCTCGCTGTCACGCGGTGGGCTTCGCCTTGGGCGGACAGATCGTGCAGGCGCTGGCTATCGAGCGGCCCGATCTCGTGGCGACGGTGACGATAGCCGGGGCGGGCGCGGGCGCGAAAGCGCTGGACGGCGGCCCGCGGCAAGCCAGAACTGCGGACGAGGAAGAGATCCGTAAACACGGCTTCGAACGTTTCATCCGTGGCCACATTGAAAACGATCATATGGCTTTCGGTCCGAAGTTTTGCCGTGAACGTCCCGAAGTCGTCAGAGCGCTTTCGGACGCGCTTTGGCAAAGGCAGACGAGTCCCGAACAACACCGCTACCACCACGAGGCGCGGCAGACCTGGGATACTTTGGCGAACGCCACGAAGGTCAAAGTGCCGGCTTTGATTCTCTGCGGCGAAGCCGACGACGTCAATCGCGGCGGTAGCACTCCCGTCGGCACGGCGCGACGGCTGGCGGAACTGGTGCCAGGCTGTGAGCTGGCGTTGATTCCTAACGTCAAACACATGACCTTTTGGGACGGCGACTGGGCGCTGCACGCGCTGCAGGATTTTTTGGACCGCCATCCAATTCGCGGCAACTAGCCGGTAAAATCTTTGAACATTGAACCTTGAACCGGACCAAAGAGGAGATCAGCCATGTTAGACGCTCGCAGTCCTATGATATCGGCCCGGACCGTAGCGGTTGCCCCAATTATTCTCGGCTTACTCGTTTGGGCCAGCGCTGGCTACGCGCAAGATAAAGGCAAGGGCGGGAGCGACGCAGTTGCCCAGCTTTACGCCGCCGCCAAGAAAGAAGGCGTGGTGGTCATCTGGGGACCCACCGACGCGATCATTTATCAGCGCATGCAGGAGGCGCTGGATAAGCAGTACCCAGGCATCAAGATCGAGCATTTCGAAAGCATTCCCGAGCCGCTGGTGCAAAGAATCATCGCCGAAAGCCAGGCCGGCAAACCGGCCGCTGTCGATGTCATCCAATCCGGCTCGTTGCGCGCGCTGCGGCCTTTGATCGATCGCGACATGCTGGCCCCGTATCCCGGCTGGGAAAAAGATTTTGGCCTTGACGCGGTCTATGCCGGCCAGCGTTTTGTCGGTGCTTACAATCTCACCTTGCCCATTTCCTACAACACCAAGATGGTCAGCGCGAAGGAGGCGCCGAAGAGCTGGGAGGATCTTGCCGATGCCAAATGGAAGGGAAGAAAAATCATCATCGAAGCGCGCCTGGTACCCTTCTCGATGCTCGGCACCGAGTGGGGCATACCCAAGGCAGCTGAATTAACGAAAAGAATACTCTCCCAGCAGCCCCTCATCGTTCAGGGCGGCACCACGGTCGCCAATGCTCTTGCCGGCGGCCAGGTCTCCATCGCCGTCGGCACCTACGCCTACACGATTGAGCGCTTAAAAAGACAGGGAGCGGCGGTAGACTGGGTCGCGGTTTCGCCTCTGCCGGTGCTGACTTCGGCGGAGGGAGTTCTCAAAACGGCGGCTCATCCCAACGCCGCGCGCTTCTTTGCCGGTTGGATGGGAACGGCCGAGGGGCAGAAGATCAGGTACGCGACTACCGGCCAGGCCATGGAGGTGGGTAAAAATGCCATCGGCGCGGTCGCCGAAAGAATCAAGGCCGCTCAACCGACGGTCATTTTGGAAACCGATAAGACCTTCGCGACGATTCTGGAAATTCAGCGGGAACTCGGCAAGATGCTCGGCGCGCTACGCTAAAATTTGCGTGACGCCGCCGCTGAAGTCTGGTTCCGTTGCGTGCCAATAGATTTTTTCGTCCATGAGCGTAACGCCAACCACCCTCGCCAACAACGTTCAGATCAGACATTGGTCGTTAGCCCGAAGTTTTTCCATTCGTTCCCTGACTCTCGGTTTAACTCTTGCCGTCGTTTCCTATCTCGTGCTGGTGCCGCTGCTCATGTTGCTCTACGCCAGCGTCAAGAGCACGGAAGACAAGCTGCCGTTCGAGTCGACCGTCACGACGCTGGGCAATTACGCGGCGGTTTTCACCAGTCCGTCGACCTTGCCGATCTTCCTCAACACGTTACTCTTTGCCGCCGGCTCGCTGGCGGTGGGGTTGCCTCTGGCGATTCTTCTGGCCTGGCTGCTGGAGCGGACTGCTATTCCCGGGCGGGCTTGGATCGCCAATTTGATTCTCGTGCCGATGACGATTCCGTCGCTACTGTCGGCGATCTCCTGGATTCAATTGCTCGATCCGCGCATCGGTCTCATCAACGTCGCGCTGCGCGGTCTCTTCGGCATCGACGTCGAGGCCGGGCCGCTCGATATCTATTCGCTTTCCGGCATGTGTTTCGTGCAGGGACTGCGGCTCGTGCCGTCCGCGTATCTCATGATCGCGGCGTCGTTCCGCGCCATGGACCCGTCCCTGGAGGAGCAGAGTGCGATGGCGGGACAGAACATCGCGCAAACCACGCTGCGCGTGACTTTGCCGATCATGCGACCGGCGCTGCTCGCCGCACTGATCTATTTCATCATCGTCGTTGTCGAATCCTTCGACATCCCCGGCCTTCTCGGTTTCACCGCGCGCATCCGGGTGCTGAGCACGGCGATCTATTGGGCGACTCATTCGGAAGTCGGGTTGCCCGACTATGGCCTCGCCTCGGCGTTGGGAACGATCATTCTCGGCGCTGCGCTGCTGCTCATGTGGCTGTATCAACGCTTGACGGCACACCAAGAGAGATTCGCGACGATCACGGGCAAAGGCTACCGACCGCGCCAAGTTCGTTTGGGCGCGTGGACGGCGCCCGCCGCGGTATTTTGCCTGCTCTACGTTTTGATCGCCGTGCTGCTGCCGTTCTTGATGTTGCTCTGGACCAGCGTGCAACCGTTCTACGCGCCGCCCTCGGCGGAATCGCTCGCGCGCGCGAGCTTCGAAGGCTACGCGAACATTTGGCGCGACGGCAGCATCGTGCGCGCGCTATGGAATACGATCCTGTTGGCGCTGGTCACGTCGGTGGCGACGATCGTATTGGCAGTGCTGGTGAGCTGGTTCGTGGTGCGGCGCAGAAGCCAAGGCAGCGGGATTGCCAATTATCTCGCCACGGTTTCGTTCTTACCGCAATGCGTGCCGAGCATCGTCATCGGGTTGGCATTGATCTTCGTCTACGTGCGCTTTCCGATTCCGATCTACGGCACGCTCTGGATCATCGCCCTGGCGATGACCACGCGCTATCTCGCCTATAGCTCGCGCGCCACCACGGCTGCGCTCATGCAAGTGCACGGCGAGTTGGAAGAAGCCTCGCAGATGTCCGGCGCGCCGTGGACGAGAACGCTGCGCCGGATCACGATGCCGCTGTTGGCTCCGGCCATGATCAACGTGTTTTTCTGGGTTGCGGTGCACGCCATGCAGGAACTTTCGATGGCCTTGATGCTGTACAACCCCAATACGGTGGTGGTCTCGACGATGATCTGGAGCATGTGGCAAAACGGGCGCACGGCGGATGCCGCGGTGCTCGGCGTGATTTTGATTTTCTTATCCGCGCTGTTGCTCCTAGGCGGCCAGGCGGTTTCATATTTGCGCCGCGGTTCCGATGCTCAGATGCCAGGTCAATGATTAGCGTAAGAGCTTTGGAAAAGTCGTTTGCCGGCGCCAGGGGTGAAGTGCGCGCTCTGCGCGGTGTGTCGTTCGAGGTCGGCAAGGGGCAGTTGTTCACGCTGCTCGGCCCGAGCGGCTGCGGCAAGACGACGACGCTGCGCTGCATCGCCGGGTTGGAGCAACCGTCGGCGGGCGAGATCCTGATCAACGAGCGCGCGGTCTTCAACGCCGCCGCCGGCACCTTCGTGCCGCCGGAACGGCGTCGCATCGGAATGGTCTTTCAATCCTACGCGATTTGGCCGCATATGACCGTGGCCGGAAACGTGGAGTATCCGCTCGCCGGCGAAGCGAGCCGCAAAGAACGCAGCATCAAGGTAGATGAAATCTTGCAACGTCTCGGGTTGGGTGAATTAGCGGATCGCCTCGCGCCCAACTTGAGCGGCGGGCAGCAGCAGCGGGTGGCGCTGGCGCGCGCCCTGGTCGCCCAGCCGGAGATCCTTCTGCTCGATGAACCGCTCAGCAACCTCGACGCCAAGCTGCGCGAGCAGATGCGTTTCGAGCTCAAATCGCTGCAAGAGTCATTCGGCATTACGACGGTGTATGTGACCCACGACCAGGAAGAGGCGCTGGCGCTGTCGGATCGAGTTGGCCTGATGCACGAAGGCGCGCTTCTCGAAGTCGGCGCGCCGGCGGAGCTCTACCTTCACCCGGCGCATAAGATAACCGCGGATTTTCTCGGCATGGCGAATTTTATTCCGGCTCACGTGCAACGGGGCGGTAATCAGCCCGGGGACGAAATGCTTTTGGAGTCGCCCATCGGTTCCTTCGTTGCCCGGCGCAGCGTCGAGTGGCAGCCGGGACCGGCGGCGCTGCTTTTCTTTCGTCCTGAGAACGTGGAGATTCTGGATGGCAACGGCCCCGCCGGCTGTGAAACGAACCACGGCGCCGGCGTCGTCGAACGGGTGACTTTTCTCGGCAACTCAGCCGACGTGATCCTGCGCTCCGGCGCGACGGCCGTGCGCGTTCGCGCGCACCCCGCGCGCATACCCGCAGTAGGCAAGACGGTGAGTTTTTCGGTTGCGCCAAGCGCGTGCATCGTCTTTCCCGTGTGAAAAGGAGAAGCTGAATGACAGCGACAGAAGCAACGCCGGACGTTGGCAACCGAAGCGCCATTGAGTGGAATCTCTACGTCAACATGCTTACCACCCGTTTGTTCGAAGATGCGCTGGTGCGCTGGGAGCATGAAGGGAGAATTTCCGCGCAGACATTTCCGAGCAAAGGGCAGGAGGCTATCGCCATCGGTTGCTGTCTGGCGCTGGAGAGAGGAGACGCCGTCATCCCTTCGTTCCGCACCCGCGGCGCGATGGTGGCGATGGGGGTGAGCGTCGTCGAGCAACTGCGCGAATTCATCCATAGTCCGTTGGCCGCGGGGGATTCGCGTGACGCGCCGCATCACGCTTCCTGGCCTGAGCGCGGCGTGATGCCGGGCTCGACGATGATCGGCGGGCACCTCGCGATGGCCGCGGGGCTGGCGCTGGCGATGCAATTGGAACAAAAGGGCGAAGTAAGTCTGGCGTTTTTCGGCGACGGCACACTGGGCTCGGGCGATCTCCATGAAACGATGCACATCGCCGGCATTTGGAAGCTGCCGCTGATTCTGGTCTGTGAAAACAACGGCTGGGAGATGGCCACGCCCTGGCAAAAGGTGCGCCAGACGCGGTCGTTGATTCCCTATGCCGAGCCCTTCGGCTTCGCCTCCCGCAGCGTGGACGGCAACGATGCTTCGGAAGTTTATAACGCTGCCCGCTGGGCGCGCGCGACGGCGATGAGCGGGCAGCCGGTGTTCTTGGACTGCATGACGTTTCGCGTCGGTTTATACAGTTCCCACTTCGGCGAGGTGCGAGGCGGCGTCGAGAAAGACCTGGCAGCATGGGAGAAGCGCGATCCGTTGAAAAAAATGACCGAGTGGTTGATCGGTCACGGATTGGCATCGGCCGAGGATCTGGAGCGAGTAAGCCAGCAAGAAGAACAGCGGATCGAGGACGCTTTCAATAGGGTAAGGAGTGAAGGGTGAGGAGTAAAGGGTCTCAGACCCTTTACCCCTGACGCCTTACCCCTTACCTAGAAGACGCCAAGGGAGAGGAAAAGCAATCGATGCCTACATTCAGCTACCGCGACGCGGTCGGAAAGGCGCTGCAAGACTCCATGCGCGATGAGCCGCGTCTGATCATCATCGGTCAGAATCTCGCCGGCCACGCGCTCAAACCACTCGTGGAAACTTACGGTGAGGATCGCGTGCGAGATTGCTCGATCAGCGAGAGCGCGATGGTGGGGATGGCCGTGGGCGCGGCGATGAAAGGGTGGAAGGCGGTGGTGATGATCGCTTATGCCGATATCGCATCGGTCTGCCACATGGCGATCGTGCAGAGCGCGGCCAAGCTCCATTATCTGACCAACGGTCGATTGAATTGTCCCGTTATCATTCGTCTGCCCATCGCACGCTTTCGCGGCCATGGGCCGGAAGGGAACGAGGTCGGAGCTTCCTGGTTTTACAATGTCCCGGATCTGAACATCGCCATGCCCGGCTCCGCCAATGAGGCGTACTGGAATTTTCGCGAGGCGCTTGAGCGGGCGACGCCCACTCTGTTCTTCGAAGACCGGTCGATTCATACGCGGTCCGGTGAAATCACCGAGAACAGTCCCGGCGGCAAAGCGCAGATTACCCGTAGTGGAGATCGGTTAACGATCATCGCAGCCGGACGCGCGGCAGCGCTGGCTGAAGATGCTGCCGATGAGATGGCGAAATATGGCGGTCGTAACGCGGTAGAAGTTGTGAGCTTGGGGTTCATCAAGCCGCTGGACAAAGAAACGATTCTCAAATCCGCGAGCAAAACCGGCCGCGTGCTCATCATTCAAGACGAGCCTCCGCTCTCCGGGTACGCGCCGTATGTTCGCTGTTTGCTCGACCAATTGCCGGCGGGGTGTCTTACGACGGCGCCACGCATCATCGCCGGCGCGGACCAGTTCCTGCCGTATTGGGACGAGCGGCCTTTTTTGCCGTCACTTGATGGCGTCATCGCCGCAGCGAAAGAGATGATCGGAAACAGGGTTTAATCCCGGCGCGGCGAAGCCGCAACCAAAGGAGAGAGTTAACCGCAAAGAACGCAAAGTTCGCAAACGGGAATTCGGATATGGTAGGGGCGGGTTTGCAACCCGCCCTCTTCGATTGCTCTTCCTGTCCTTCTTTTACTATATCTCTAAATTTGCGCGCCACGAGCAAATTTTCCGACATAGAAAACATCTCGGACTCGGATATTCCTCCCGCCAAGGCGCAAAGGCGCCAAGTTCAGAAAAGAATCCATTTCTTATAACCTTTGCGCCTTAGCGCCTTTGCGGGAAATACTCCGATTCGGTTGCGGTTGCGCCGCGCTGGGCCTTCGTGGTGATTATATTCACATCAGTCGTCCGCTAGGCGAACGTCGCCGTCGCTGTCATCGATAGGTTGCCGTCTTTGTCCAGCGCCCAGAGAGTTGCTTCGCGCCCGTCGGCGGATGGCGCGCCGGCGAGGGTAAAGCTGCCAGTGTCGTAGATCTGGCGCGCGCTTTTGAAATCGAAAGATTTCAGTTGACGCGCAGGCAACTCCCTGCGGCACATCTCGATCAGCAACTGCGAGATGAGCGAGCTTTGCACCACCAGACCGGGAAGCTTTTCGACCTGGGTGACGTAGTTGCGATCGTAGTGGATGCGGTGGCTGTTGAAGCGGATCGCCGAGAAGCGGAAGAGCAGCGGCGGATTGGGTTCGACCACCTGCGTCCACTTGGCCGGGCCGGGAACCGCGGGCGAAGTCTTCGGCGTGGCTGCCGCTCTGGCTTCGCTGAGCATGACCATATCGCGCTCTTCCACGATGGCGAGACCGCGGCTGTTCGAGATGCTGTTGCGCTCTAAGACTGTAACCATGGCGCCGTTTGGACCGTCATCGACGATCAGGTCGGCGATCTCGGTGACCCGCACGATCTCATCGCCGATGCGGAGCGGCTCATGAAACTGAACGCGCGTGCCGCCGATGCGCCGGCGAGGTAGAGGAATAGGCGGGACAATGCCACCGCCTGAAGCCTGTCCGTCGACGCGCATTTGCCCGGGCCGGTGGGACGCCGGGAAAAATCCGCCGTACCATCCCGGAGGAATCGCCTCGCCCTTGTCCATGGGCGGATTGTCCTGGCCCAACGTCGCGGCGAACTTCAACATCGCCGACGCCGTCACGACGTCCGTGGCTGTTTCTTTTTTCCCGATATAATTTTTAAAACTCTCCAACGATTCAGACATGACCGATACCTCCCTTTGGCGTTAGATGCAGCGAGCCTATTCCCCCGGCGCTGGCGATGTCAAGCCGAAAGAGAGCAGATGCAGTCACCCTGCGTAACTTGCGTGCAAGCCGGGAGGGCGCTGCATGACTTTTCTGAGTTTGATAGACGTACGGCCATTGAGTTTTCTAATCGAAAGGGGAGATGGAGTTGCGATAAAAACTGGCTTTCAAGTTTATCTCGGTGTCTTGATCATGCTCGCCTTCGGTTGCAGCATCGCGGTCACCAGGCCTGGCGCGGACGCGCGGTTCGCGCGGCAGCGATTAGTTGAGTCCAACGATCCTGGTTGCGAGGCTTCGACGCTGGTTTCCACCGGCGGAGCTTTTCCCAAAGATCCAAAAACCCTCACCATCAGGTCGACGGGCTACACCAACTTCGAGCTCGTCTACAACGGCCAGATCATTCTTCTCAATGCGCATTTCAATCGCGGCAGCATGTTTCCACCGCTCGGCTTCACCGCCGCCGACGTCAAGCGGGCACACGTCATCCTGATTGGGCATGGGCCCCTGGATCATATGTCGGACGCCGCCTCCGTCGGCGCCAGGACCGGCGCGCTTGTCGTTGGCACTCCAGTGACGACCGATAAGTTCAAGACCCAGCCCATCGACCCCAAGCAGATAAGAACCGTCACCGGGCGCGGCGGAGAGCTGCTCGAATTTCCCGGCTTTAAAGTCGAGCCGATCTTGGCCGACTTGAACGGAATACGCATTCTGGAGCAAGTGGACGAGTTCGACCGAGAGGTAGCAGCATTGGGTTCCAGCGGCAAGTTTATGTCATTCTTGGACGCTCGATCGAAAGAAGAGGAAGATATTCCTTTGAGCGAAGCCCGCACGAAGCGTGGCCTTTGAACTCTCATGCCCACGGACGCTTGCCGCCGAACTCGGCGCTTTAGCCCGATCTCTTGGCAGCGACGGCTGAGCTTTACGGTAGCTCGACAGCTTCCAATTCCTTGACACTAGTAACGCTGAGCGTTATTATCACAGGGTGATCCGGAGCTTTCGCGATAAGGACACTCGGAGACT
>Ga0326597_10007038_pt1 | contig 15337 bp, 19 predicted proteins | sample RVTome_12_FD_203789 | JGI IMG/M metagenome (GOLD analysis project Ga0326597, IMG submission 203789) | Soil microbial communities from uranium-contaminated site in the Upper Colorado River Basin, Wyoming, United States - RVT100D185 | ecosystem: Environmental > Terrestrial > Soil > Contaminated >... | reverse complement strand
AACCGCCGGCCGACCATCCTTGGAGACAGACAATAAAGGCCCCGGTTGTCCGGCAGCTGAGTGCGCCAAATAGGACATTTTAACTTCCCTGAAAGTAGGACATTTTAACTTCCCGTTGACAAACTCTACATTTTCTTGACTAAATTCAAAAAATGTGATAATATCGATTATTCAAATTTTTTGCTCTTTGAAAGTTTGACGATAGCTCTTTGATTATCTTAATCTAAAGTATTTAAGGAGCTATCGTCAGAAACATCCGAGAACAAGGAGGGTTGGTGATGAACAATCAAAACCGGATTTCCCGGGGCGGGTTCAGAGTTGTCCAGAGAATTTTTGGTATCGCAATGGTGGTTGGGCTATGCATTTTTGTGCCTTACCTGATGATCAGTCTGCTTTTCCTGCTTTTTATCGAAGTGCCCAAGCCAGTCCCGCAGGTGCCAGTCTATGTTCAGGAGGCAGGCATTGACGAAGACAAAGGTCTGGCGACTTACACCGTCTCCGGCATCGCAGTCCATCGGTCAGCCGAAGGACAGACGCCGATTTCCTGGACTACTTCTGACGGAAAACCTTTGTTTCCGATCAGGCAGGATATTGACGCCTTTCCGGCCCATATCTACATTAGTTATATCAACCGGATTGACGGAATCACATACATCCTGGTTGAAGCGCCTGGTTACAAAGGCCGGGGAATGGCGTATCATGGTTTTAGGTTTTTTGCCTATGACGGAAAAACGTTGAACCAGTGCTGGGAGCTGGAATTCTGGCCTTTGGCTCATCCGCCAATTGATGGAATTTTTTATCGGCCCTGTCAGGTGGTAGTCGTTAACCACGAGAGAGTTGATGTCTATGGGGCAAATTTCAAAATTGAAAAGGACGGAACCAATATCTGGTTCTGGAAACTGATAAAACAACAGTATTTTCGTTAGTTTAACCACTCTCATGCTGTCAAGCAAGGGAGTTTTTTTTTATATTTTAAGATTTTGTCAACAATAAATTTGACAAACTTGACAAGATTTTTTAGTAAGGTAAAATTATATTGTAGTTGTGGATAAATTCTCTTCATCTCCCCTCATCAACTCCCGATCCCGCCATAGGCGGGATCGGGACCTTATCAACCCTCCTTGCTATGCACCAAATCCAAGAAAAACTTCTTGATCTCGTTAAAGAAGAGGATGTTAGCCAGTTAACTCTCCGCCAGATTGCCAAATTAGTCGGCGAAAAGCATCCTCAAAAAATCAAGCACCACCTTAATCAATTAGAGAAAAAGGGGATGATTGATATTGACTGGCATTCCGGCAGTGTCAAAAGGAACAGCCGGCGGGCTGATAAAAATTCCAGTTTTCAGTCGGTGCCGATTATTGGTTTGGCTGACTGCGGCCAGGCGATTACTTTTGCCGAAGAGACCTTTGAAGGCTATCTCAAAGTTTCCCGAAAGATTTTGGATAAAATCCGGAATATTTTCGCTGTCCAGGCCAAAGGCAATTCAATGAATAAAGCTAAAATTAATGGCCAGACGATTGAAGACGGCGATTACGTGGTGATTGATTCATCCGATAAAGATCCGTTTAATGGTGATTATGTTCTGGCGGTGGTTGATAATTTCGCGACCATCAAAAGATTTTACCGTGACCGGCAGACTAACCGGATAGTTCTGCTGGCCGAGTCAACCGAAGAATATCTGCCGATTTATTTGCATGAAGATGATAGTTTTATGATAAATGGGATAGTTAAGTTTGTTTTGAAAAAACCAAAAATAAATTTTTAAAAAATACCTCTCTTTTACTTTTTGATGGCAAAAAGTAACAAAAACCACTGGGGTAGCCAATTCGCCTGTGTGCTATTTAAATAATCAGCTTTTGCCTCGGGCTCAAGGCTACCCCAGACCCCTTAGGTGGGAGAGGAAATTTATCAGAGATATCTCTAACTTTTAACATTAAATGAAAGTTTTATGTCAGTAGAAACAAAAACATTCAAAATCATCAAATCAGGCCTGTTTCAAAGCCGAGAAGCTCGGTTGGATAAATTTTTTGCCTTGCCCCGCTTTGCGAAGCAGGGCGGGGGTGGTAACCCCGAAGATTTAAAAGTTGTCTGGCGGCAGATGGATATAATCAAAAAAATTAAGAGGAAGATGGTCAGAAGCCGGAGTTTATTTTTATGACTGGACAAAACAGAGACGACATCAAACCCGGGATGGAGGTTTGGGTGGTTTTGAAAAAAGATCAGGCCACCGGCCAATTGACCAAAGGAATTGTCAAAGATATTTTAACCAGCTCCGCCCATCATCCCCGGGGGATAAAAGTCAGGCTGGAGGATGGTCAGGTGGGGCGGGTGCGGGAGGTGGTGTAATTTAATAAAAATTTATGGACAAAAAAAATAAAGCAGAAATATTGCTTTTAGTAACTCTTGCAGTGTTCCTTATTCAGAGTCTAGGTATTTGTGATACCGAACAGTGTAAGGCGGCTTCTAAAACGGCTGACTTGCCAATGGAGTGGGGCTTTACTTATGATTTTCCGCATGAAATAGTTGTTGCAACATCAGGTGTATCTGGAACATTTACTAGTTTATAATAGTTGTTTAATGATGATTATTAACAATTTTAGCTATTCAAAAAATGCAAAACGCCGAAGGGTGTTTTTTTGATTAGTTTAGTGAAAAACTGTAATATTAAGTAAGATATTTTTTTATTTTTATTTAGCTAAAAATGATTAAAAAACAAGCAAAAGATAAGATAACTAAATTGATCAGTAGATACAAGGAGTTATCTCCGTCTGATATTAAGCAGTATAACGAACAACAAACAAAGGATCATTTCATACGTCCTTTTTTTGAGGCTTTAGGTTGGGATTTTGAGGAAGATGTTTGGTCAGAAATAGAAGTACATGGAAAGAGAGCAGACTATGCTTTTAAGCTGAATGGAATCCCTAGGTTTTATGTTGAGGCGAAACCTTTGAAAGCTGATTTAGATGATCAGAAATTTGCTAATCAAGCTATTAATTATGCCTGGAATAAAGGAGTTAACTGGGCAGTATTGACGGATTTTGAAAGCTTGAAGCTATATAATGCCTTAGCAGAAACAAAGCGGTTATTTGATAAATTAGTTTTTGAAATTAGTTATGATCAGTTTTTAGCAGATTTTGATCGTCTTTGGTTGTTATCGAAAGAAAGTTTTAATAATAATGCCCTTGATGAATACGCGATTAAGCATGCAAAGAAATTAAAGAAACTGACTGTTAATGAGAAGCTTTTTAAAGATCTAACTAAAGCCCGAGAAATGTTAACCAGAAGCATGGAGAGGTGGAATAAAGGTTTAGATCAAGAAATTCTTGAAGAAGGAGTACAGAAAATTTTAGATCGGTTAGTTTTTATCAGAGTTTTAGAGGATAGAGTGCTAGAACCACCATTACTTAAGCCATTGATTAGAGAATGGGAGGCCAAGAGGATGAAAGATCAGTTTCTTAAACTATTAACCAAGAAATTCAGTGAGTTGTATAAAATCTATGATTCAAGTCTCTTTGATAAACATGCCTGTGATGAATGGGAAGAACATGATGGTGAGATTCAAAAAGTTATTAATATGCTCTATGGGACAAGCATGTTTCAATACGATTTTAAAGAGATACCAGCTGATATCTTAGGCGGCGTATATGAACATTATTTAGGCTATATATCAAGAGAGTCGGCTAAGGAAAAGATACGTCGGAAAAGAAAAGAAAAAGGTATTTATTATACGCCAAAGTTTATTGTAGATTATATTATTAAAAATACTCTTGATGTACAGTTAAAAGAAATTAAAAGTGTTAACGAAATAAAAAAATTAAAAGTACTTGATCCGGCATGTGGATCAGGTTCTTTTTTAACCACAGCCCTGCGGACAATAAACACCAGGTATAAAGATTTCAATTATCCAGGTGATCAAAATACAAAAACCATGATTCTGAAGGAAAATATTCATGGGGTTGATCTTGACCCGAAAGCGATTGAATTAGCTAAATTAAATTTATTGATAGAGGCTTTAGATAGGAAGGCTGAGTTACCAGATTTGACCACTAATTTAAAAGTTGGGAATTCATTAGTCTCCGGAGAAGAGCAAGAGCTCAAAAAATATTTTGGGAAGGATTGGAAAGAAGAGAAATCGTTTAATTGGGAGGAAGAATTTAAGGATGTATTCAAACACGGGGGATTTGATGTCATCATAGGTAACCCACCTTGGGGGGCTTATATCAACGAATCAGAAAAAGAATACTTAAGGGATAAATACGAGTCAGCTGAGGGAATTATTGATACATTTGTTCTTTTTATAGAAAAATCAACCAAACTTTTAAAGGGGCATGGATATCTTGGATTTATACTACCAGATATTATTTTACTAAAAAATTATCCCAAAATCAGAAAATTTATATTGGATAATTATATTATTGAAAATATATATTATACAGGCAGAGCTTTTAAGGAAGTGAATCTTGATACTGTAATTATGATTTTAAAAAAAGCGAAAAATAACTTGGAGAGAAAAAAGAATATTATTAATATTCAAATAGATAATAAAATTAAACAACTTGAACAAAAATTATTTTTTGAGACAGAAGGTTATAATTTTAATATTTATTTAGACAAAAAGAAATTGAATTTGAAAAAGACCTTAGACTCCATTTCATATAAACTAGGAGATTTATTAGAAATTCATGAGGGGATTCATTCTGGTAATATTAGAGATAAATTATTTTTAAATGAACCAACTACAGCTAATTGTAAAAAACTTTTATTTAAGGGGCCAGAAGTTAATAGATATTATAAAAAATGGGAAGGGAAGTATGTTAATTATAATAAGAAAATTATAAATAAAGATAAAAAAGAATATGCCAATTTAGGGAAAGAAGAATATTTTATTAATGATAAAATTTTGTTAAGAAGGACGGGTGATAAGCTAATCGCTATATTAGATAAAGAAAATTATTTTGCTAGTAATAATTTTTTTGTTTTGTATTTTTATAATGATAAAGATGGTAAGCAAAAAATTGATTTGAAGTATATCTTAGCTATCCTGAATTCTCCAATTGCCACATGGTATTTTACAACTATACAACCGAGGAGAGGGAGATTATTTGCAGAGGTGAAAATTAAACATTTGAATGAAATCCCAATATATAAAATTGATTTTTCAAATTTAGAAGAAAAAAGTAGTTACGATAACATTTTGAGATTAGTTGATAAGATTTTATTTTTGAATAAAAGTTTAGATTCTATTTCTGAGAATTCAACTAAGTGGATTTCAGTGAAGGGGGAGATTAAAAAGCTTGATCAGTACATCAACCAAGAAATTTATAAGCTATATAATTTAACTGAAAAAGAGATAAAATTGGTAGAAAAAAATGAACTCTCAAATTAAGCAAAAACTTTTCAATTTATAAGGAAGAATAATTTTAATCTATGGAACTGGAAGCATTCAAAAGTGAATATTATTTTTTTGAACCAAAATTATTTGGACGCATTTTTATTTTCGTGGATTTTGGAAATGTTCGTCACTGGGCAAAAGAACTTTGGCCCACCGAAAATAAGTTTCGTTATTCAATAGAAGTTGATATTGCGAAACTCGCCACTGTTTGCGAATGGGTAAAACCAGATAAAAAAATGTTTTATTATGGCTTTTTTCCCATGACTCATGAAATGCATAAAAGTTCTGTTTATAGAATTGACAAGGCACGACAGTCAGGTTTTGAAGTTAAGCCTAAAGAGATAAAAATGGTTCCTTCTTATGATGAAGAAGGGAAATATACAGGCAAACATCCTAAATGTAATTTTGATGTGGAAATAACAATGGATATTCTTATGAAGATGCCCAAATATGATACAGTAATGATTTTTTCGGGTGATAGTGATTTCGGTTCATTGTTGAAATATATTAAAGACAAGAAAAAGAAGGTTGTTGTTGTCTGTACCCGTAATAGAATAAGTAGTGAATTAGAGCAAGTCGCTGATAAATATATTCCTGCTGAAACTTTAGCGCAATTTTTAGTTTATAATAATAAAAACACTCCGCCTAAAAAGGCGGAGGCGTGAGTACAATCCTAGTATCGTTCAGGCGACGGCAATCTTGCGATTACATTAAAATTATAGCATAGAAAAGAAAATTGTCAAAATGCTTATTTTAGCTTAAAATAGAAGTTATCAACACCATAAATCATGTCCCAATACTACACCCCCCACCGCTCCGCCTCTTGGAACTACGGCGGGAAAAACCGGAAACTAAACCGGTCAAAGATTACTCCAGGTTACAATTACCAGACAATCTAAAATTCGCACCTTACAATTTACTTTACAATTACATTTAGTCACTTTACAATTCACTTTACAATTATATATAGCCACTTGACAATTATTGGAAAATAGTCTATATTGTCTATATATGACTATTAAAGATCAGATAAAAAGGTTTTTAGCTAAGGGGAAAAAGGCAACTTCCACGGAAATGGCCAAAAAGTTTGGTTTTTCTCGTCAACATATTAGCGCTAACCTGCGGGAACTGGTTGATGCCGGCGAAGTAATCAAATTTGGTTCGACCCGATCGGCTTTTTATGCTTTGCCTGAATTTATTGACGAAGTCGGGCCGGTATCAGTAAAACGTCGCTTTAGAAACCAAAATATTCAAGAACATCAGATTTTTAATGATTTAATCGCGGCCTTTCCCGCTTTCAGAACTGTTTCGGAAAATGTTCAAAGTATTATCCATTATGCTTTTTCTGAAATGCTTAATAACGCCATTGAACATTCAAGTTCAGGCAGTATCGAGATCAAAATGGACAGTGACGAAGGGATAATTCGTTTTGTCGTTGAAGATTATGGCATTGGTGTCTTTAGAAATGTCATGCGTCAGCGTAAACTTAAATCAGAGTTTGAAGCAATGCAGGACTTGTTAAAAGGAAAAGTTACGACAGCTCCGCAAGCTCATAGCGGCGAAGGAATATTTTTTACTTCAAAAGCAGCTGATCGTTTTGTGCTGGAGAGTTTTGGCTACAAAATGGTTATTGATAATACCGTTCCTGATGTTTTTTTTCAGGAAGAATCAAAAATTAATCGCGGGACCCGGGTAATTTTCACTATCGCTCGCGGCAGCCAGCGTCATCTAAATGCAATTTTCAAAAAATATCAGTCAGAGCCGGGGAGTCACGCCTTTGACAAGACTGAAATTTATGTCAGGCTATTTACAATGGGGACAATCTATGTTTCCCGGTCTCAAGCACGGCGTATCTTGTCAGGACTTGAAAAATTTAAAACAATCATCCTTGATTTTGAACGGGTGCCTAATGTCGGCCAGGCGTTTGCTGATGAAATATTTAGAGTGTTTCAGAATCGATACCCGGACATCGCTATTGAATCAGTTAATATGAACGAAACCGTGCGATTTATGGTTGAGCGAGTTGAAAAACGATAACCAATTAACATCCTAAATTATGAGCCAATACTACACCCCCCACCGCTCCGCCTCCTGGAACTATGGCGGCGACAAATGGAAACTTAGCCGGTCAAAAATTGATCTGTTTTTGGGATGTCCCAGATGTTTTTATCTGGATAATAAGCTGGGCGTTAAGCGGCCGGCTGGTTATCCATTTAATCTGAACACCGCCGTTGATACTTTGCTTAAAAAAGAATTTGATCTCCACCGGGTCAAAGGGACCCAGCATATTTTACAAAAAGAATATAAAATAGACGCTATTCCTATTCCCCACGAAGATCTTGACGCCTGGCGGCATAATTTTACCGGCATTCAATATTTGCATCCCGGCACTAAAATGACTATCAGCGGAGCGATTGATGATTTGTGGCAAAACTCAAAAGAAGAGTATATTGTTGTTGATTATAAATCAACTTCTATTAATGAAGATATTAAGGATATAGACAAGGACTGGCAGGCCAGTTATAAACGACAAATGGAAGTTTATCAGTGGCTCTTGCGGCAAAAAGGCTATCCTGTGTCAGACACCGGCTATTTTGTTTACTGCAACGGCCGGACAGACAAAAAAGCTTTTGATAAAAAACTGGAGTTTGATGTCACTTTAATTTCTTACATCGGCAACGCTGACTGGGTGGAAGGGACAATTAAAGATATTCATGAATGTTTAAATAAAAAAAATATTCCCCGGTCAGATCCAGAATGCGCTTATTGCCAGTACAGGGGAGCCGTTGAAAAAGTTTCTAAAAATAAACTATGGGCTGGTACACTTTTCTAATCATCTCCCACCTTATCGGCACGGCACTGGGCGTTGGCGGAGCGACCGCCAGTGATTTTTTGTTTTTCAAATCAATTAAAGACCGGCAGATTGACAGGACTGAATTTGGTTTTTTAAAAATTGTTTCCAATCTGGTCTGGGCTGGATTTTTGATTTTGGTTTTTTCCGGTTTTGGTTTTTTGCTTTTGTACCGGCTTCAACTGCCGGCCTTGGCTCCTGATTCCTGGCAGAGATTTTGGGCTAAAATGACCGTCGTGATGATTATTTTTCTGAACGGGCTGGTGATGCACTGGAAAGTTTTTCCTTTGTTTGAAGAACACATTGATAAAAAACTGATTACGCCTGATTTTATAAAAAAAGCCCCGATTGTTTTCACGACCGGCGCTATTTCTATTATCTCCTGGTATTCAGGCTTAATTTTAGGCGCCTGGCGGGAACTGACTTTGTCTTATTTGGAAATTATTTTCTTGTACGGGGTTATTCTGGCCATTGGCATTAGCGTCTCTAATTTAATTGGCCGGTATTTTATCCGAAATAGTTTTTCAAAAAAATAAAATACGTTTTGTAAACTAAAACCCCGTCACTCGCGAGCGACGGGGTTTTGTTATATTTTCAGGAAGAATTATCTGTCGTTTCTTTCTTTCATTGGCCGGGCTTCATTGACGGTCATATTTCGACCGCCAAAGTCTTTTTCGTTGAACATTTCAATCGCTTTTTGAGCTTCCTCGTCAGAGGACATTTCAACGAAGCCAAAACCTTTGCTTCTGCCTGAAAACTTGTCGGTAATGATGTTGACTGATTCAACTGATCCGGCGCCTTCGAAAAGTTCGCCCAGCTTTTCTTCAGTCGTGTCGTAAGGTAAGTTACCGACGTAAAGTTTCTTTGCCATAATAGGTATTATACGGTGCACGGGGTAAAAAATACTCCAAAACGCACTTTCTAATTGTTTTAATTGTTAATCTTGTTTCGACCGTACACCTTGAAATAAGATGCTAACAAGGTCATTCAATATAGCACATATTACAAAATTGCGCAAGCGGCTATTAAAGGCTATAATTATTGAACTGTTTATATGAATAATCACAATCGTTTAATCACCGAAAGAATTCCCAAACTGATCAAGGAAATCGCTCTGCCGGCCAGCGTCGGTTTTTTCTTTCACACCATGTACAATGTCGTTGACACCTTCTACGGCGGACTGATTTCCACTGAAGCGCTGGCGGCTTTAACTTTATCTTTTCCGGTTTTTTTCATCATCATCGCTATTGGTTCCGGAATCTCCACCGGCGGGACAGTTTTGATCTCCAATCACATTGGCGCCGGCCGGCACGATGAAAAGCTGGTTTATTCAGCTCAGGTGATTTCTTTTGGCGTATTAATTTCTTTCTTTTTAACGGTCCTGGGGCTGGCGACAGCTCCTTTTTTGTTTAAACTGCTGGGAGCGTCTGCTCAATACCTGGCTTTGTCGCTGGCTTACATTAACGTTATTTTTTACGGGACAGTTTTCTTTTTATTGAATAATGTTTTAAATTCAGCTTTAGTGGCCATTGGCGACACTAAAACTTTTCGCAATTATTTGATTATTGGTTTTTTCCTTAATCTAATTTTAGACCCCTGGTTTTTATTGGGCGGTTTTGGTCTGCCGGCGATGGGGCTGGCCGGCATTGCTTTGGCGACAGTTGTTATTCAGGTTCTGGGCTGTTTTTATATGTATTACAAAGTGGTCAAAGCCGGGATGTTCTCCAGAGAAAGCTGGAGCCTGCTTAAACCGCGAAAAAAAACATTCTTTGAAATCGCCCAGCAGGGTTTTCCGGCCAGCCTGAATATGATGACAGTGGCCATCGGAATTTTTGTGATTACTTATTTTATCTCCTGGTTTGGCCAGACGGCCGTGGCCGCTTACGGTATTGCCACCAGGGTGGAGCAAATTGCTTTATTGCCGTCAATCGGACTGAATATAGCCGCTCTAACTTTAATTGGCCAGAATAACGGCGCTAAACAATATCAGCGGATCAAAATTATTATCAGAAAATGTCTGAAATACGGTCTGATTATTATGACTTTTGGCGCGATTGCCGTCTTTTTTCTGCCGCGGCAGTTAATGGGGATTTTCACCGGGGATCAGGCGGTGATTCTGATTGGCTCTCAATATTTAAAAATTGCCGCTTTTATCCTCTGGGCTTATGTTTTGATTTTTATTAATGTTTCCGCCATGCAGGGAGTAAAAAAGCCGATGTTTGCTGTTTGGATCGGGTTGTATCGGCAAATTATTGCTCCAATAATTGTTTTTTTATTTTTAATCAAAGTAATGGGCTGGGGCTTATTCGGCGTTTGGTGGGGGGTCTTTATTATTACCTGGTCAGCCGCTTTAATTGCCTTATTTTATTCAAAAAAGGTTATCAACAGGCTGGATGTAGTATAATAAAAGAATTATGAAACAATTTTCATTATTGATTTTACGTATCGGCCTGGCGATTACTTTTATCTGGATTGGCGTTTTGATTTTTCGCCAGCCTGAAGCCTGGGGCGGTTATCTCCAGCCCTGGGCGGCCAACTTATTACCAATCCCAATCAAAGAAGCAATGCTGGGAGTGGCTGTTCTGGATATTTTTATTGGCATATTAATTTTATCCAGGCCAGTCGCCTGGCTGGCCGCTTTGATTGGTTCATTTCATTTGCTGACTGTTTTGATTGGTTCCGGCATTAACGACGTTACTGTCCGGGATATTGGTTTACTGGCCGGCATGCTGGCAATAGTGGCTGATCATTTTGCTGATTCATCAAAAAAAGATATAATGACTTAATATGGTTAAATTGACTGAACAAAGGTGCGTCCCCTGCGAAGGGGGAGTGCCTCCTTTAAAACCGGATAAGATCACAGAATATTTAGGGCAGTTGACGCTGGACTGGGAAGTAACTGACGGCAAAAAGATAAAACATCAGTTTGAATTTAAAGATTTTAAAGAAGCAATCGCTTTTGTCAATCAGGTGGCCAATTTAGCTGCAACAGAAGGTCACCATCCCGATATTCATATTTATTACGACAAAGTTAAAATTGTTCTCTGGACCCACGCTATCAGGGGTCTTTTTGATAATGATTTTATTTTAGCGGCCAAGATTGAAGAAATAGCCACTGGTCACTAGTTATTAGCCACTAGGGTTACTAGTGACCAATGACTAATGACTAATGACAAAAAAATATGCATTATATCTGCACCGGCGGCTGCCAGGGTTTGTCCGATCAGCCCGGCGTCTGCCAAACACCAGACTGCCCCAACGAAGGTCATCCTTTAAAAGCCTGCGATTGCGCTGACGGCCGGCATTATGGCGACTGGGACGAAAAGTCAGAAGAAAAATCTAATGACTAATAATAAATTTTAATAAAGGTCGATCTTAATTAACAATTAAATAAACATAAAACTATGAAAAAATTGAGCACACTCGACTGGGTCGCCGTGGTTCTTTTGGTGATTGGCGGCTTAAACTGGGGCTTGGTTGGCCTGTTCAGCTTTGATTTAGTGGCCGCTATTTTTGGCGATATGTCAGTTTTATCCAGAATTATTTACGTTTTGGTTGGTTTGTCCGCTCTGTATGTTCTGGCCATGGCTAACAAGTTAGGTAAGAAATAATTCGTTTACAACTGAATAAACATTCCAGGCAGAGATTAACCTGTCTAATTTTTTAGTATTTTAAATTAATGTTTCCCATCAGAATCAATAAATTTTTAAGCGAAGCTAATTACTGCTCCAGACGGGAAGCTGACCGTTTAATCTCTGCCAAAAAAGTTAAAATCAACGACCAAATCGCCAGCCTGGGCGATAAAGTTGAAAAAAATGACCAGGTTTTTGTTGAGGGCCTGGAAATCAGATTAACCACCGCGGAAAAAATCTACCTGGTTTTTCACAAACCTGTCGGGATTATCTGTACTTCGGCCAAAGTCAAAGATAATATTATAGATTATATCAATTATCCGGAAAGAATTTATGCGGTCGGCCGGCTGGACGTGGCCTCATCCGGTCTGATATTGCTGACTAACGACGGAGAACTGGCTAATAAAATTTTAAAAGCCCAGAGTAAAATTGAAAAAGAATATTTAGTGACAGTCAGCCGCAAGCTGACCAGACAGTTTTTGGAAAATTTAAGAAGGGGCGTGGTCATTGATCATTATAAAACCCTGCCGGCCAAAGTCAGTCGAATCAGCGATAAAATTTTTTCAATCGCCATTGTGGAGGGGAAAAACCGTCAGATCAGAAAAATGTGTCAAAGATTTGGCTATGATGTTTTAAAACTTAAAAGAATCAGGATTGGCTCTTTAAATTTGAATAAATTAAAGGAAGGCCAATATATTAAAATTTCTGTTTCCAAAATAAAGCAACTTTTAATTTCTAACTTTTAACTTTGAATTTAATAATTTATGCCAAAACAAAAGAAAATTGTCATTATTGTCGGTGATTTTTTCCAGGATCTGGAAGTCTGGTATCCTTATTTAAGATTTAAAGAAGCCGGCCATCAGGTGGTAGTCGCCGGCTTGGGAGAAAAGGTTTATCACGGCAAATATGGTTTATCAATTGCCACTGACCGGTCCGCCAAAGGGTTAAGAGCCAGAGATTTTGACGCCGTGGTCATTCCCGGCGGCTGGGCGGCTGATTATATGCGGCGGTCGTCTTTGAAAAAAGATATAGTTAAATTTTTAAAAGATATGAATAAAGCCGGCCAAGTCATTTCTGTCATCTGCCATGGCGGCTGGATGCTGGCCTCGGCTGATATAATCCGCGGACGGACAGTAACCGCTTTTCATTCAATTAAAGATGATTTGATCAACGCCGGCGCCAAGTTTGTTGACAGGGAAGTGGTGGTTGATAAAAATTTAATTACTTCCAGAAAACCAGAGGATTTACCAGCTTTTTGTCATGAGACTTTGAAGAAGCTTTAGTCAATATTAGCCTAGTTCGCATAATAAAATTGGCCCGAACCAGCCAGTTTTTATTTGACTAAAAGTATTGAAATATATTACTCTAAAACTGGCAGTTCAGGTGTTTTCCCGCAGATTTTCACAGTCGAACCTGGATAAGTTCGGCCAGCTTCCCCCTTGGTCGTCAATTTGTCTGGTCCTTGGCCGTAGAACTGTTCAATGGATAGGGGGGTGATGGTGTGTCGCCATTACTGTCATTGAAAAGCGCCTGAGCTGCCGCTTGGCCAACCTGCTCTTTCTCACCCGCGTGATTTCTAATCACGTGTTTTTTTTGCGGAAAAATATATTGCTTTTTGAAAATAAATATATTAAGCTGAAATTGCGGTTCCAGAGTATTTCTTTTTTCGTCTGCTGAAGAGACAGTCACTTGCTTTCACCGCTTCCCAAAAGGGTGAGTGATGATGATTTTCCCGACAGCAGCTCAATGGTGTTTGTATGGCAACAGGCGTTGCCAGCCATTGATTGGAACTGCTTTAGCAGCTCCTGCGATAAGTTGAGCCTGATCAGGTCAGGGGTTTTCCTCCCCGCCGCTGGTTTAGGATAAATCGAGGCTCCGACTCTTTAGTCTTGCCTTGATTTTCAGCTTATTTCAGGAGCTGCGCCCGGACATTTCGCTCTTTTGGGGCTTTCAAAATAGAGAGCGGTTCTTTTTGGCAAACTGTTCCGGCCGGCCTGGGTTCCCTCCAGTCTGGCTGTTGAGCGGGATCGCGGTTCTAATCTCATGGAACTGACGAGTGACTGCCGTTTGCGGACAGAAGACAGGAGACGATGTTTCCGGAGGAAGCTTAATTCTTCCGGGAACTCGACAAGTTTAAGCGCGTGATTTATTTCACGTGTCTTTTTTTATTCCAAAGTCAAATGCCAGGCAGCTGCCTGGCAGGCAACAGGCACAAGGCAATAGGCAATAGGGTAGGAATAATTTATTAGATGGGGATCGGGCATTAGTAAAAACCGTTTTGCCTTATGCCCATCAAATAATTGTCCCCCGACGTACGTCGGGGGACACCAACCCTTGTGCCTCGTCCCGCCGCTCGCGAGCGGCGGGACCTCGTGCTTTGTGCCTTGTGCCTTTCCAAACAAAAAGCCCCCATTAAAGGAGGCGCCTTGCTTTGAATTGTTGAAAGATGTTAAGCTTGACTTAGTTCTTTTTTGACTAGGGTCTTCAGGCATTTGGCGCAGACCGTCATTTTTTTGCCGCTGATTTTTTTTGACTGCAAATTCAAATATTGGCGGCGTTTGGTGGCTACCATTGATTTTGAACGGGAAATTGATTTAAGCGGCCCCCGGCCGCAATTGTCGCACTTTCTTGCCATTGATTACAGCCTAACAAAGTATCGGAAATAAATCAAGGTTTTTTTATTTAAATTATGATAATTAGCTTATTAGCTCAACAACCTCTAGCTTTTGTCGCCTGGATTTTGGCGATTCTTTTTGCATTGACCATTCATGAGTTTGCCCACGCTTATTCAGCGTATCTTCTAGGCGATAATACAGCTAAACAAATGGGCCGGCTGACTTTAAACCCAATGTCCCATATTGATCCAATGGGATTTATGTTGTTGTTGTTTGTTGGCTTTGGCTGGGCCAAGCCGGTGCCGTTTAATCCTTATAATTTAAAGAATCAGCGCTGGGGCCCGGCAATTGTCGGCCTAGCCGGACCTTTTTCCAATCTATTGTCAGTGGTTGTTTTTGGAATTGTTTTAAAATTTTTAGTGATGCCGTTGGGTGTTTTGCCCTCAAATTTATTATTTCAATTTTTACTGCTGTTAATTTTTTTAAATATTGTTTTGCTTTTATTTAATCTGATCCCAATTCCGCCCTTGGACGGATCAAAAGTATTATTAAGCGTGATTCCGGACCGTTACCATGAATTTAAAGTTAAACTGGAACAAAGAGGGCCGATTGTTTTATTGTTGCTGATTATTATGGACGCTTTTTTGCCAGTGTCAATTTTGGGTTCGCTGTTTCAGACCGTCTTAAGTCAGATAGACAGATTTTTTTAAATAGATTTAATATTCTGTCGCACGGAAGTGATAATGTCATAGTACAAGGAAATTAAAATGTCATACCTAATATATAATGAAATGGTTAATCATTAACCATTTCAAGTATGACACTAGAATTTACTATGACTCAAAAA
>Ga0326597_10007036_pt1 | contig 15340 bp, 8 predicted proteins | sample RVTome_12_FD_203789 | JGI IMG/M metagenome (GOLD analysis project Ga0326597, IMG submission 203789) | Soil microbial communities from uranium-contaminated site in the Upper Colorado River Basin, Wyoming, United States - RVT100D185 | ecosystem: Environmental > Terrestrial > Soil > Contaminated >... | reverse complement strand
TACCCAGACCTGGTGGGAATCCGCCAGCAGCTGCACTGGCACGACAATCCGCGCTACCGGTTCGCCGCGCGCCCCGATCTCATGAACGACCGCGCTTTCCGAACTGATCGAGCGCAAGCCGCCGCCCGCGCCGCTTGACACGGCTTCGGTCGTCCTGGAACTGGCGGGCGGCGTGAGCGGGCTGATCGGCACCGTGCGCGCCACCCCGCATTTCTGGCGCGTTCACGCCTTCTGCACGCGCGGCTCGGTTGAATCGGTGAGCGAGACGGAGCTCATCGTGCGCCGCAGCGGCGCGGCGCCCGAACATCGGAAGTTCGAGCCGCTCGACTCGCTGCGCGCGGAGCTGGAGGCATTCGCCGACGCGGTGGAAGGACGGTCGACTTTTCCCGTCACGCCGGAGGCCATGCTCCGGACGGTCGCGGCTTTCGAAGCCGTGATCGCATGGGGATAGCCGGTGAAAACCCGGACTCGCGTCCGGTAAATATTGTGGAGACCAGCATAGCAACGGCTACTTTCGGCCGCAACGGCCAGCGCCCCGCACCCGCTGCCTCACGCCTTTCGACACCGGTCACGAGGCCCGGGTTTCCGTGCACCAGATAATGGACTTTCCGCCCCGCTCAACTTGCACTCGCAAAAATATAGGCGTAATAATCGATTCACAAAGCGGACTTGCCGGCGTCCGCACCCGCGCATCCGAGTCGAACCGCGGCCCAAATCAGCCGGGCATGCCGGATCCCATGGCAGAACACTTACCTGATGGCACGGAGGACCGCGCCGGGGACGGCTCAGGCATCCCCCAGGCGAGCGCGCGCGTGCGCCGCAAGTCCTGGCTGCTGGTCATCGTTGCGATCCTGCTGCTGGCGTGGATGGGGCAGTGGGCCTACAACCGCTGGACCCACGTCTACATCGACGACGCGCGCATCGACGGCGAGATCGTCACGCTCTCCAGCCGCGTGTCGGGCTGGATCACCGAGCTGCCGGTCATCGAGGGCGAAGTAGTCCAGAAAGGCGACCTGTTGTTCAAGGTCGACGATCGCGATTCGAGGTTGCAGCGCGAGGTGCTGGTCGCGCGGCTCGATGCAGTCGAGAACCAGATCGCGGTGGTGCGCGCCCGCACCGGCCAGGTCGATCAGGAAACCCAGGGCAAGTACCAGAGCGAGACCAATCGTCTCACGGCGGCGGAAGCGCAAGCCGCGGCGCTCGCGGCCGAGGTGAAGCAGGCGCGCGAAGACTACGAGCGGGCGCGCGACCTCGCGGCGCGGAAGTGGCTCTCGCCGCAGGCGATGGAGCGCGCGCGCACCACCTACCAGCAGGCGCAGGAGAACCATCGCAAGGCGGTCGCCGAGATCGCCGCGGTGCGGGGCACGCTCTCGGCCGCGGGCGGCAGCCGGCGCGAGCTGCTGGTGATGGAGCGCCAGGTCGCGGTGCTCGCGCGCCAGGCCGACGAGATGCGCGCCGAGATCCGCCGGCGCGAAGTCGACCTCGCCGACCGCACCATCGTGAGCCCCGGCGACGGCCGCGTGGTGATGACCTTCGTGCGCAAGGGCGAGCACGTCTCGACCGGCCAGCGCATCCTCATGTTCCACGACCCGAATGAGATCTGGGTCGAGGCCAACGTCAAGGAGACCGACGTCGCGCGGCTGAAGCCGGGCATGAAGGCGGAGATCAAAGTCGACGCCTATCCCGGCCGGGTGTTCGAGGGCGAGGTGTTCCGGATCGGGCGCGCCGCGACCAGCAAGTTCGCGCTGCTGCCCGACCCCAACCCCAGCGGCAACTTCACCAAAATCACCCAGCGCCTGCCGGTGCGCATCCAGCTCGTGGAGAAGGACCCCGCGCTGCGCCCCGGGATGATGGTCGAGGTGCAGATTGCGACGCGCCGCGACGACTGACGAGCTGTTCGAGCGTTACGGGCCGGTTTACCGCTGGTTCGCGACGGCCACGGTGATGCTGGGCACGATCTCGGCGGTGCTCACCACCACCAGCGTGAACGTCGCCATTCCCGACATCATGGGCGCGTTCGGCATTGGGCAGGACCGCGCGCAATGGCTCTCCACCGGCACGCTCGCGGCGATGACCGTGGGCATGCTGCTCAACGCCTGGCTGATGCACAGCTTCGGCCAGCGCAAAACCTTTATCGGCGCGCTCGTGGTGTTCATCGTGGCGCTGCTCATCGCCGGCGCCGCCCCCAACGAGAACGTGCTCATCTTCTCGCGCGTCGTGCAGGGAGCGGTCGCGGGCCTGCTGCAGCCGCTCGCGATGTACACGCTGTTCCGCGTGTTCCCGCCCGAGCAGCGCGGCACCGCGATGGGATTCTTCGGCATGAGCGTGATTCTCGGCCCGGCGCTGGGGCCGACGCTGGGCGGCGTGCTGATCGACCAGTTCAACTGGCGTTTCATCTTTTTCGTCCCGATGGGCGTGAGCGCGCTGGCGATGCTGATGGGCAGCGCGTTCCTGCCCGGGCGCGAGCAGGAGGGCGGGCGCACGCGCTTCGACGGGGTCGGCTTCGTGCTGCTGTCGGTCGCGATTGCCGCGGTGCTGACCGCGTTGTCGAACGGGCAGCGCGAGGGCTGGTATTCGGATTACGTGGTCGGGCTCTTCGCGGTGTCGTTGGCGAGCGGGAGCGCGTTCGTCGTGTGGTCGCTGCGGGTCGACCAGCCGCTGGTCGACCTTCGCGTGTTCGCGAATCCCCGATTCACCGCGGCGGCGGCGGTGGCGATCATCTACGGCGCGGGGATCTTCGGCTCGACCTATCTGGTGCCGCTTTTCGTGCAGACGGTGCAGCACGCCACCCCACTTAAGGCCGGCCTGCTGCTGATGCCCGCCGGCCTGGTGATGGGGGTGCTGATGCCTTTCGGCGGCTACATGAGTGACCGCGTGTCTCCGACGGGTCTGATCATGACCGGCCTGCTTTTCTTCGCGGTGTCCGCTTTCTGGCTCGCGGGTGTGGACACCAATATGCCGTTCTGGGCCATCGCCTTCGCCGTCGTGCTCTCGCGCATCGGGCTGGCGCTGATCAAGCCGGCGTTGAACGTCACCGCCCTGCGCGCGCTGAACCCGGAGCTGCTTGGCCAGGGCGCGGGCATGATCAACTTCGCGCGGCAGATCGGCGGCGCGTTCGGCGTCAACCTGCTCTCGGTCATGCTCGACCGGCGCACGTTTTTTCACAGCGACGCGCTGACCAGCATGCAGACCGCCGCCAACTCCGCGACCATGGAGCTGCTGCGCAACATGGAGGCGCTGCTCGCCCGCGCGGGCGTGCCCGAGGACCTGCAGGGGCCCGGTGCGCTGCATTTCCTGGGCAAGGTGGTGCACGCGCAGGCCTACACCATGGGCTTCCGCGACAGCTTCCTCCTGGTCGCGATCGTCTACGTGCTGGCGGTGATCCCCGCGTGGATCATGGGGCGGGCGAAAAGCCGGTGACCGGTCAACACCAACTCCGAGCATGCCGCAGCGTTTACGTCGAGACTCTACGCAGCGGCTTCCGCAGCCTTCGCGGCCTCGGTGGCGCATATCCATTCCTCGCGCGTCGAGGTCCCGGCGGCGCACGCGTCCATGAGCGAAATGGCCAACGTGAGCGCCGCCGCGTCGAAAGCCGACACATCCGCGTGCCGGAACTCGCCGCCCTGGTAAGTCAGCGCAGCCAGAACGCGGGTGAGCACCCGGGATTGCACGCACGCCGGGTTCTGCTCGACCGCCTTCACCGCTGCGTCCAGTGGATTCCCGATAACAGGGCGCGGACAAAAGCGTCCCGCGCGGCGCAGCGCTTCCTGAAACTGGACCGCGGACAGCAAGTCGCCCGCCTTGGCCGCGAAACCGGATACTCGCGGTTGCTCGCTCATGCCGGTCACACGCCGGAGCGGCGGTAAATCATGTTGCTGATTGGCGAGGTTCATTTTGTGTCCTCTAGAAAAACGAAACACGGTTGCGGAAGTACTCCGGGCACCGGGCCAAGTCCGCGTGCCGGCAAGCGCCCCTAACCGAGCTTGGCAAGCGCGATGCGGCCCCTCGCCGTGAGCGTGAAGCTGCCGGCCTTTCCCTCGACGAGGCCTCTCATCAGCAGCCGGGCCCCGATGATCGCAGGAACCTCCTTCTGCCGCGCCGCGTGCGCCACCTCCTGCAACCAGCGCAGCTCGTCAAAACCGACAGGCGCATCCACGGTTCAAGCGCGAATCGACTCAGACCGGGATCGGACGCCAGCTGGCGCGCGTGATTTCGAACGCCAGTCTTGCGCGACCCATGGTCGTGACGGTCAGAGCACCGGTGTGAAATACCGCAAAGCCGGAGCGAATCAGTTTCGCGCGGTGTCTGCCGGACATCGGCGGCGTTGCCGCCGCACCGGCCAGCTGACGCAGCGATTTCAGTTCGGCGGCCAGTAGTAATGGCGCTGAGATGGTGCTCATGGTGTCCCTTTAAGCGACGGCGGAGGGAGGCAGGGCCCGGATTTGTTTAATCTCAAGCCTTGAGACGGCACGAGCGGAAAAGCGTCCCGGAAGAACCGGGACCAAGGAGAGGAAACTAAACGCCTTCTTCTCTTATACGCGGTTCCTTCGCTGGGGGCAAATACGATTTGCTGTAAACCGGCGAAGGTTACACACCGGGAAGCCCAGGCTTGGCGGCAGCGTGATGCGGCGCGGCAGCGGCAGGGCGGGTGGAGTCAACGCCGATCAGCGCAGAAATCAGGCCGGATCGGGCAGCGATTCCCGGCGCGCATGCGGATAACCGCACTTAAGCGGGTTGCGCCGCGTATGGCGTATAGTAGTGTGGTGGATGGTTCACGGGAACGAAGCATGACTGACCAGGCCTATATCGCGGCTTACAAGAAGCTCGCAAGCCAGTACGAGGACAATCAATTGAGCATGGAGGAGTATCTGGCCGCCATTCAAAAATTGAGAGCGCAATATCTCAAGGGCAAGACGAGTACCGTGCTTCCTGTCGTATCGTAGCCGGGTGCGCTTCGGCAGGTGCTGTATGGGCGGAGGCCCGGTTTTTCGGAACGGGTGTAAATTCGATCCGGTCTCGATCCCCGTTCGCCGAGCCGCGGCGCCGGGATGCGTTGACCGATTCCCATCCCGCGGGCAGCCGCCGCGCGTAGCTCCCAAGCGTGCTTTGTCATGGCCAGCGCGGGTTCAGGTCGCATCGGAGCCGGCAACCCCGCTGAACGCTTCGTCGCGCGCGCGCGGGGAAGGAAGGGCAATTTGATATCGGCGATTGTTCGGGCCTTCGGGCGCGCCTCGCGGGCCGCACCATGGGATAACGAAGAATCCATCCGCGAGGAGCTCTTCAGTATCGAGCGTCTCGAGCAGCATGCCGAGAGCCTCGCGGCGGCCCAGCCCATCGCCGCGCGGCCGACGACCGGACGGCCTCTCGCCACTCGACTGAAGGACAACGAGTCGGTTCTGCTCGAAGCGTATCGCGCCATCGCAAGAGCGGTCGGCGAGGGTCGCGCGATCACCCCGGCCGCCGAGTGGCTGCTCGACAACTACCACCTCGTCGAAGAGCAGATCCGCGGGATTCGTGACGATCTGCCGCCGGGCTACTACCGGCAGCTGCCGAAGCTGGCTGCTGGACCGTTCACCGGGTATCCGCGGGTGTTTGGCGTGGCATGGGCCTTTGTCGCCCATACGGACAGCCGGTTCGACCCCGGGATGCTGCGCCGGTTCGTGCGCGCCTACCAGCGCGTTCAGCCGCTGACGATCGGTGAGTTGTGGGCGGTCGCGATCACGCTGCGGATCGTGCTCGTGGAGAATCTTCGACGCGGAGCCAGGCGCATCGTGGCCGGCCGCGCCGCGCGCCAGGAAGCGGATACCCTGGCCGACCGGCTCCTGGGCGTGAACGGGCGCCCGGGCGAGCCGATGCGCTCGGTCTTTCTGCATTACGAAAAGGCACCCTTGCCGGGATCCTTCGCCGTCCAGCTCCTGCAACGGCTGCGGGACCAGGATCCGAAGGTCACGCGGGCGCTGGTGTGGCTCGAGGAGCGCCTGGCGGCGCAGGGAACGACCACCGACGAGATCGTGCGCGACGAGCACCAGAAACAGGGTGCGGCGAACGTGACCGTCCGCAACATCATCACGAGCATGCGCCTGATCTCCGACGTCGACTGGGCGGATCTCGTCGAGAGCGTCAGTCTCGTCGACGACGCGCTGCGCTCCGGCAGCGGCTTCGCGGAGATGGATTTTCCGACGCGCAACCTCTACCGCAGCTCGATCGAGGAGCTCGCGCGGGGCTCGAAACTGACGGAACTGGAGATTGCGCGAGCGGCTCTGCTGGCCGCGAATAATCCGGATGGGCGCGAGCGCGATCCCCATCGCCCCGCGGGCGATCCAGGCGGCCGCTCGCGGGATCCGGGCTATTACCTGATCGCCGGGGGGCGTCGCGGATTCGAGGGGACGGTCGGATTTCGTGCTCCGGTGCGCAGCTGGCTCGGTCGATTCAACGCCACGATCGGTATCGGCGGCTATATCGGCGCCGTCATCATGATCACCGCAAGCGTTCTCGTCCTGCCGCTGTTGGCGCTGGCCGGCGCCAGTATCGGCGGCGCGTGGCTCGGTCTGCTCGCGCTGCTCGGGCTGATCCCGGCCATCGATGCGGCGATGGCGCTCGTGAACCGTGGCGTCACGGAAGAGGTCGGTGCGTCGATCCTGCCGGGCCTCGAGCTTCGCGACGGCGTGCCCGCGCATCTGCGCACGGTGGTTGCAGTCCCGATCCTGCTCACGACGCCGGCCGAGCTGGCGGAGCAGATCGAGCGGCTGGAGATCCTCTACCTGGCGAACCCGGACGGCGAGCTTCATTTCGCGCTGCTGTCGGACTGGCCGGACGCCGCGACCGAGACCGTCGACGGCGATGCCGCGCTCGTCGACGCGGCCGCCGCGGGCATCGAGCGCCTGAATCGCCGCTATGGACGTGGCCCCGGGGGGGAGCGCTTCCTGCTGTTCCATCGCCGGCGCGTGTGGAACGAAGGGCAGCGGCGCTGGATCGGGTGGGAACGCAAGCGCGGCAAGCTGCATGAGCTGAACCGCCTGCTCCGCGGCGCGGCCGATACAACCTTCGTTGCCGTCGGTGGACGGCCGCCCGCCCCGCCTGCCGGCGTCCGTTACGTGATCACGCTCGACGCAGACACCCGGGTGCCGCGGGAAACGGCCCGGCGGCTGGTCGGCAAGATGGCGCACCCGCTGAACCACCCGCGGTTCGATGCCAGGACCGGACGCGTCGTCGAGGGATACGGGGTGCTGCAGCCGCGCGTCACGCCCTCGCTGCCGACCGGCCGCGAGGGGTCGCTCTACCAGCGCATCTTCTCCAGCCTGGGCGGCATCGATCCGTACGCCGCTGCCGTCTCCGATGTGTATCAGGATCTCTTCGGCGAAGGCTCCTACACCGGCAAGGGCATCTACGACGTGGACGCCTTCGAAGCGGCGCTCGAGGGCCGCGTGCCCGAAAGCGCGCTTCTCAGTCACGATCTCTTCGAGGGTACCTTCGCCCGGGCCGGTCTTGCCTCCGATATCGAGGTCGTGGAGGAGTTTCCATCCCGCTACGACGTGGCGGCGGCGCGCCAGCACCGCTGGGTGCGCGGCGACTGGCAGTTGTTGCCGTGGATTCTCGGTCGCGGCGGCGCCGCGGGCGGTGACCCAGGCAAGAGTGCGGTTCCGCTGATCGGACGCTGGAAGATGCTGGATAATCTGCGGCGATCGCTTTCCGCGCCGGCGTGCGTTGGCGCCTTGATCGCGGGCTGGGTGCTGCCCTTGCAGGCTGCGGTCGTCTGGACCGGCTTCGTCCTGTCGACGATCGCGGTGTCGACCCTGGTCCCCGTTCTCTCCGCGATCGTGCCGCGACGCGGCCGGATCACGGCACGCAGCCACCTGCGCGCCCTCGCCGCGGATGTCCGGCTCCGCCTGTCTCTGACCGCATTGCTGGTCGTATTTCGGGCGCACCAGGCATGGTCGATGGCGGACGCGATCGGACGAACGCTGTTTCGTCTGCTCGTCAGCCACCGGCAGCTGCTCGACTGGGTAACGGCAGCTCAAGCGACGGTAGGCCCCCGGCTCGCCCTCGGCGGGTTCTATTGGCAGATGAGCGGTGGCGTCGCCATCGGGATCGTTGCCGCGATCGCCGTCTGGTGGGCCGGAACCGACGCCTGGCCGGTGGCGGCGCCGTTCGTGATCGCCTGGCTCGCGTCGCCGGCCATCGCGCGATGGACGAGCCTGTCGCCGCTCGTGGCGGGGCGTTTGTCGGTCTCGGCCGCGGACGCGCGCGCCCTGCGGCTGGTCGCGCGCCGCACCTGGCGCTACTTCGAGACCTTCGTGACGGCAACGGACCACTGGCTCCCGCCGGACAATTTCCAGGAAGAGCCGAAGCCGGCCGTCGCGCACCGTACCTCGCCCACCAATCTCGGCCTCTACCTGCTCGCCGCGGTCAGCGCCCGCGATTTCGGATGGGCGGGGACGACCGACACCGTCGAACGGCTGGAAGCGACGATCGCGACGATGGGCCGCCTGCAGCGGTTCCGCGGGCATTTCTACAACTGGTACGACACGCGGGATCTTCGCCCGCTCGACCCGCGATACGTCTCTTCGGTGGACAGCGGAAATCTGGCCGGACACCTGATCGCTCTTGCGAACGCCTGCCGGCAGTGGATCGGCCGGCCGGTGGCGGCAGGTCCTGATCTGGTTGCCGGCATCGAAGACGGACTGAGCCTCACGCGGGAAGCCTTGGAGGGGCTTCCCGACGACCGGCGGACGCAGACGATCACCCGGGAGCAGCTCGGCGATGCGCTCGATGCGGTGGCTGCCGCGCTCCGCAGATCACCGATGCCGCCCGAGGACGTCGGTGCGCGGCTGTCGGAAGTCGCGGCGCACGCCGCGACGATGGCGGACATCGCCCGAACGCTCGCCAGCGAACGTGGCGACCAAGCCAGCGCCGAAATGCTGTTCTGGGCCGAGGCGACTCTGTCGTCGATCGAGAGCCACCGCCGCGGCCTCACGCAGACCGCCGACGCCGCGCGCTCCGTGGATCGTCGTCTCGCGACGCTCGAGGCGGCGGCCCGAACGATGGCAGTGGCAATGGAGTTCGGCTTTCTCCTCGATTCGGACCGCAAGCTTCTCGCGATCGGTTACCGGGTCGCGGAGGGCAGTCTCGACCCGAGTTGCTACGATCTGCTCGCCTCCGAGGCGCGCCTCGCGAGCTTCGTGGCGATCGCCAAGGGCGACGTCCCGCCGCGGCACTGGTTCCGGCTCGGGCGTGCCGTCACACCGATCGGACGCGGCGCAGCGCTCGTCTCCTGGTCGGGATCGATGTTCGAGTATCTGATGCCCGCGCTCGTCATGCGCGCGCCGGCCGGCAGCCTGCTCGAGCAGACGAGCCGTCTCGTCGTCGACCGGCAGATTACCTATGGCGCGGCGCTCGGTGTGCCATGGGGGATTTCGGAATCCGCCCACAACGTCCGCAACCTGGAGCACACCTATCAGTACTCGAACTTCGGCGTCCCGGGCCTGGGTCTGAAACGCGGTCTTGGAGAGAACGCCGTCGTCGCGCCCTACGCGACGGCACTCGCAGCCATGGTCGACCCGGGCGCGGCAGCGCAAAACTTTGACCGGCTTGCCGCCATGGGTGCGCGTGGTCGCTATGGTTTCTACGAGGCGCTCGATTACACGCCCGCTCGGCTGCCCGAGGGGACAGACGTCGCGATCGTCCGCGCCTTCATGGCGCACCATCAGGGCATGACGGTGGTCGCCATCGCCAACGGTCTCCTGGACGGCGTGATGCGAGTGCGTTTTCATGCCGAGCCGATGGTACAGGCGACGGAGCTTCTCCTGCAGGAACGCACGCCGCGCGACGTCTCGGTGGCTCATCCCAGGGCGGAGGAAGTCGCGATGGCGGCGACGGTCCGCGACCTGGAGCTGCCGGTGGCGCGACGGCTCCACTCCGCGCACGACGCCACGCCGGAGGTGCACCTGCTTTCGAACGGCCGGTACGCGGTGATGCTGACGGGCGCGGGCTCCGGCTACAGCCGCTGGGGCGATATCGGGATCACGCGCTGGCGCGAAGACGTCACCCGCGACGACTGGGGCGCCTACGTCTTCCTGCGCGACGTGCACAACGGGAACGTGTGGTCCGCGGGCTACCAGCCGAGCGGCGTCGAACCGGACCGCTACGAGGTCACGTTCACCGAGGATCGCGCGGAGTTCATCCGGCACGACGGATCGATCACCACGACGCTCGAAGTCGTCGTGTCGCCCGAGGACAACGCCGAGGTGCGCCGCGTCTCGGTCGCGAATGCGGGCAGCCGGGCGCGGGACATCGAGCTCACCTCATACGCCGAGCTCATGCTGGCGCCGCCCGCCGCCGACGCGGCGCACCCGGCCTTTTCCAAGCTCTTCGTGCAAACCGAGTATCTCGCCAAGATCGGCGCCATCCTGGCGACGCGGCGCCGTCGCTCGCCCGGAGAGCCCGAAATCTGGGCGGCGCACCTTGCCGTCGTCGAGGGCGAGGCGGTGGGCGGCCCGGAGATCGAAACCGACCGGGCGCGTTTCCTCGGCCGTGGACGCGAGGTCCGGACGCCGATGGCAGTGATGGATGGCCTGCCGCTTTCGAATACGGTCGGCACCGTCCTCGATCCCGTATTCGCGCTGCGCCGCCGCGTGAGGATACCGCCGGGCAGGACGGCGCGCATCGCGTTCTGGACGGTCGTAGCGTCCTCCCGCGGCGAGGTGCTGGACCTCATCGACAAGCACGAGGACACGACTGCATTCGACCGCGCCGGCACACTGGCGTGGACCCAGGCGCAAGTGCAGTTGAGTCACCTCGGCGTCGATCCGGATCAGGCGAGCCTGTTTCAGCGTCTCGCGGGCCACGTGCTCTACGCCGATCCATTGCTGCGTTCGTCGTCCGACGCGATGCGCCGCGGCGGCGGCGGGCCGGAGGTGCTCTGGGCTCAGAGCATTTCCGGCGACCTCCCGATCGTGCTTGCGCGGATCGACGCTATCGAGGACGTCGCCATGGTCCGCCAGTTGCTGCGAGCCCATGAATACTGGCGTATGAAGCAGCTCGCCGTGGATCTCGTGATCCTGAACGAACGGGCATCCTCCTATATCCAGGACCTTCAGGTCGCCCTGGAGACGCTGGTTCGGACGAGCCAGTCCGGAGCGCAGACCGGATCGGACATCGCGCGTGGCGCCGTGTTCGTGCTGCGTGCAGATCTCATTCCGGCGGAGACGCGCGCCCTCCTTCTCTCCATCGCCCGGGCCGTGCTGATCGGACGGCAGGGAACGCTATCGGAGCAGCTTGGCCGTCTCCAGGAAGCGAACGTCGCCGCCGCGCCGCCGCCGAGACACGTGCCGCCCGCGGCCGTGCCGCAGGCCGTCGCGGTACCGCCGAACCTCGAATTCTTCAATGGGTTCGGCGGATTTGCCGCCGACGGACGGGAGTACGTGACCCTCCTCGGCGCCGGGCGCTGGCTGCCGGCCCCGTGGATCAATGTCATCGCCAATCCCTCGTTCGGCTTTCAGGTGGCGGTCGAGGGCAGCGGCTACACCTGGTCGCTCAACAGCCGCGAGAACCAGTTGACGCCCTGGTCGAACGATCCGGTCACCGATCGGCCGGGCGAGGCTTTCTACCTGCGCGACGAGGAGTCCGGCGATCTGTGGGGACCGACGGCCCTGCCGATCCGTGACGAGGCCGCGCCCTATATCGCGAGGCATGGTCAGGGCTACAGTCGATTCGAGCACACCGCACACGATATCGCGCTCAATCTCATCCAATACGTGCCGCTCGATGATCCGATCAAGATCTCGCGGCTGACGATCCGGAACACGTCGGGCCGATCCCGGCGGCTTTCGGTCACGGCCTATGCCGAGTGGGTGCTCGGCCCGTCCCGCAGTGCCTCCGCACCCTCGGTCGTGACGGAGATCGATCGGGAAACGGGCGCGATGCTCGCGCGCAATCCTTGGAACAGAACCTTCGGTTCCCGTGTCGCCTTTGCGGATCTGGGCGGAAGACAGACCGCCTGGACCGGCGACCGGCGGGAATTCCTGGGTCGCAATGGCACGTTCGACAACCCGGCTGCCCTTACGGGGAGCGTACTCCTCTCGGACCGGGTCGGTGCCGGCCTCGATCCCTGCAGCGCTCTGCAAACCCCGGTCGAGCTCGAGCCGGGCGGCAAGGTGGAAGTCGTTTTCTTCCTCGGCGAGGCGGCGACAGCGGTCGATGCGCGATCCTTGATCGTCCGCTACCGGGCGGCCGATCTCGACCAGTGTCTTCGCGAGGTCGCCGGGTATTGGGACGATGTGCTCGGCACGGTTCAGGTGAGAACGCCGGACCGCTCCATGGACATCATGCTGAATCGATGGATGCTCTATCAGACGCTCGTCTGCCGCGTCTGGGCGCGATCGGCATTCTACCAGGCGAGCGGCGCATACGGTTTCCGCGACCAGCTCCAGGACGGAATGGCGCTCGCCCTGTCAGCGCCGGCGCTGACGCGCGAGCATCTCCTGCGCGCGGCCGGCCGGCAGTTCGTCGAAGGCGACGTCCAGCATTGGTGGCTGCCTCCGTCCGGCCAGGGGGTCCGCACGCGCATTTCGGACGATCGGATCTGGCTTGCCTACGCTGCCGCTCACTATGTGGAGACGACCGGCGACGCGGCGGCGCTGGACGAACCCGTTCCGTTCCTCGAGGGCGAGATGCTCGAGTCCGGCGAGCACGACGCCTACTTCGAGCCCACCCTCGCGGAAGAAAGTGCAACGCTCTTTGAGCACTGCGCGCGCGCGCTCGACCAGAGTCTCGGTGTCGGCGAACACGGCTTGCCGTTGATCGGCACCGGCGACTGGAACGACGGCATGAACCGGGTCGGCGAGAAGGGCAAAGGGGAAAGCGTCTGGCTCGGCTGGTTTTTGCACGCAACGCTTGCGGCGTTCACGCCGCTCGCGAAAGCGCGCGGCGAGGAGGCGCGCGCCGCGAAGTGGCTTTCGCACGCCGCTCGGCTCCGGACCTCGCTCGAGCGGGACGGCTGGGACGGTGATTGGTACCGGCGCGGCTATTTCGACGATGGCACACCGCTCGGTTCGTCCACTGGCGACGAATGCCGGATCGACTCGATCGCACAATCCTGGAGCGTGATCTCGGGGGCGGCGGACCCGGCTCGGGCCTTGCGTGCCATGGCCGCCGTGGACGCGCAGCTCATCCTTCGCGGCGACGCGGGTCTCGCTCTGCTGTTCACGCCGCCCTTCGACCGCACGCCGCTCGATCCCGGATACATCAAGGGCTACCCGCCCGGCATCCGGGAGAACGGCGGCCAATACACCCATGCGGCCACCTGGTCGGCGATCGCCTTCGCGGCGCTGGGCGACGGCGACAAGTCCGCGGAGCTGTTCTCGCTCCTGAACCCGATCAACCGCACGAGCACGCGGGCGGACGTGCAGCGCTACAAGGTCGAGCCCTACGCCGTGGCCGCCGATGTCTATTCGGTCGCGCCGCACGTCGGACGAGGTGGCTGGACCTGGTATACCGGCTCAGCCGCATGGCTGTACCGGGCCGGGCTCGAAGCGATCCTCGGCTTTCGCCTGCAGGGAGCGGTCCTGTGCCTTGCGCCCTGCATCCCCAAGGCGTGGCCGCGTTTCGAGATCGCCTTCAACTACCGCTCCGCGCGCTACGAGATCGCGGTCGAGAACCCCGACGGAGTCTGCCGTGGAATTGCTTACGCCGAGCTCGACGGCAAGACGCTGCCGGAGGGCCCGGCGCGAGTTCCGCTGGTGGATGACGGTGAAACCCACAAGGTGCGCGTGATCCTCGGCTATCCTTTCTTGCCGAATGACCACAATGCGGAAAACGTTGCCACCTCTGGATGAAACCTGCGTAAAATCACAGAATCACCCGGCTTGGGCAGCCTCCTCGCGTCCCGCGAGATTCAAGAGCCGCCCGGAAAGATTCGGGTTGCATCCCCCAACCGTTAGTTTCCGAACGTGCTTGGCAAAGAACAGACTAACCACCGACGAGGACAATCATGAAAGCCAATGGGTTATGGTTTAGTTGCGCTGCGGCCGTGCTGGCCGCCGCGGTGCTTGCGGGCGGCGCGAAGAATGCGGCGGCGCAGGCCTATCCGGCGAAGAACATCCAGATGATCGTGCCGTACACGCCGGGCGGTTCGGCCGATGGCATGAGCCGTGCCATTGCGCAGCGGCTCGGCGCGGCGTGGGGGAAGACCGTCGTCGTGGATAATCGTCCCGGCGCAAGCGGCATGATCGGCACCGCGATCGTCACCAAGGCCGCTCCCGACGGCTACACGCTGCTCGGTCACACCTCGTCCTATCCGGCGACCGCCGCCGTGCGCGCCAAGCTGCCGTTCGATCCGGAGACGGCGATCGTGCCGGTGGGCATGACCGCGCGCGCGCCGATGCTGTTCGCCGTGCACCCGTCGGTGCCGGTGAAGAACATCAAGGAGCTGATCGCGCTCGCCAAGAAGAATCCCGGCAAGTTCAACTACGGTTCGTCCGGCGCCGGCGGCAACAATCATTTCGCCACCGCGCTGTTTGCCGCCGCCGCCGGCGTGAAGATGCAGCACATCCCGTTCAAGGGGATCTCGCTCGCCGTGACTGCCATCGCCTCGGGCGAGATCGAGATTCTGGTCTCCAGCTCATCCGCGCTGCTGCCGCAAAGCGATTCCGGCCGGGTGCGCATTCTCGGCGTGGCCAGCCGGGAGAAATCGCCGCTGTTCCCGGATCTGCCGCCGATCGCGCCGCAGGGCGCGCCCGGGTACGAGTATTACCTGTGGTGGGGCACCTTTGCACCGGCGGGATTGCCGGCCGAGCGCATCAGGTTCATCAACACGGAGATCAACAAGATCCTCGCCAGTGCGGACATGAAGAAATTCCTCGACTTTCAGGGCGCCGAGCCGTGGCCGCAGACGGTGGAACAGCTCAAAGGCCTGCTGCCGCGTGAAATCGCGCGCTACAAGAAGGCGGCAGAGGTGGCCGGGATCAAGCCCCTGTAGGCGGTGGGATAACGACTGGCGGTTCGTGAACGCCGGTCGGGAAATCGCACAAGACAAGGAGCAGCGCAATGGCCGATATTCCCCGCTTGAACGGCGCGATCCGGGCGCTGGAACAGGGCAAGCCCGCGATCACCACGTTCGCGCCGCCCGAGATCGGCATGGCGCAGGCGATCAACGCCGCGCCGTACGATGCCGTGGTGTTCGAGATGGAGCACAACCCGTTCGACGTGCAACTGCTACGCAACTGCATGCAGTACATGCTCGACCGCAAGCAGATCCTGAGGTCGGGCAGCATCGCGCCGGCGGTGACGCCGATGGTGCGTATCCCCGTCAACGGCGTGGAGATGAACCAGTTCATCGCGAAGC
>Ga0326597_10007035_pt1 | contig 15343 bp, 8 predicted proteins | sample RVTome_12_FD_203789 | JGI IMG/M metagenome (GOLD analysis project Ga0326597, IMG submission 203789) | Soil microbial communities from uranium-contaminated site in the Upper Colorado River Basin, Wyoming, United States - RVT100D185 | ecosystem: Environmental > Terrestrial > Soil > Contaminated >... | reverse complement strand
TCCGCATGGTCTGAAAATCATACTCATTGGTCAAGTATAGTCCGGCAACGCCGGCTGTCGCCCGAGGAACCGACAGCGCAGGAGTGGACTGCCTTGACAAGGTCTGTCGAGGCGCTATCTTTAGATCATCCAGGAAGATAGAGTTTCCCGCGCAGCCCCGCGTAGACGTGCCTGGCGGGAGGTCTGGGTAGGTCCGGCATGGACGGATTCCCAGGCTAGCCGGGCGGCCACAGAATTAGATCAGAACGCGAAATCCGGATCGATGCCGGCATGACGGCAAACCGGGGACGAGGAATCGCATGATGAAGGAAAGCGTAGCCGTTTTGAAGGCCGCGCGGTGCTCTGTGCCGTGCGTGCTGCTTGTCTGCATCCTCGTCTGGCCGATCGGCATGCAGCCCATTGCCGCGGGCGCCGAAGCGCTTCCGCTTGAACGTCACTTCGCGCGGGCCCGTGCACTTCCGGGCGGGCAAGGCACGGCGGTCGATCTGGAAGAGGGTAGTTTTCAGATACTCCGCGAAGGCTCCGCCTTCAGGCGCATAGCGTTCCCTGTCGAAGCGGGCGAAAATCTGCAGTTGGATCTTGTTCGTTTCAACGCCCTGTCCCCCACGGCGCGCTTCGCCATAGGATCGACGGGGGGCGATGTTCCCGTCTCGACGCCCGAGGTCGCACTGTTCCGCGGAACCGTCGTGGGCGCTCCGGGATCGTACGCTTACATCGGCTTCGGCCAGAACGGCACGGCCAACGGCTACGTCGTTCGGGCCGACGGGTCGGCTTACTTTCTCGCGACCGCGCCGCGCTACGGGTCCGGGGACGCGCCGACTCTCACGATCCAGAGGGGGAGCGCATTCGCCGAGCTGCCGCCGTTTGCTGAAGTCTGCGGCGTCGAGGCTACCTCGCTCTGGGAGGCGATAGCCGCCGGGGCGGCGGGCATATCCGACACCTCCGCCGGTCCGGTTCTGGCCACGCTCGCCATTGACGCCGACTCGTCCTTTTTCCGCATCTTCGGAAGCATCCCGGATGCGCAGACGTACATTCTGCAGCTGGTCGGAGCCATCAGCGACATCTACATCCGGGACGTCAACATCGCTCTGTCGGTTGAATTCCTCAGGCTCTGGCCCTTCGGCGGCGAGCCCTTTGCGGCTGACGACCTGGGCGGCTTTGCGGACTACTGGTTCGCCAGCGAAGATCCGTCGCCCTACAATTACATCCACTTGATGAGCGGGCGCAGAGATCTGTCCTACGGCGGCATCGCCTACCTGACGGACGTGTGTGCAGGCTCCGGCTTCGCCATCTCGGGTTTTCTCAACGGCAGTTTTCCCACGCCGGTGGGTCCTTCCTCGATTTCGACCTGGGACCTCATCGTGATGGCCCACGAAATGGGTCACAACACAGGCACGCTTCACACCCATGATGGATACGACCCCACCATCGACGACTGCGGAAACGGCGTTCCCGCGCGCGGCACGATCATGAGCTACTGCCACATCCACCCGGGTTACACCAGCAACATTGATCTGAGATTCCACGCCCGGGTACAGGAGGTCATGGAAGGGGTGACGGCGCTGGGCGCGTGCCTTCCGTTCGATTGCAACGGCAACGGGGTCGCGGACAGCACGGACCTGAACCTGGGCACGAGCCTGGACACCAACGGCAACGGCATACCGGACGAATGCGAAGACTGCGACGGCAACGCCGTGCTCGATCCCCTCGACATTCTGCTGGGCGCGGCGGACGTCAACGGCAACGGCGTACCGGATCGCTGCGAGCCCGATTGCAACGGCAACACCTGGCCCGACGAACACGAGGTCAAACTCGGCCTGGCGTCCGACCTCAACGGCAACAACGTGCCCGATTTGTGCGAGCCCGACTGCGACGCCGACGGGATTCCCGATTTCCGTGACATCGAGCTCGGCCTGCACACCGACTACGACCGCGACAACGTACCGGATTTGTGCCAGGATTGTAACGGCAACGTGATCGCCGACTGGCTGGACCTGGAGCGCCAGCACAACCTCTACGTTCTGGACCTCACCGACATCGTCCGGGAGTACCACCAGGCATCCGGCTACCCGATCCGCAGCTATGCGGGAACCCTCAGCGACCCGTACGACGCGGTGTTCGGTTCGGACCGCAGACTCTACGTGGCCAGCTTCTCCAACAGCCGGATTCTGCGCATCGACCCTGACCTGGGAACGACGGCCATCTTCGTGCCTACGGGCAGCGGGGGGCTATCGGGCGCGAGCGGTGTGGTGTTCGGATCCGACGGCAATCTCTACGTCTCCAGCCGGGCAACGAACAGCGTCATCGCCTACGACGGATCCACCGGCGCGCCGGTGGGTACGTTTGTGAGCCCCGGTTCGGGCGGCCTGTCTTTCCCCTATGGTCTGGAGTTCGGTCCCAACGGCAATCTGTTCGTCACCAGCTCCAACCATGCGATCCTGGAGTATTCCGGGACGACCGGAACCTTCATTCGGGCCTTCGTCGCGCCGGGCTCCGGCGGACTTTCGGGCCCGCGCGGGCTCGCTTTCAAGCCGGACGGGAACCTCCTGGTCACCAGTTACAACAACGATCGTGTGCTGCAGTACCAGGCGGGGACCGGGGCCTATGTCGGCGTGTTCAACGACGAGGTCGTTCCCACATCACCGTGGGGGATACGCGTAGGCCCCAACGGGAACGTCTACGTGGTGCGCTCGGCGGGCACGATCCGCGTCCTGGAGTACAACGCCCAGACTGGGCGATACTATCGCGCCATCGTGCGCGGCGATGACGGGCTTCCCACGCCGACGGGGCTCGCCTTCCGGCCGGCGTCTGCCTTCGACTGCAACCAGAACGGCGTGTTCGATTCGTGCGATATCGCCGGCGGCTTCACGCTCGATCTCAATTCCAATGGCGTTCCCGACGAGTGCGAGAACTGCGCCGACTCGGACGGCGACGGATTTGCCGACCCCGGACCGGGAAGCGGATCATGCCTTGTGGACAACTGCCCCGACCGCTTCAACCCCGACCAGTCCGATAGCGACGCCGACGGTGTGGGCGACACCTGCGACGTGTGTCCCGGGGCGAACGATAAGGTCGACACGGATCTTGACGGCACCCCGGACGGCTGCGATCTCTGCCTGGGCTTTGACGATGCGGCGGACGCCGACCTGGATGGCGTACCCGACGGCTGCGACGCCTGCGCCGGCTTCGACGACCTTGCCGACGCCGACCTCGACGGCGCGCCGGACGACTGCGATGTCTGTCCCGGCCTCGACGACGCGAGTGACCTGGATGGGGACGGCGTGCCGGACGGTTGCGATGCCTGCCTGGGCTTTGACGATGCGGCGGACGCCGACCTGGATGGAGTACCGGACGGCTGCGACGCCTGTGCCGGTTTCGATGACTCGGTGGACGGCGATTCGGACGGTGCGCCCGACGCCTGCGACAACTGCCCGGGGACAGCAAACGGCGGTCAGGAGGATTTCGACGGCGACGGCAAGGGCGACCCCTGCGACAGCTGTGCAGCCCTGGTCACGCCGGGCTTCGCCTTTGTGCGCTCGGGCGATGTCAACGTCGACGGCAACATCAACTCAAGCGACATCATCAACGCCGTCAATTACATTTTCAAAAGCGGCCCGGCGCCCCAGCCCATCACCGAAGCCGGCGACGTGAACTGCGACGGTTCGCTGACGGCGGCAGACATCATTGCCCTGGTGGCCTATGTCTTCAAGAGCGGGGCCCCGCCGTGCGATGTGTGCGCGATCCCGTAGGCCGTTGGGGGAACCGGGAGGCGGGAACTGGAGTCCACTCTCGTTGGAGTGCGGCCGCGAAGTGTCATCAAGCGGCAGGATCGCGCCGTAGTGCTGTGACCCCGATGCCAAGCCCCGGTGGAGGCGCCCGATCCCAGCAGTTGCCACAGCCGGTCCGTTGCGGTATGTTCCTCCCCCGTTACCGGATCAGTCGGCCGGCCCGCCTGCACGCCGTCATTGAAGGAGAAATTATAATCGCGCGTCTCTCTCTTGCGCTCTTCGGCGCGATAGTTCTGAGTGTCCTCGCTCCCGTCAACCACTTAAGAGCCGAGTCCACCGAACCGCCTCCCGGCATCCGCGAAAACACGCCGGGCGTGCACGCGCTCACGGGCGCCACAGTCGTCACCGCTCCCGGCCAGGTGATCGAAAACGGTACCATCGTAATCCGTGACGGCACGATTGCCGCGGTGGGCGCCGGTCTCGAGCCTCCCGCCGATGCGCGCATCTGGGATCTCGCAGGGAAGACCGTGTACGCGGGGCTTATCGATCCGTTCACGGACTACGGCATGGCCAGGCCCGAGGGGAGAGACCGGAGGGGCGCTGACGCCCGGCCGCCAGAGGGAAGGGACGAGACCGTCACCGGTTCGCCCTACTGGAATCCCAACATCCTGCCGCACAAGAGCGCGGCCGAGCTGTTCGCACCTTCGGCCGACCAGGCGGAGAAACTCCGAAGCCAGGGGATTACGCTGGGCCTGACGGTACCGCCGGGCGCCATCATGACCGGCACAGCGGCGCTCGTGAATACGGGAGACGGGACTGCCAACGATCTTTCAGTCGCGCCGGATGTGGCACTCAACATCCGCTTCGAGTCGAGCGGCTTCGGGCGAGGCACGTATCCCGGTTCGCTGATGGGTGTGCTGGCTCTCTTACGCCAGACTTTCCTCGATGCCGAGTGGTACGTGGCGGCGCACGCTGCCTGGGATAAGGATCATGCGCTTCCCCGGCCCGAGGAGAGCCAGGCGCTCGGGCGGCTTGCACAGCTCAGGGCAGCGCGAACGCCTGTGCTGATGACCGCCACGGATGAAAAGGCTTTCCTGCGCGCCGCGCGACTGGCCCAGGAGTGGAATCTGCCTGCGGTGATCCGCGGCTCAAACTTCGAATACCGCAGGATCGAGGCGATCACCAAGACCGGGTTGCCGGTCATCCTGCCGCTCGATTTTCCGGAAGCGCCCGCGGTCGGTTCACCCGAGGAGGCGCTGCAGGTCAGCCTGCAGCAGCTTCGGCACTGGTATCTGGCGCCTGAAAACGCCGCCCGGCTTCAGGAGGCCGGCGTAAACTTCGCTTTCACGAGCGACGGCCTGAAAGACAAAGGCAAGTTCCTGGCGGCGGTGCGCGAAACGGTCGAGCGGGGCCTTTCCCCGGACGTCGCACTGGCCGCTCTGACTACCGCCCCGGCGCGCATCCTCGGAGTGTCGGCGCGATACGGCTCCATCGCTCCCGGCAAGGCGGCGGACCTGGTCGTCACCGACGGGGATCTGTTGGGCGAGGATACGCGTATCGTCGCCACCTGGGTGAGCGGGAAGTACTATGCGGTGGCGAGCGATCCCGCCGTGGATGTGCGCGGCGTTTGGAATGTGCGCACGGCCGAGCTGTCTTTGACGGACACGGTCACGCTCACCCTCAAGGGAAAGGGGGACAAGCCCTCCGGAGACCTGGCCAAAGGCGCGAAAGCGAAGCTCGACAATGTGAGTCTATCCGGCTCCCGGCTCAGTTTCACGTTCGCCGGGGATTCCCTCGGCTTTCCGGGTGTCGTGCAGATGTCCGCAACGGTCGACAGCGGGCGCATGCAGGGCTTCGGCGTATGGTCGGACGGTCGCACATTCAACTGGAGCGCAGAGCGCACCGGCGATGCCGGATCGGACGACCGCGAAGACAAGGAGGAAGGAAAAGGCGACGTGGTGGAAGGCGCCGACAGCGCCGACACAAAGCCGGAACCTCTTAAGCTCGTCGCCCGCTACCCGGACGGCGCCTTCGGGCGGCCCGCTACTCCGGCCCAGGCCAAACTCGTGGCATTCACCCACGCCACCATCTGGACCTCCGGCCCCCAGGGGACCATTGCGGACGGCACGCTTCTCATCGCGGCGGGGAAAATCGTCGGCGCCGGGGCGAAGTTGAACGTACCGGCCGACGCCACGGTTGTGGATCTGGGCGGAGCGCACATCACTCCCGGACTCATCGATTGCCACTCCCACACGGCCATTGACGGCGACGTCAATGAATCCAACCAGACGGTCTCGGCGGAAGTGCGCATCAGCGACGTGGTGGACCCGGACGACATTGCGCTTTACCGCGAACTCGCCGGCGGCCTTACCTTGGCCAACCTGCTCCACGGATCGGCCAACGCCATAGGCGGGCAGAACCAGGTGATCAAACTTCGCTGGGGGGGGACGTCCGAAGAATTGAAATTCGCAGGAGCTCCTCCGGGAATCAAGTTCGCGCTGGGCGAGAACCCCAAGCAGAGCAACTGGGGAGACAATTTCACGACGCGCTACCCGCAGACGCGCATGGGGGTCGAGCAGATCATCCGTGACGATCTCGTGGCGGCGCGCGAGTATGAAAAACGCTGGAACGAATACGACAAGAGCAAGGCGGGAATTCCGCCGCGCAGAGACCTGGAGCTGGACGCCGTCGTTGAGGTGCTCAACGGCAAGCGCCTGGTCCACTGTCACAGTTACCGTCAGGATGAGATCCTCATGCTGTTGCGCCTGGCCGAGGAGTTCGGCTTTCGCGTCGCCACCTTCCAGCATATTCTCGAAGGGTACAAGGTCGCGGACGTGATGGCGAAACACGGGGCGGGGGGATCGTCCTTCAGTGACTGGTGGGCCTACAAATTCGAGGTTTACGACGCCATCCCTTACAACGGCGCCCTCATGCACGACGAAGGGGTGGTGGTCAGCTTCAACTCCGACTCCAACGAGCTGGCGCGGCGGCTCAACTGGGAGGCCGCCAAGGCGGTCAAGTACGGTGACGTCTCCCCGGTGGATGCGCTGAGGTTCGTCACGCTCAACCCGGCCAGGCAGCTCGGCATTGCCGACCGTGTCGGATCGCTGGAGCCGGGCAAGGACGCCGATTTCGCCGTCTGGTCCGGGGACCCTCTGTCTACCTACAGCCGCTGCGAGCAGACCTGGATCGACGGCCGCAAGTACTTCGATCGCGCCGAAGATCAGGCTCTGCAAGAAGAGGTGCGCCGGGAGCGCGCCCTGCTTATTCAGCGCGTCCTGAAGGAAGAAAAGAAGGGGGGAGGCGGCGCCAAACCCTGGGAACCGAAACCGGAATACTCTTGCAGCAGGGTGATCGAGGAGGGACACTAGACATGAAGCGCTATCTCATCCCGACACTCCTGGTGTTCACCGCAGGTCAACTGCTTGCATCCGATCAGATCCCGGCTCCCGCTCAAAATCGCCCCATCGCCATCACCGGCGCTACGATTTACCCGGTCAGCGGCCCGGCGATTTCCGACGGTGTCATCGTCTTCGACAAGGGGAAGATTACCGCCGTCGGGAAGGAGGTTCAAATTCCCTCGGGCGCGACGACCATCGACGCGCGCGGGAAGCGTGTCTATCCCGGTCTGATTACGGCTTATTCCAACATCGGGCTCACCGAAGTGGGCTCGGTGCGCGGCACCAATGACATCAATGAAACCGGCCGGATCAATCCAAACGTTCGCGCCGAGGTATCCGTCAACCCGGAGAGCGAGATCATCCCGGTGACGCGCGCCAACGGCATCGCCACGGCGCTGGTGGCCCCGGGAGGCGGCACGATCGCGGGACGCTCGGCTTTCATGATGCTGGACGGCTGGACGTGGGAGGATATGGTGCTCAAGGCACCTGTGGCCATGCACGTCAGCTGGCCGCGCAAGACCTTGGCGCGCGCATGGTGGATGCAGCAGTCGGAAGAGGAGCAGAGAGCGGAGCGGGAAAAGTCGCAGGTCGCTTTGCGATCGGCGTTCGACGACGCGCGCGCCTACATGGTCGCCAGAGAGGCAGACAGGGCGCGCTGGGTATCACGGCACAAAAGCGATCTGCGCTGGGACGCCATGATCCCGGTGTTCAAACGGGAACTCCCCGTGATCGTTGAGGCCGACGAGATTCAGCAGATCGAAGCAGCGGTGGCCTGGGCCGACCGGGAAAACCTCCGGCTCATCATCTGGGGGGGCCTGGACGCCTGGAGAGTCGCCGAGCTGCTCAAGTCTCGGGACATCCCGGTGATCGTCCAGGGGACGCACCGCCAGCCGAGTCGCCGATTCGACGCTTACGACGATCCGTTCACGCTTCCGGCCAAGCTGCACGAGGCGGGCATCCGATTCTGTATGGCAGGCGGTGACGCATCCAACGAACGCAATCTTCCGTACCAGGCGGCCACGGCGGCCGCCTACGGCCTGCCGAAGGAGGAGGCGCTGAAGTCCATCACGCTTTACCCGGCCCAGATTCTCGGTGTGGCGGATCGCATCGGCTCATTGGAAGCGGGCAAGGACGCGACCCTCATCATTACCGATGGCGATCCTCTTGAGATACCGACTCAAATCGAGCGGATGTTCATCCAGGGGCGGGATGTCGACCTGACCAGCCGGCACACGGTGCTTTACGAAAAGTACAAGACCAAGTACGGTCGCCGGTCGCCCTAGGCGATCCTTCGTTCCGGACCGCACGCGAATCACCCCTTCGCTCACGCCCGAGCGCGGGGATTCGCTTCCGGCATAATCGACGATTTTGTAATCGAATGGGGAGCCATAGGAGGCTACGCCCCTGTACATATTGAGTCCGAGATCGCGGGGAACCAGTTTACCATCGCCGGCGGCAAGCCGGGCGTGAGAGTCTCCTGGAAGGTCACCGGCATTCGTAAAGACGCCTAGGCACGGGCGCACCGCATTCAGGTCGATCTGTTCAAGCACCCTGACGAGCAGGGCAAGTGTCGCGACCCCGAACGGTTCGGTTTTGCCGGGGAACAGGGGGTGAGTTTCCGGTCTGATCCCGAGGCATCCACAAACCAGCTGAGCGTTTCGAGGGTTGAACGAGGGGAGGCGCTGATATGACACGCATGAAGAAGGTTCTCTTGCCGTTTGCCCTGACCGGGTCACTGGTCCTTGCGGGCGCCGGGGCAGATAAACCGGGCAAGCAGGTCAAGCAGGTCAAGCAGGATGGCACTACCGGGCTGGTCCCGGACGTCGAGCCTGTCACCGAAGCGCTCCCTGAGGCTTCGGCCGGACCTACCGCCTACAACGTCGATCCGTAGGGGCTACCCGCCACGCCTTGATACAAGGGAGGGTGAGGTTGCCGGCTGGGAAGAGCACGGCCGCCCCACCCTGTAATTTCCCCCTGCTCCACCGCACGAGTGCTCGGTACTCCCGCGGCGGAAAACGCCATCATTCAGATATGGCTCTGTCCGGTCGTGTCACCTTTGATTGCGACCGCGAAGAAGCACCATAGCCCACCTGTAACCGAGCGATCAGTTTGTAAGAAGAATCAGTTCATTGACTCGTCTGATCGAACGCGTGATGTCGGGAAGCGCATTTCACATTCGCCCGACGAAGTTGCGTAAGGACGATCGCTTTCCCCTTCTTCCATCCGGAAAGAATAGGTGCGCCGAGGGCTGTCGCAAGCGCAATCTCGCCGTCTTTGACGAGGATTTTTCACCCGAGCCCTCCTCCGCGGGCGCATGCCCACCGACCGGCGGTTGGTCGCCGGGCTCTCTGCTCACGGCTGGACCCCGGAATGGCACTCGTAGCAGCCGACTTCCCGCCACGCCTCGCCGATATCCTCGGGGTGCTGGAACTCGAGCCCGGCTTCGGAGGTCGCCACTTGAGCACGATCGCCGCTGCCCTGGGAAAGGATGACGTGGCACACGGTGCAGTCTCTTGTGAGCGCACCCCCTTCCGGACTTTTGTGCCGGGCGTCATGGCACCGCATGCAGCCCGGATCGATAAAATGCCCGATGTCGTCGGGATAGGCCGACCACTTGACGTTCATGGTCGGGAAAATGCTGCGCGCGAAAGCCTCCTGAGTCGCCAGAATAGCCTGATCCACCTCGGCCCGCCGTGAACTGTGAACCTGCGGCCAGCGCTCCCTGTAAAAGCGGGTCATGATGCCGGCGATCTCCTTCTGGGCCTTCTCGGGCGTGGCGTAGTCGCGCGCCATAGCTTCCACCGCTATCTTTTTCACGCCGGGGAGCGTGCGGTCGATTCGACCCGTGAGCAGGGCCACGTCGATCTGATGATCGGGCGAATAGTAGTTGTGGCTCGGGCGGTTGTGACAGTCCATGCAGTCCATGGTGCGTTTGTCGGCCAGGGCGATTTCCTCCTGCGAGAGTGAATCCTCCGTGTCGACATACTCGGTGACGCGTCCGGTCACCCGGTCGGTGACCCGAATCCACGGAATATTCTGGCGGCGCTCATCGCGGGCGATGTACTCGACTTTCACTCCGATGTTCATATGCCAGTGAATACCCGACGTCTGGCCGGTCTTCGGATCGCCGCCGCCGGTCTTGACCAGCATGTTGATCGGCCAGTGCGTGTTCGCTTCGTCGTACATGTAATGATTGAATTGCCTTTGCTGCGCTCCGAAAAAACGCTGGGGCCAGTGGCACTGCTCACAGGTTTCCTGCGCAGGGCGGAGATTCTCAATCGGCGTCGGGATCGGCCGGGGGTACTTGTCGGCGAGCGTGGCGTAGACCTGGTAGGCGCCGGAGAGCTTGGACTTGGCGTACCAGCCGGCGCCGGAGCCGATGTGGCAGTCCACGCACTTGACACGCGCATGGGACGAGTTCTGATAGGCCACGAATTCCGGCTCCATGACGGTGTGGCAGGTCTCGCCGCAAAACTCGTTCGATTCGGTAAAGTGATAGGCCTGATAGCTCCCCACCGCGCTGATCACAAGAAATCCCGCCAGACCCAGAAGGAACACCAGTACGGCGCGGCGCTGCCGCCTGACGTTCAGGTCGAGGCGTGGCCAGCGGGCGGCCTCTGCGGCACCGAGGCGACGCTCCCTGCGGGCCTGCCAGATCATGCCCGCCGGAATGAGCGCAAGGCCGAAACAGAGAACCGACGGGACGACCAGGTAAAGCACTATGCCGAGATAGGGATTCGTGCTCCTGGACATCAGGCTTACGGTGAACAGCACCAGGATCGTGATGGCGCACAGCAGTGCGATCGCCATCCCCACGGCGCTTATAAAGTTGTAGGCGAGTCTTGGAATTCTCATGACGATTCGCATCCGAAGGTCAGCGGTGAATGGGCCGTCTCAAGTCGTTTCCGATGGCGGGGTCCCTCGCCCTCAGGCGCAAGCCTAACACGCATTCAATCCGTCCCATCGATCTATCGTGCTGTCGGCCCGGGGCGTCATCCCCAGCCCCGGCTCTTGCCACACGGACATTTCCGGGCCGTTGTAGCCGAATCCTCCGCGGACCGGGTCTGTTTCGAGCAGCAACGGGGTGTCCAGATCGACGAAGTCGAATCCTCCCAGGCCGAAGACGCATGCCAGCGAGCAGCCCATGGCCAGGCGGGTCTCCATCATGCCTCCGATCATCAGCTTCAGTCCGGCGGACCGGGCCACATCGGCGATGGCCATGGCCTCCACAACGCCCGATTTCATGATCTTGATGTTGATCACGTCGGCGGCTTCGGCCGCGATTACGCGTTGAGCGTCCGCCCCTGAAATGACCGATTCGTCGGCGGCCACGGGGAACTTCGTTTGGGCCCTCACCTCGGCTGATCCCTCAAGATCGAGCCGGTCCACCGGCTGCTCGAATAGTGCGACGGGTACGCCAACCCGGCTCAACTCTCGAGCGAATCCGATCGCTTCGCCGGGGCTGAATCCGCCATTGGCATCGACGATAAACAGGACGTCAGGGAAGACCCTCGCCACTTCGCAAATCCGTTTAAGATCCATGTCTAAGTCTATACCGACTTTTGTCTTGAAGGTTCGAAATCCGGCTCGATGCCAGTGCCGGGCCAGTTCCAGAGTTCTCCCCACCGAAAGAATCGGGAGCGTGATGTCGGTCAGGACGGGATTGGGATTCGCGCCGCCTAACAGAGTCCAGAGCGGGACATCCAGTTCACGGCAGAAAGCATCAAGCAGGGCCGTTTCAAGTCCGCAGCGGGCTGCCGGCTGAGCCGGTTCCAGTTCGGCCATGATTCGGCTATGCCGGCGCCAGTCCGAGGCGCCCCTCCCCGTGAGGTCGCTCGCAAGACGCCGGGCAGCAGCCAGACTGACCGTGCGGGTCTCGCCGGTCAGGTCAGTGAACGGGGCGATTTCACCGTACCCGACGGCGCCAGACTGGAGCCGGACCCTCACGAAGGCGTTTTCGACCCGCGTGATCCTGCCCTGCGAAATTACGAATTCGTCGGTCACCTCCAGATCGACGGGAGCGAAGTCGATGGCGGCGATGCGAAAGCGGTCGGTCGAGCGTGCGGGCGCCATGGGGCTGCAAAATCGATCGGTTTCGGGCCCGGGGTCAAGCCGATAGGCAGAGGAGGCAACCGAAGGAGCGGATGCGCGGAGAGGCGCGCGGGTGTGATCGCCCCGCGAAGGCGGACTTTGTTGAAACGGAACGCTAGGCGGTGATGCGGCCGTCGGCGATGTGGATCAGTCGGCGGGCGTTGGCGGCCACATTGGAGTCGTGCGTGATCATGATCACGGTCACTCCTTCGGCGTTGAGCTGCTCGAACAGCTCGATGATGCCCCTGCCGGAATTCGAATCGAGGTTGCCGGTCGGTTCGTCGGCCAGGATCAGATCGGGGTGATTGACCAGCGCACGGGCGATCGCCACACGCTGCATCTCGCCGCCGGAAAGCTCGGTGGGGAGGTGGTCCATCCGCTCCGCCAGGCCGACCTGCGAGAGGTACTTCGTGATCCGCAGGCGCCGTTCTTCTTTTCGCACCCCTCCGAAGATCAGAGGCACTTCGCAGTTCTCGAAGGCCGTCGCATAGGAGAGCAGGTTGAAATTCTGAAATACGAATCCGATTTTGCGGTTGCGGATGGACGCCAGCTGATGGATGGTCAGCTTGCCCACTTCCTCGCCCGAGAGGTGGTACTCTCCCTCGGAGGGCGTGTCGAGACAGCCCAGGATATTCATCAACGTCGACTTTCCTGAGCCGGAGGGCCCTACCAGAGTCAAGAACTCGCCGCGGCTGATCTGCAGATTGATGTCGCGGAGTGCATGCACGCGGACGTGACCGGATTCGTAGACCTTGTTGATGTTCTTCAGGTCGATCAGGCGTCCGTTTCCATTGCCGTTCATTATTCGTACCTCAGTGCTTCGACCGGGTTGACGGAGGCCGCCCGGCGCGCCGGGAAGTACCCCGAGAAGAACCCGATCAGGGTCAGAATGATCACGGTCAGAAGGGTCCAGAGCCAGGTGATCTCGGGGACGCCGAACATGTCGGAGAAGGCCTCGGGCGGCAGGAGTGCCAGTAGTTTGATGATTCCGAAACAGGCGAGTATGCCGAGCGCGCCGCCGCAGAAGGCGATGCCCAGCGCCTCCACCAGGAACTGGATGATGATATGTTTGCGTTCGCCGCCGAGCGCCATTTTGGTGCCGATCTCGCGGGTGCGTTCGCGCACGGCCACGTACATGATGTTGGCGATTCCCACGCCGGAGATCAATAGCGTCATGGCGCCGATGAAGAACATGAAACCGTTCACTCCCAGAAAAACCATGCGCATGACCCGCTCGTTCTCCCCGACGTCCCAGAACCAGATCGCGCGCTCATCTTGCGGATCGTACCGGAACTTGCCGGCGAAGAATGCCGTGACGCGCGGCTCCAGCTTTTCCGTTTCAATCCCCGGCTGTGCCTTGTAAATGATGCGATTGACGTAGCGGTATCCGAACATCGCCTGAAAGGTCGATGCCGGAATCGTCATCTTGTCGTTGTCGGGGCCGGAGTACATGCTGTTCTGCTGCTTTTTCTGCATCACGCCGATCACCGTGAAGGGTTTGCCGTCGATCGTGACGACTTCGCCCACGGGATTCGAAGAGCCGAACACCGACAGGGCCAGCTTATCTCCCAGGAACACCACGCGACGCTTGTAGCGCTCGTCCAGCTCGTTGAGAAAGCGCCCGCCGGCCTGCGGAAAGTGCGACCTCATATCCCCGAACGCGGGTGTCACGCCGCTTAAGAGCTTCGAATACGCGTTCTTTTTGTACCCGAGGGCCGCAGCCCAGGTGTTGTATTCGGCCGTAACCGATGCCAGCTCCGGAAAGGCGTCCCGCAATAGTTGCATGTCGTCCATGGAGAGTCGAATGCGGCGGCCCTGCGGAAGTCCCGCGAACGGCTTGCCGGTCTGTCCGCCCCCCATGATCACGATGTGGTCGCCCAGGCCGCGCGTCCCCTTGATCATCTGGCGCTGGAGCCCTTCTCCGAACGCCAGAAGCAGCGTGATGGACACGGTGCCCCACACCACCGCCCCGATCGTCAGCGCCATGCGCATCTTCTGCGCTTTGAATTCGCGCAGAATCAGGCGGAAGAACATCATGCTACAGCCTCAGGCATTCCACGGGGTTGAGGTTGGCGGCACGGCGGGCCGGGAAGAAGCCCGCCAGAAGTCCCAGAAGCATGAGCGCGGCGATGCTGGCGACCACCACCCAGGGGGCGATCATCGGGTTCCCCACGTACTCTTCGAGCTTGAGCAGCGGGAACAGACCGATGAGCAATTTGGACACGAGAAAACCGCCGAGCCCGCCCAGAAATGTCAGAATCAAAGCCTCGCCGAGGATTTGTCCCATGATGTGCAGGCGGGTGGCGCCGAGCGCCATTTTGATTCCGATCTCCCTGGTGCGCTCCTTGACGACGACGTACATGATGTTGGCCGTTCCGATTCCGCCCACGATGAGCGTGAAAATGCCCACGATCCCGAGGAACATCTTGAAGCCGTCGAAAAACGGTTTCATCTCTTCTTCATTCTCATTGGTGTCCCAGAGCCAGAGGGCTTCCTCGTCCGTCGGGTCGAACTGGTAACGAGCACCGAGAGCGGCGAAGGCCTTTTTCTGCACCCTCTTGTAGTCGAGGGAGTTCTCGATCTGGTAGACGAAGTTGTCGGGGTACTTTTCGCCGAACGTTACTTCGTAGGTCGACGAGGCCACGAAGACCTTGTCCACGTCGCGGGCGTTGTAGCTGGAATTCTGGTCTTTCGCCTGCAACACGCCGACCACCAGGAAGGGAATTCCCTCGACGTAGACGTACCGGCCCACGGCGTTTGTGCCTTCACCGAAGAGGTCGTTGCGCACGTTGGTGCCCAAAAAGATGGTCCGCTTGCGATACTCCATGTCGACCGCATTGATGAAGCGCCCCGAGCCGGGGATGACGTTGCGCATCAGGGCGAATTCGGGATACACGCCGGAGATGCCCTGCGAGATCGACTTGCGCCCCACGCGGAGATTGACCATCCGTCCGAATTCGGGAGAGACGCGAACGATGTCGCCGATCTCGGACTTGAGAAAATCGGCGGTGTTCGCCTCCATGCGCAGCTGCCGGCCGCGCGGCAACCCCCTGTACGGTTTCTTGGTGCTCCCCGGCCACAGGATGGCGATCTGCTCGCCCAGGCCGTGGAATTCCTTGATGC